>RRYU01023075.1_pt1 | contig 25001 bp, 17 predicted proteins | sample 2162651 | NCBI WGS metagenome assembly RRYU01 (sample SAMN10267283, study PRJNA491782) | microbial mat metagenome | isolation source: biomat in the production well | place: Japan: Minami-Kanto gas field, natural gas well KTG3 | collected 2017-06 | reverse complement strand
TCCCCGTCGGCCAGCAGTTCTTCGAGAAAGTCCCGGCCCTCTTCCCAGACCTTCATGGCATTGCGCTGCACCAGGCGATAGGCATCTTCGCGCGAAACTCCGGCCTGGGTCAGATCGAGCAGAATTTTCTGCGAGAAGACCAGGCCGCGCATCTGGTTCAGATTCTTCTCCATGTTGTCCGGATAGACGACCAGGTTTTTAATCAGCCCGGTCAGGCGACGCAGGGAAAAATCGAGAGCGACGGTCGCATCGGGCGCGATATAGCGCTCCACCGAAGAATGGGAGATGTCGCGCTCATGCCAGAGGGCCACATTTTCCAGAGCCGGCATGGCGAACGCGCGGATATAGCGCGCCTGCCCGGTCAGGTTTTCGGCCAGGATCGGATTGCGCTTGTGCGGCATGGCGGAAGAGCCTTTTTGCCCCTTGCTGAAAAACTCCTCGGCTTCCAGCACTTCGGTCCGCTGCAGATGCCGAACCTCGACGGCGATCCGCTCCATGGAAGAGGCGATGATCGCCAGTGTACAGAAATATTCGGCATGCCGGTCGCGAGGGATCACCTGGGTCGATACCGGTTCCGGCTTGAGACCGAGTTTTTCGCAGACATATTCCTCGACCGCCGGGTCGATGTTGGCAAAGGTGCCCACCGCCCCGGAAATCGCGCCGGTGGCAATCCCCTCCCGCGCGGCGGACAGCCGCGTGCGGTTGCGATCCATCTCTGCATACCAGGAGGCCAGCTTCAATCCGAAGGTGACCGGCTCGGCATGGATGCCGTGCGAACGGCCGATACACACCGTATCCTTGTGCTCAAGGGCCCGCAGTTTGGTCTCCTTCAGCAACTGGTCGAGGTCGGCGAGCAGCTCATCGGCCGCCTGCACCATCTGCACTGACAGGCAGGTGTCCAGGACATCCGAAGAGGTCATGCCCTGATGGATGAAGCGGGCTTCGGGACCTACGTACTCGGCAACCGACGTGAGGAAAGCAATGACATCGTGCTTGACCTCGGCTTCAATCGCATCGATGCGTTCAATATCAAAGGCTCCCTTGTCACGGATGACCTGGACAGCCTCGGCCGGGATGACGCCTAATTCCGCCTGTTTTTCACAGGCCAGGGTTTCAATCTCCAGCCAGATGCGAAACTTGTTTTCCGGTTCCCAGATGCTGGCCATGGCCGGTCGTGTATAGCGTGGGATCATGGATGACTCCTGTCAAATCATTTTTCGCCCCGTGTCACCGGGCGATCTTATCAAGGTTGGGACCAGCCGACCGGAACACCCTGCCGGCCGACCAGCAGTTCGGGAGCGCAGAGATTCTGCCCGGCCAGAGTTTCTGCCGCAACGGAGCGAGCCAGGTCGGGGCAATTGTTGGTCTCGCTCAAATGCGCCAGCAGCACCGCCTCCAGCCCTCCCCAGAGGAGGCCTTTCAACAACTGAGTACTGGCCAGGTTGGACAGGTGACCGTGTTTGCTGCTCACCCGCTGCTTGAGCTGCCATGGGTAGGGGCCATCGCGCAACAGGGCCTCGTCATGATTCGACTCAAGAACCAGAGCGCGGCAGCCCTTCAGGCGGTCGCTAACCAGCCGGGTGGCAATACCCAGATCCGTGGCAATCCCCACCTTCCCGCCGGGGGATTCGACAACAAAACCAACCGGGCTGCAGGCATCGTGGGTGGTCGGGAAAGGCCGCACGGCCAGTTCGCCGATCAGAAGCTCCCGGCTTGTATCAAATTCCTGAACGGCGGAGGGGATGCCAACATCCTTCAGGGTGCTAACAACGTCCGTATGGATATAAACCGGAACCTTCAGACGCCTCGCCAGGGGGCCGAGACCACGAACATGGTCACTGTGTTCGTGAGTGACCAGCAGGGCGTCAATGCTGTCGGGGGCGACCCCGACACCCTCGAGCCGGCGACAGATCTCACGCGCCGACAGCCCGGCATCCACCAGAATACGGGTCCGGCCGCTGCAAACCAGCAATGCGTTGCCACGGCTGCCACTCGCAAGCAGAACAACCTTCATGAGCAGAGCCCTCGGGTGGAACCGGAAACCGCTGGATCATTAACGTAAAATAGCACGGTTTGCAAGGAGAATCGGCGCGAAAAACCAGAACTATTCACTCTCATCACTTTCTGCTAAAGGCGCAGAGTCCAGTGTAGGTAAAAGGATAAAGAAGGTACTCCCCGGCATGGTTTCAGGATCAGATCCGGGACTTTCTACCCAGACGGCACCGCCGTGAATAGCGACCACCCCTTTGACGATGGTGAGGCCCAATCCGGCGCCCCGGCTCTTGAATGCGACTTTTCCTGAAGAATGTCCCTGGACATCGCCAATTTCATAAAACTTTTCGAAAATTGTCTCCTGATCCTCCGCCGCGATGCCGATCCCCTGGTCAACGATGGCAATCTCCACATAAGGAAACGGCTGTTTGGCGATGTGGCATTGCCCTTCTTCACCATTTTGCGAAAATCTCTCCGGAATTCTGGTTTTATGGACCAACCTGGCGCGCACTGTGATCAGGCCGCCGTCCGGCGTGAACTTGATGGCATTGCCCAGGACATTGCCCAGAGCCTGCACCATACGATCAACATCGCAGCGGATATGCGGCAACCCGCCATCAATTTCCAGGTGAAGGCTTTGTCTGCGCTGCTGGAGATCACCCTTCGCGGCATCCGTGACCCGCCGCACCAGGCCGCCGACATCGACCTCCTGGCTGACCAGGTCGATCGTCTTGCTGTCAAGCATCGAGACATCCAGCATATCCCGAACAATTTCGGACAAGCGCTCGCTGGCATTGCAGATCTGCCGGACCATATCCTGCGCCCCTTCGTCGAGTTGATCGGAAAACTCCGTGGAGAGCAGTTCAAGATAACCCATGATAATCGTCAGAGGGGTCTTCAACTCATGGGAGGCCAACCCGAGGAAGGTGTTCTTCATCTGGTTCAGGCGTTCCAGTTCCCGTGTGGCACGCTCGAGATTCAGGCGGGTTTCCTCTTCGCTGGTGGCATCACGGATGATGATCTGAACGAGCCGTTTGCGGCCACGGCCGATGATCGCGGATTTAACCGCCCAACCGACCAGCGCCTTGCGATCCGAAGGTCGCACAAAGCGGATTTCGGTGTCTGCAGAGGTTCCGGGACGAACGGTCCGGTAACGTTCAAACTGCTTTTCAACATCACGGCACTCAAGGGTTTCGAGAAAAGAAAAATAATTCATCTTTTCAATGCGCGCCTTGGCTAGCCCGAAAAAGGTTTCCGCGGCCTTGTTGGCCATGAAGATATTGTCATTCTCGTCACACACCAGGATGGCGTCGGTTGCATCATCCAGTAGCGAGCGATACATTTCCCGGCTGCGGCCAAGTTCCGAACTGATCGATTCCAGCCTTTCATATGACGATTGCAGTTCCAGGTTGGTTTCCTCGAGCTCCCGGCAATTTTCCCTGATTTCTTCATCACGTTCGTGCAAGGAGTTTGCCATGCCTTCGAGGGCGTCACCCAGAAGCGCGAGTTCCCTGGTGCGCATCAGCGGCGGCTGAACCTTGAAGGTGCCCGAGGAAATGTGGTCTGCCATTTCGCACAAGCGCTGAATGGGGGAGACCAGGTCGCGGCGAGCAAAAAACACCACCAGAGAGAACATAACGGCAAATGCGCTGCCCAGAAAAACCAGCGCCTGGTAAAGATGGTTCAGGGCGAGCTGGTTAAGAACTTTTTCCTGGAAGCCGACCCGGACCCGGCCAACCAGATCGTCATCAAAATCAAGGAGCGGCACCCCCAGGTCATAAACTTTGCCAAGCCCCGCGGTGTTTAATAAAGTGACAGATCCGGTGAAGTTGGAAAGGAATTCCGCGTTTGAATTTTCCGGGAACGGCGCGTTGCTATGAAAAAGCAGCTTGCCGCTGGCATTTTCAATCAGGCAGTAGGCAATTTCCGGATCATTTTCGACCAGCGCCTGGCAGCGCTGGGACAATCCGTTGATTTCCTCAAGCGACAACCCCAGATCGAGGACAGCCTTGACTTGTCTCGCCAAGCCCCCCGCCAAGGTTTCACACCTCCGCAGGACGCCGTCGCGATAGTTGCGACGGAAGCTATCGACACTGAACCAGGTGTTGCCTGCAATGGTCAGGGTCAACACCACGAAACTGAACAGAAGAACTCGTTTTTGCAGGGATAATTTCATAGAGAAAACTATGCTGGCTCCCAGGCGGTCGCAACCGAAACCAAAACGGCAGGGGCTGTAAACCTTGACTTGTGTCCAGTGCCTATTAAACTGAATTTAATAGCACATCAGGGTGTTTAAGAGCAACCAGGTTTGTAAGTGAGTTTATTGAAAAGCATTGACGTTCCGCTTGGAGTTCCGCTATTATTCGGTGCTTGACATATCGCCCGACTAGAATCGTAGTACTCATCGACCATAACCACAGGAGGAATATTTTCATGGCTGCAAAGATTGCCATCAACGGCTTCGGACGCATCGGACGCAACGTTTTAAGGGCTGCCATCAACAATGCAGACTTTGATGTTGTCGCTATCAACGACCTTACCGATGCAGCAACCCTCGCACACCTGCTCAAATATGACTCGGTGCATGGCACCTTCGCCAGCGACGTCTCCGCGACAGACGATGCGATTGTCGTTGACGGCAAGACCATAAAAATTTTGAGTGAGCGCGATCCCGCCGCCCTGCCCTGGAAGGAACTCGGCGTCAAGATCGTGATCGAATCGACCGGCTTCTTCACCAGCGGCGCGGATGCCGGCAAGCACATTGCGGCAGGGGCCTCCAAGGTCATCATCAGCGCCCCCGGCAAAGATGTCGACCTGACCGTCTGCATTGGCGTCAATGACAATGTCTACGATCCGGCCAGGCACCACATTGTCTCCAATGCTTCCTGTACCACCAACTGCCTGGCGCCGGTCGCCAAGGTCCTGCTTGAGGAGTTCGGCATCGTCAAGGGTTTGATGACGACCGTGCATGCCTATACCAACGACCAGCGCATTCTCGACTTCCCGCACTCCGATCTGCGCCGGGCGCGTGCTGCCGCCCTGTCGATGATCCCGACCACAACGGGCGCCGCCAAGGCGGTTTCCCTGGTGTTACCTGCCCTGCAGGGGAAACTGGACGGTCTTGCCGTGCGGGTGCCAACGCCCAATGTCTCCCTGGTCGACCTGGTTGTCGAAACCGAGAAGGCAACCTCCGTCGACGCCGTCAACGCAGCTCTCAAGGCGGCGGCTACCGAAGGTCCCCTCAAAGGCATCCTCGAGTTTTGCGAACTGCCGCTGGTCTCCAGAGACTTTAACGGCAACCCGGCCTCTTCCTCGGTCGATGCCGCAACAACCAGCGTGATCGGCGGCAACCTGGTCAAAGTGATGAGCTGGTACGACAATGAATGGGGCTACTCCAACCGAATTGTCGACCTCGCCCTGCTCATGGGCCGCAGCTGAGTTGATCGGAAGACATCAAAAAAGGGCAGGTTGCAGACCTGCCCTTTTTCGTAAGGGGTGAGGAGTGAAGCTGCCATGTTTGAAAAACTCTCCATAAGGGACATCGAGTTCAAAGGCAAACGGATATTCTGCCGGGTTGATTTCAACGTACCCATCGATGATGCCGGACACATTAGCGACGATACGCGCATCAAGGCGACCCTGCCCACCATCCGTCACATCATCAATAACGGTGGCAAGCTGATCCTCGCTTCGCACCTCGGCCGCCCCAAAAACGGCCCTGATCCGAAATTCAGCCTGGCCTCGGTTGCGCCCTGCCTGGCCCAGCATCTCGGCCGCCCGGTTAAAATGGCGCCGGACTGCATCGGTCCGGACGTTTCGCGAATGGTCGGGGCCCTCAAGGAGGGAGACATCCTGCTCCTGGAAAACGTCCGCTTTCATGCCGGCGAGACCAAGAATGATCCTGAGTTTGCCAAGGCGCTCGCTGCGAATGCTGATATCTATGTCAACAATGCCTTTGGCACCGCGCACCGTGCCCATGCATCAACAGAAGGCATTACCCATTTCCTGCAGCCGGCCGTCGCCGGATTCCTGCTCGAAAAAGAACTCAAATACCTTGGTCAGGCGCTGGCCTATCCCGACCATCCGTTCGTTGCCATCATCGGCGGCGCCAAGGTCAGTGATAAAATTGCCGTGATCGAAAACTTGCTGACCAAAGTCGACACCCTGATGATCGGCGGCGGCATGGCATATACCTTCCTGAAGGCCCAAGGCCGCCCCGTCGGCAAATCCCTGGTCGAGGAAGACCGTCTTGAGCTTGCCGAAAAGTTACTGAAGCAGGCAGACGACCAGGGAGTTAACCTGCTCTTGCCCCAGGATCATATTGTCGCTGCCGAATTCAAGGCCGATGCGGAACACAAGGTCTGCAGTGATGCCAATTTCCCGGCCGGCTGGATGGCGCTGGATATCGGCCCGGCAACCATCGCAACCTATACCGGCGTGCTGCGCACCGCGCGCATGGTGCTTTGGAACGGACCGATGGGCGTTTTTGAGTACGATGCTTTCGCCCGCGGCACCATGGCCGTGGCGGAAACGCTTGCCAATTCAGCGGCTCGCTCGATCATCGGGGGCGGCGATTCGGTGGCCGCAGTTATTAAAGCCGGCGTCGAATCGAAAATGACCCACATATCCACCGGTGGCGGGGCTTCGCTGGAGTTTCTGGAAGGCAAGACGCTTCCCGGCGTCGCGGCCTTGACGGATAAATAAGCGTTACAGAAGCTGTCCTTTACACCTGCGCGTCTCAGATCGAAACTTGACTTTGGCAAACGGCAGGACAGCTTTTTACCCGATTGACAGCAAGTGGCGCGCAGCACGAAAAATCTTCTGCTTGACGCACCACACTTGGCACCATTCAAAGGGGGGAGGTCAACGCCATGCGAACACCCATAATTGCAGGAAACTGGAAGCTTCACAAAACCTGCGATGAAGCTCTCGAACTGGCCAATGCACTGAAAGCCGGAGTTGCCGACGCCACAGATGTCGAGGTCGTCGTTGCACCGGTCTTCACCGCCTTAACAACGGTTGCCGAAGCGCTGGCCGGCAGTCATATCAGGCTGGCCGCACAGAACTGCTATCCCGAAGATAGCGGAGCCTTTACCGGTGAGGTCTCTCCGGCGCTGCTCAAAGATGTCGGCTGCAGCTATGTGATCATCGGTCATTCCGAACGCCGGCAACTTTTCGGTGAAGCCGATGACTTCATCAACCGCAAGGCCCATGCAGTCACCAGGGCCGGCATGGGAGCCATCCTCTGTATCGGTGAATTGCTGGAAGAGCGCGAAGCGGACCGGGTCTATGACGTGCTTCGCAAACAGATCAGGCTCGGCCTCAAGGGGCTGGATCAGGCGGCCATGGCTTCAGTCGTTATCGCTTACGAACCTGTCTGGGCGATCGGGACCGGCAAAACCGCCACGGCCGAGCAGGCTCAGGAAGTCCATGCCTTTGTGCGCGCCCTGGTCAAAGAGCTCTACAATGCCGACATCGCCGCACACATCCGGATATTGTACGGCGGAAGCGTCAAACCGGACAATATCGACAGCCTCATGGCTCAACCCGATGTCGATGGCGCGCTGGTTGGTGGCGCGAGCCTCAAGGCTGCCGACTTCTCGGGGATCGTTGCATTCAAAAAGCCGTGATTTAGGCTTTTCATCCGCAAGAGAATATGCTAGATTGCGCCGCTGTAACTGATAAATTCATCAAACAAGGAAACACCATGATCACAATGCTTTTGGTCCTTCACGTTCTGGTCTGTCTGTCCCTGGTCGGAATCGTGCTGATACAGGGTGGCAAGGGTGCAGACATCGGCGCCACTTTCGGCGCCGGCGCCAGCCATACAATTTTCGGTGCGACCGGCGGGCAATCCTTCATCGCCAAAATGACGACCAGCGCGGCCATTGTCTTCATGCTGACCAGCCTTACCCTGTCGATGTTCTGGGGGCAGGCCGGTTCGAGCAGCATTATGCCGAGTCAGGTCGTGCCGACCCAGCAGCAGACAGCCCCTGCGGTGGCCCCGGCCGAAACCCAGCCGGCAAACCCGGCCCCGGCAGAAACACCGGCAGCCCAACCCACGGCACCAGCGGAAGGTCAATAGATCAAAACTATTGACAGAGGGTCAGCATCACAGTATAAATATTTTCCTTTTTGCCGAAGTGGTGGAATTGGTAGACACGCACGCTTGAGGGGCGTGTGTTCGAAAGGACGTGCGAGTTCGAGTCTCGCCTTCGGCACCAACAGCATAAAAAGGTCGTAATCTTAAGTGGTTACGACCTTTCGTTTTTTTTGCGGGTGCCGTCTGGGGCAGCATCTACTGTGATCCGGCAGTTGGCAGCGTCTGACTAAGCTCGGTTCCGATCTCAATTTGCTGAGTGACGAAGAGAGCCTGCATCGTCACAACCAGGTGCTGCTGGCCCGAGAGCAAGCCGTCGCCAGCTACGTCCACGTGGCGGTTGAAATCCCCCTGGCCGACCCGGGCCGACCTCAGAGTGACCGCCTGAGCGCCTCGATCCGCTCCTCAAGCGGCGGGTGGGTCATGAAAAAGCGTTTGAACCCGCGACTGACATTCCCCGAGATCCCGAAGGCCGCCATCTGGTCGGGCAGGTGCGGTTGCTCGACGTTGCGCCGCAGCTTTTCCAACGCAGCGATCATCTTCTCGCGTCCGGCGAGGCCGGCACTGCCGGCATCAGCACGGAATTCGCGCTGCCGGCTGAACCAGAAAACGATGGTACTGGCCAGGATCCCGAAAACAATCTGAGCCAAAATCGAAGTCACGTAGAAAGCGGGACCGTGACCACGCTCGGTTTTGAAAACCACGCGATCGACAAAATGACCGACCACGCGCGAAGCGACGATGACGAAGGTATTGACCACCCCCTGGATAAGCGCCAGCGTAATCATGTCGCCGTTGGCAACGTGGCTGACTTCGTGAGCCAGCACGGCCTCCGCCTCGTCGCGGTCCATGGAACGCAGCAGACCGGTACTCACCGCTACCAGGGCGTTGTTTCTGCGCATGCCGGTCGCAAAGGCATTGACATCCGGGGCATCATAAATAGCAACTTCGGGCATGCCAATGCCAGCCTGCTTGGCCTGTCTGGTGACAGTTTGGACCAGCCACATTTCCGTTTCGCTGGCGGGCGAGGTAATCACCTTGGCGCCGGTCATGCGCTTGGCCGTCCATTTGGAAATGGCCAGCGAGATCAGGGAGCCGCCGAAACCGAAGACCGCCGCAAAAATCAACAAGTTGTAAAGGTCGAGACCGATCCCCTGTTCATCGAGAATGCGACCGACTCCGAACAGACTGAGAATAATACCCAGCACAAGGACGATCGCCAGGTTGGTAACAACGAACAGCATGACTCTCTTCATGTTTTTCCTTCTCCGTGTAAATTGTACTTGAACGCCGTTGATCTATTATTCGATCTCAATACGGTAATACATGTCAACTCCACTTTCAATGCCAAACGTGGATTCGATTTCCCAGGCACGGGTGAGATTGTAGCGAACCTTGAACTCGTTGGTATTTTCGAACAACGAGTAGCCCAGACTGATGTAAAGGTCTGGGTTCAGATATTTACCGGTCGTCACCACCGAAGAGGTGACGTCTCCTTCACCGGTACTGACTTCCAGAACATCCAGGCCCAACCGGCTTTTCAGCTTTTCCTGCAATGTGACTGACTCCCCCTGCGACAGCAGCGCGCCGGCAGCCGCCATTAACAGATCGGTGTCGCCTCCGGAACCTAACGGCCGACCGAAAACGATGTACGACAGAATATCGGTTTCGGGCATGCCCGGTTCCGAGTAGAGCTGAACAACCGGGGTTTTCGGGGTCCCGGTCACCTTGACTCCGGCCCGCACCTCACCGGCCTTGCGCAGAGCCAGGATATCAAGGGTCGGCTGGTCAGGCGGACCCCCGGTGAAATACAGGTTGCCGCGACTGATATCCAGATTGACGCCATAGCTCGCATACCGCCCCTTGACCACACGAACTTCGCCATTGGCGGCCAGGGTCTGCTTATCGCTGGAGTGCAGGCGCAGCCGGCCTGCCAGGCGGGCATCAATGCCCGCGCTGTTGAGCAGTACCTGCTCACCGAGGATCAACAGGATATCGACATCATGTTGCAACTTCGCCTGCCGGCCCACCGGCTCTTCCCTGTCAACGATCACCAGGTCCGGGCTGTTGTTGACTAATCCGGTTTTTTGTTTGCCCTGGATCAGAACCTGGGGAAGTTCGACCTGGCCATGCACCTTGACCTGAGTCCCTTGCCCTTCTATGACCAGGTCAGGATTGGCCCGGATCTGCAGCTCCGGCAGATTGGCCAGTTGCAGACGTTCGCCTTCAAGTTGCAAACGGTAAGCCCCCGGCCGCCAATTCTCCAGCTGCAGGTGACCGCTGCCGTTCAGCTGCCCGCCGCCCGATTCCAGATGCAGACGGGAAAGCTCCAGTCGGTCCCCGGTAAAGGTGCCGCGCAGCTCGATCCCTTTGAGCTGCACACCGAGAGGCGGCAGAAAAACCCCGCTGTCGAACAGATGGAAGTTCCCCGCCAGGATCGGTTTTTGCCAATGGCCGGCCATCTGCAGATCGAGCTCAAGCTGGCCACGGCTTTCCTGAATCTGCCCCGGGAAAAGCACCGACAGGAGACCATGTTCCTGAAAACGGGCATGCAAATCGGCATGCAAGGGGGCACGGGTGTCGAAATGGAGAGGCAACCCGGCCGCCAGCGGCAGATCGAACCCCAACTTGATGCCGCCCTGTTTTCTCAGCTGCAGGTCCAGTTGTCCCTGCAAGGTATCATGCCATTGCCAGTTGAGTTCGGCAGAGGACAGTTCCGCGCTGATGAGCCCCTCATCCTCCTGCCAGCGCAGAAGGCCCTGCCCGGTCTTTGCCTGCCCTTCGAGCCACAGAGGCTGATCAGCCCGCCAGCGGCCGGCAGCCTGCGCTTCGAGCATCCCGGAGATTTCGATTTCCGGCGGCAACCAGGGTTGCAGATTCTGCAGGGGGAAAGCATTGAACGACAGCTGCAGGTCGCCCTGTTGCGGCAAATGGAGAGCAAACGCCTGCGGGGAGGTTACACTCCCCCGCAGGCGACCACCATCGGTCAGGTCCAGCGTTAAGGAGCCGCGCAATCCCTGCTGGTCCCAATTCAATTGCAGTTCACTGTGAGACAGGTCCACCAGCAGCTGTTGCCGTTCCAGTTGACCGACAACGGAAAGTTGGCCGCGCAACCGGCTCGCTTCTCCCTGTTCGAGTTCGAAAGAGCCGCTGCTCTGCCCGGCAATCCGCCACTCAGGCAGCCAGCCCTGGAACAGGGTGAGGTCAAGATCCTGCCAACGCAATTTGCCGGTCCCTTGCTCCAGCACCGGCTGGTAGCGTCCCTGGAAAAAGAGCTCTCCGGCCTGCTCGCTGAGGAGGTGCAATGGCGCGACGCTGAGCAGCTCTGCGGAGGCCGTGACCGGAACGGCCTGCGCCAGGTGCCAGCGCCCGATACGGGCATCGGCAAGTCGCAATTCGTGCAGTTGCCCGCGCCACTGCTGTTCACTCCAGCCGCCACTGAAACGGACCAAGGCGTTGTCCGGCGGCCGCGAGAGGCGCAGGGTCAACTGGTGATCAGCGAGGTTGCCTTGCAGGTCGGCCTCGATCCGCTCAATGACCAACTCCGGACTGTGCAGGTCCTGCGCGACAAATTGGGCTTGCCAGGCCGCGGCGGCATCTGTAGCCGTGGCCTGCAGGCGGAATTTGTCGAGCCGCCACTGACGAAAGGCCAGTCGGTCCCCTTCGGCAGCGAATTCCGTGCTCAGAATCTGATCATTCCAGCGCAGCCAGCCCTGTCCGGAGAGCTGACCCGATGCGTCGGTCAGCAGCTGCTCCAGCCGTTCGATATGCCATTCCACGGTCAACCGCTCGGCAGGATCCCCGTTGGCCTGCAGCGAGATGCCTTCGCCGTGCAATTGCAGTTGTTCAATCAGTAACGCCTGGTTTTCCAGCTGGATTTTGGCCTCGCCAGTCAGCGGCTGACCATGCAGGACGGAGTCGTGCAGCGTCATCTGCAGCCGGCCCTGCGGTTCCTGTTGGTCACTGCCCGCGAAATCGGCCTGCAACTCCAGGTTCAGCAGTCCAACCAGCTGAGGGTGCAGCGGCTGCAGCTGCAGATCGCTGCCCGCCAGTTGTGCCCGGAGCTGCCAGCCGTTGCGCCAGCCGGCCAGGATCTCTCCGGCGAGACGGCCCGACAACCATTCACCCTGCAAATCGGTCAGGGTAATCTGTTCCAGGTTGCCATCGAAATCACCGGCCAGGCTGGCACCGGTCAGGCCCTCACCCGGGTTTTCCAGGTCAAAGCGGCCGCGATAACCGGAGGGGTCACCCTGGAGGTGAAGATTTCCGGAGAGTTGCACCGGCTGCCCGGTTTCTGCCTGCAGGTCAAATTGATCGAATTGCAAGTCGGCGGTCAGTTGCGGCTCGTCGCCAGTGAAGCGCAGGCTGCCGCTGGCCTTGATCTTGCCGGGACGTTCGGGCCGGCTCAACTGCAGTGGCGCAAACAGTAGCTGTTGCGACGTCACGCCGAGCTCACCGGAGACGGTCAGTAATTCCTCCTGTGGCCCGCTGACTACGAGGGTAACGGGGCCGCCCAACAACCGGTCGCCGGTTTGCGATTGCAGATCAACCTTCAGCTGCAGCCGCCGCCAGGCGGAATCAGCCGCACGCGTAGCGAGCCGGGTGTCGATTTGCAGCAGAGGCCGGCCCAGATCAAAAACCAGGGAACCGCCGGCCTGCAGGTCGCCGCTGTGCACCAGCACATTCTCAACCTGCAGACTGTGGTTCCGCCAGGACAGGTCGCCGCTCAGCAGGTCGAACACCACCGGTTGCCGGCCCTCCTGCTGCCAGCGGAAATCGCGCAAGGCGAAATCATTGAGTTCGACCTGCAGCAGGCCGAACAGACGCGGCGGCTTCGGCCAGTGCAATTCGCCAACCGACTTCGGCTCGGATTGGCTGGCCGGCATAATGATGGACAACCGATCGGCATGCAGCGAGCGTATCTGCAGGGAGAATGGTAGCAGATTTTTCACGGCGCTGTGCATTTCCAGGCGGCCGAGCTGCACCTGCACATCTCCCTGGCTCAGTGCGACATCATCAAGCTGCAAGCGACCGGCCAGGGTCCCTTCAGTGCGGCCGATTTGCAATTCGACACCGGCCAGATCCGGCAGGTGAGTCAACGCCCAACGGGTCCCCGTCGCCGAATAAACCAGCCAGCTGCCGAACCCGACCAGGAGCAGGATCAGCAGGCAGAAACCGGCAAAACCGTATAAGCTGATCCTCACCATCCGAAACCTATCGTGAAATGCAGGCGATAACTGTTTTCGGCATTGCCCAGCTGGCGTGCAAGATCCAGACGCAGCGAACCGATGCGGGTATAACGCCTGACCCCGACACCGGCCCCCTGCTCAAGCTCATAGTCTGCAAGGTTGTCGAAGGCGTTGCCGATATCGTAGAAGACGGCTACGCCCCAGTTCTGACTCAGGCGTCTTTCGAGTTCGAGGTTGGCCACCAGGAGATGCTTGCCGCCAACCACTTGCCCGAGGTCATCTTTCGGTCCCAGTGATTGATAGCGATAGCCCCGCACACTACGATTGCCCCCGGCAAAAAACCTGAGCGAAACCGGCATTTCCTGCAGAGGGTCGTCGTGCCAGGTCGTGCCTCCCTGCAGATGCAGCAGTAGCGAAAACTGTCGTGCCAGTGGTTGCAGGAAGGTTGCCTGGCCGGACAGCTGCAGCAGGCTGGTATCGGAGAGAAAATCCTTATGGGCACCCTGAAGGCGCAAAGCGGCATGCAGCCCACGGCTTGGCGTCAGCGGATCATCGGCCTGTTTCCAGGCCAGGCGCATCCCCGGCAGCAACATTTGCGAACGGCTGTCTACCTCGCCAATCTCAAAGTCTTCTTGAACAAGGCGAATAAACAGCGATCCGGTCAGCCGTTTGCTGAATGATCTCTGATATTCGACTTCGCTCGACAATTTCTGGCTGACATAAGTCTCGGTTTCTTCGCGATCGACACCAAGCCGCACCGCAGTGTGGCTGTCAAGCCGGTCCAGATCCGGGATGATATAAGAACTCAGGATGGATTGGTGACTCTCCGCCAGCATCAGGTCGCCCTGGAGTTCGTGCCCGCGATGCAGCAGATTCAGATTGCGATAGCGCAGGGAAACCCGGGCCCCCGTGTCGGTCCCGTACCCGATCCCGGGCCGCAGACGATGGCGTGGCGCCGGCTGCAGATCGATCCGCACCGGCACCTGGCCCTGCTCGATCTCATCGGTCAGAGCACGAATGTCAATCCGGTTGAACTGATCGGAATCATACAGGTTCAATTGGGTCTGGCCGAGTTTATCGTAGGAGAAGTACGCCCCTTCGCGGTAGCTGAGGTAGCGGCGCAGAAAGCGCTCAGGATAGCTGCCGCGCCCTTCAAAACGAGTTTCGCCAAAACGATAGCGAAGACCACTCTCGAGATGCAGGACGATCTCCGCCTGACGGTCATCACGATGCACTTTGATTTGGTGTTGAGTAAATGCCGCCTGCAGGAAGCCCAGGTCGACGGCCCGCTGCAGCAGCGCGGACTTGCCCTGTTCGTAAAGCCCCTGATGCAGCACATCACCGGTCTGCAACGGAAAGTCTTCACGTTTTTGCATTAACTCGGGAAGCTCTGCGCCGGGACCGGTTAATTCCAGTTCCAGGCGGGTGACCCGCATTGGCTGGCCCGGGTTGACATCAACCTGCAGGTGATAGTCACCGGACTCGTCTTGCATCAATTGGCTGCTGGTCTCGCTGTGGAAATAGCCGTAAGGCTCCAGGGCATCGTTGACCAGATCAGGCAACTGTCGCTGGTAGCGCTTGAGCCAGCGCTGGTTCAATGGTGCGCCGTCTTTCAATACCGCAGGCAGGACCAGGGCTGTTTCCAGGATTTTTCGCAGGTCATCGTCAGGGGCGCGAATGTCGAGCCGCAACGGTTCTGCGTTGCCGGCAACAGGCAGACACAGAATGCAGAAAAAAACCAGAAAAAAACGTCGCATCATATCAGTAACTATTGCCGTTTATTGTTCCGGCATGGCTTCAGCATTTTGCTCCCCGAGCACCCACACCCGATAATAGGCCAGCATCAGACAGGTTATCGGCAGGGCGATCACCAGGCCGAACATGCCGAGTAATTTGCCCCAGATCGACAGGGACAACAAGATCATTGCCGGGCTCAACCCGGTGACATCCCCCATGATTTTCGGCACCAGAAATCCATCCTGCAACACCTGTGCGACGACGAACACCAGGGCAATCAGGCCAAGCATGACCCAGAAGCTGCTGTTGGTCTCCAGAGAGTGAAACAGGCCTAACAGCACTGCGGGGATCACGCCGAGCGCCTGCAGATAAGGCACCATGTTGAGCAGACCAATCAAAAGCCCGAGCAAAATGCCCATCGGCAGGCCGATCAGGGCGAAGCCCAGGGCGAAGACCACGCCGGTAATGCCGGCGACCAGGGCCTGGGCCCGAAAGTAACGGCTCATGCCGCGTTCGAATTCGCCAAGAAACTGGGCGGCCGAATCGCGCCAGCCGGCCGGCAACAGCTCGGCCCACTGTCCGCGCACCTTATCATAGTCAATTAGCAGAAATACCAGATAAAGCAGGATGATCGCCAGGCCGAGCAATCCCATCAGCATGCTGAAGGCGCCGCTCAGCATGCCCAAAACACCAGGGGTAATCTTGCGCACTCCCGCTTCGACCAGAGTCCACAAATTGTCGGTTTTGAAAACCTGTCGGACATCCTCACGGGCGGCATAATCCTGAATGACTGACCAAAGATCCGCCGGCAGCAATCGCTGGGCACGCGCGGCAATATCCGCATTGTTTGCCACCTCGGACAGGACCTCGCCCATGTACCTGACTTCCGCAACCACCAGGGGCAGCAAGACGCTGACCACCAGCACCATGACAATCGTGAGCATGGCCAGGCTGGCCAGCACGGCAGCCACCCTGTTCTGCAAAAAACCCTGCACCCGGCAGACCAGCGGATTGACCAGGTAAGCCAGCAACAAGGCCGCAACAAACGGGATCAGCACATCGCTCAGATAACCAAGCAGCCAGATCAGTCCCCACAGAACCCCGATCACGATTACCAGGCGAATCACCCGGTCGAATGTGTAGGGGGTTTTATCATGCAGCAGGCTCATAGTCCCTCCCGGTGAACGATACGCTACAGTATAACCGGCCGGCAGGTTATTATGAAGGGGTAACTGCACGGGGACGCTTTTGCTATCGTGGTTCTTGTCCCAAGGGCCAAGGCATGGTATATGTCGATTTTTTCATCTTCGCGTCAAAATTTGATCGGAATACTCAATTGTAACGAAAGGAACAACCTATGTCCGAAGCAAACTCGAAAGTCAAAATGGTTACCAGCAAGGGAGAAATCGTCATTGAACTGGATGCCGAGAAGGCCCCGGTCAGCGTGGAAAACTTTCTGACCTACGTCAATGACGGCTTCTATGCAGGGACCATCTTCCATCGCGTGATCGACGGCTTCATGATCCAGGGTGGTGGCATGAAACCGAACATGTTTGAAAAGAAAACCCGCGAGCCCATCAAAAACGAGGCGCACAACGGCTTGAAGAATGAGCGCGGCACCCTGGCCATGGCCCGCACCCAGGTGGTGGACAGCGCCACCAGCCAGTTCTTCATCAATGTCAGCGACAACGACTTTCTTGATCACCAGAACACAACCGCGGCAGGATATGGTTATGCGGTATTCGGCCGCGTAATCGATGGCATGGACACAGTGGATGCCATCCTTAAGGTCAGAACCGGGAACAAAGGCATGCATCAGGATGTTCCGGTTGAACCGGTGACCATTGATGAAGTGACCGTCATAGCCTAATCGTCCCCTCCGGCCGGGCAGTCCCTTCCGACCTGGCGGGACTGCCCGACCCCCGCAAAAAAATCTTAAAAAGTCCTGATCTTCATATGTTATAGTGGTCGAACTTTTAATCAGACCATGAGACAGAATTTTCTTATAAAGTTGTTGTATCACCTTTACTATGGCCTAAAGCTCTTTCCCTTCCATAAAGAGCGTCGCTGGCGTTTGGCCAGAGGTCGCGAAACGGGCTTTGTCGGTATCCAGATCGATGGACTGGCCTTTTCCTTCCTGCGCCAGGCCCTCGATCGTGGTTATCTTCCCCATCTGGAACGCTACCTGCGGCGCGGCCATAAACTTGCCGAGTACCACGCCGGCCTGCCGAGTACCACGCCGGCTGCCCAGGCCACCATTTTCTATGGCAATGACCACGGCATTCCGGCCTTCCGCTGGTTCGAGAAAGCCACCGGCCAGGTCATTTCCTGCAACGACCTGGACCATGTGCAGCTGTTCCGCGAGAAACTCTTCCGTGGAGAGAAGGGGGTCCTGGCAGGAGGATCTTCCTACTCGAACATTCTGGACGGCGGTGCGGCACGCAGCATCTTTACGGTCTCTTCGCCACATCCCCAAACCTTGTTCGGACGTCTCGGCGGGATGCGCTTCCTGCTGATCATGCTATTCAGCCCATTACGAACCTGTCGCATGTTCTTTGCGAGCATTCTTGAGTTCTGGGCCAATCGCAAGGATGAGTGGTATCACCGACGCGGGGCCAAGTGGCGCACTCACGAAGGGCTTTTTCCGATGGTGCGCATCTTCTGCAACGTCATACTTCGCGAATTGCAGACCTTCGGTGTGATCTCAGACGTTTACACAGGCGTACCCCGCATTTATACCACCTACAGCGGCTACGACGAGATTGCCCACCATTTTGGGCCGGCGTCCTGGCCTGCGCTGAAAAACCTGCAATATATCGACCGGCGCATCGGCGAGATCATCCGCGCCATGGACCATGTGGCCGGAGCGGATTACCTGCTGGTCATTCTTTCTGATCATGGCCAGACTCCCGGCTACCCTTTCGAAAACCGCTTCGGCGCGACGCTCGGCGATGCAGTCAGCGGTTTTCTCCAGGAGAACCAGACGGCTTCGATTTCCTCCGGGCCCATGGAAGTCTCCTCGGCACAAATTGACCTGCTGCAGGATGCACTGGACAGCAATACGCACACCTGGCGGCAGCGTCTCTACCGTCACACCAAGCGTTATGTCCAGTCCAGGATTCGGGCGTTGGTTCCGGAAACCCTGAAGATCGATCCGGAAGGCGGGGTGGTGATTACCTATTCGAGTTCACTGGCCCATCTGTATATCACCGGATCGTCAGAGCGCCTGAGCTGGCAGGCCGTGGAGGAGGCCCAACCCCTGCTGCTGCGTTTCCTGCAAAGGCACAAGGGCATCGGCTTTGTGGTCGCCAGGGGAAACAGTGCCGAAGAAGTCTGCATTTTCCATGCAAAGGGCCGGCTGGACCTCGAGCCCGGTTTGAGGACGAAACAGGCCGACCGCGAATTTTTACGGCCTTACGGCATCCCTGAGTACCTGGTCGAGGAGCTCTACCGCTTCGGTTGCGGCAACCTCTGTGGTGACCTGATCCTGTTCGGCGCCCTGGACGAAGAAGGCATTGCCTGTTTTGATGATCAGATCGGTGGCCATGGCTCGGTTGGCGGGGAACAGTCGCGGCCGTTTTTCATCCTGCCGATAGGCCATCCGGCACTGGAGAACAAGCATCATTTCGGTTATGAATTCCTGTACCGGGATATCTTCAGGGCGAGAGTCGGCACTGACGATCATGACAAGGAAGACCCGTTGGACGGCCGCCCGGAACAACGGAGCCTGAATCGCAGTCTTGCTGATTCAGAACTGCTCCTTCACGACTGAAACCACATACTTCAGATATTGTCCTTCCGGAAAACTTGCCAGAAACGGGAAATCCGGGGCTTGCCCGGCAACCTCGACCACCTGCAGCAACCTTCCCGCGGCAAGACTCCCTTTGCGCAATTCCTTAAGGTAGTCAGCCATGGCCATTTTCTGCAGATTGGATGAGGTGATCAGCAACCCGCCGGGATCCAGTAACCCCAGGGTCTTTTCCACCAGGTCAGCTGTTCCGCCACCGGTGGTGAACCGCCCGCGGCGCGTGGATGAAAAGCTCGGCGGGTCCATGAGGACGATATCATAACGCCGACCCTCCCGAATGAAACGTTCAAGTTCAGCGAAACAGTCGCCGATGACAAATTCGTAGGCGGCCGGATCGATTCCGTTCAGAATAAAATTGCCCCGCGCCTGCTCAAGATACCGTGGGCTGGCATCCACGCTGGTCACCTGCAGTGCGCCACCGGCCGCGGCTGCCACGGAGAAGGCCCCGGTGTACGCGAACAAATTCAGCATCCTGCAGCCTGCAGCCCGGGTTCGCAGCAGCAGACGATTCTGGCGCTGGTCCGGAAAAATCCCGGTATGCAGGCCTTTGTCGAGATCGACGGAAAAATGCAGGCCATGCTCTTTGACCGTCAGGCGGGCGGGTGCAGTGCGGCCCGCGACCAGGCGCCCCCCCGGCTTTGTTTTACTGCTGCCGGCAGCGAGTCTCCGGGTTTCCTGAGGTCGATACTTGGCATAAACCCCGTGCACGGCAGATGCCTGTAACAAGGCATTGGCCACGACCTGCAGATGTTTTTCCCAGCCGGGGGTAAAATACTGAACCAACGCAAAATCAGCGTAACGATCAATCGTCAGGCCCGGCAGTCCATCCGCCTCGGCATTCACCATCCGCCAGGTATCCGTATCCCCCAGATCTTGCCAGCGGCGTCCCTCAAGGGCCGTGTGAAGACGCTGCAAGAAGAAGCTTTCATCACATTGAATCCGCTGTCTGGAAAAAACCCGCGCCACGATGCGCGCTTCCGGCTCTATCATGGCCGTTGCCAGGAATCTGCCGCCAGGATCAATGAGATTCACCAGATCTCCACTGCCAAGGGCCGGCCAGAGCTTTGTGAAGCGGTCGGCGATTACCCAAGGGTGCCCGAGTTCCAGCATGCGTGCCGTTTCGGGTCCGACTTGAAGCTGGGTTCTAGTTGGTTTTTGCTGCATTGTCATCACCCTCCTGCAGATTTCGGCTATCTTACCCCGCAAGCGCAGGCAACGCACAGCCTATTTAAACGTACCGGGCAAAAAGCGAGGCGATACTCGCAATAGGAGACTTTTTCTTGAATAATGAGTAAATTCTTGACGAGTTTTTAGATCGACTGATGCTATAATTGCGCGATGGAGGACAACTTAATGACCCATGAATTCAAGAACAGGGTAAGGGAACGCTTCGGCCGGGCAGCCGAAGGTTATATCCGGGACGCCGGCTTTGCAACAGGGGATGATCTGGATGCAATGGTTGAACTCCTGGAGCCTTCGCATGATGATAACATGCTGGACGTTGCCTGCGGCGGCGGACACACTGCCCTGCGTTTTTCGCCCCTGGTTCGCAGTGTTGTCGCCTCCGACCTGACCATGGTCATGCTCAAGAAGGCCCAGGAATATGTCAGTGAAGAAGGTGGCGTCGACAATGTCATCTTTCGTGAGGCGGATGCCGAAGACCTGCCCTTCCCGGCCGGCGCTTTTACCCTGCTGACCTGTCGTATCGCACCGCACCACTTCCCCGATCTGCCCCGCGCCCTTTCCGAGTTCCACAGGGTTCTGCGGCGGGGAGGTCGCATGGCGATCGTCGATACGCTCTTGCCGAGTGATCCGGAAGTGGCCGAATGGTACCAGACTATGGAGCAGATGCGTGATGCCACGCATATCCGAGCCTATACCGAAGAAGAATGGGTCGAAATGGTCTCGAATGCCGGCTTCATTATTCAGAAGACCGCCATTTTCGAAAAGACCCATGATTTTCCCACCTGGGCCAATCGTGCAGGATTGAAGCGGCAGGCCATTTCCGAACTGAACAATTTTTTTGTGAATGCTCCCAATAAAGTTCAGGATTATTTTCAAATCGAAACCTTTGCCGGGGAAGTCGAAGCTTATACCGACCGCAAGATCCTGATCTTTGCGAGCCGACCGCCCAAGAAGTGAGCGGCAAGGGGCTGTACAGCGTTCCTTGTGAACTTTTTATCGAATCAAAAAGGGGTGCCCATTCGGACACCCCTTTTTGATTGATCCGTATCAGCGAGACTTACTTGATGCCGGCAGCTTCTTCCAGCATCGCGGTGGTCACGGACTTCGGACGCTCGATGGCATAGCCGAGAGCACGGTCCCAGGTGATGTTGGCGAGGCAGCCCAGTGCACGGCCGATGCCGAACAGCACGGTATAGAATTCGTACTGGGTGACGCCGTAGTACCACTGGATGACGCCGGACTGTGCGTCGACGTTCGGCCAGGGGTTCTTCGCCTTGCCATGCTCGGTGAGCACGCCGGGGGCGACTTCGAAGATCATCTTGATCAGTTTGAACAGCGGGTAGTCTTTAAGACCTTCGGTCTTCATGCAGAACTCACGCTGCGATGTGTAGCGGGGGTCGGTCTTGCGCAGCACGGCGTGGCCGTAGCCCGGGATGACCTGGCCGCTGTTGAGGGTATCCCACAGGGCCTTCTTGAGACCTTCCTCGGTCGGCACTTCGCCGCCGAGTTTCGCCATGAAGTCCTGGGTCCAGCGCAGCACTTCCTCGTTGGCGAGACCGTGCAGGGGGCCGGCCAGGCCGTTGATGCCGGCGCTGTAGGAGTAGTAGGCATCGGACAGGGCCGAAGCGACCAGATGGGTGGTATGTGCGGACACGTTGCCCGACTCGTGGTCGGAGTGCAGGATGAAGTACATGCGGGCAACGTCGTCATAAGGTGCATCGATGCCCATCATGCGGGCAAAGTTGCCGCCCATGTCCAGTTCGGGGTCGGCTTCGATATGGGTGTCGCCCTTGTACTTCATGCGGTAGATGTACGCACCGAGGGGGCCGAGTTTGGCCATCATGTTGTCGCAGTCTTCGAACATGTCTTCCCAGCAGGTCATCTTGTTGAACTTGCCCGAGGCATAGGTTTTGGCAAAGACGGAATCGCGCTGCATGGCAAGGATGCCGGCCGAGAACATGGTCATCGGGTGAGTGTCGCGCGGCATGGCACGCAGCACGTCAACGACGTATGCGGGCAGCTGGGCTTTTTTCTTCCACGCTTCGACGATCTCCAGGGTCTGGTCCATGGTCGGCACGTCGCCGGTCAGCAGCAGGTACCAGAAGCCTTCCACGAAGGGGTAATCGCTGCCCGGAACTTTCGGCAGCGCCTCGAAGGTTTCGGGAATGGTCATGCCGCGGAAGCGGATGCCTTCATAGGGGTCCAGGTAGGAGATATCGGTGACCAGGCACTTGACGCCGCGAGCGCCGCCGATGGCCTGGGCGATGGTCACGTCACCGAGTTTGACATCGCCACACTCTTTGACAAGCTTGGTGGTGCGGGGGCGATGCTCATCGATTTTCTTGCGCAGAACTTCCTTCAGTGTCGACATACTCTCTCTCCTTTGGTGGAATGAATGGATGATGGGGCCAAAACCCCACCGACTGAAAACTGTCCCTTGTTCCGAAAACAACAACGAAAATAAGACAGCAGGACCGCCAACAACTCCCTCTGACGCCAAAGTCGAGCCGAGCAAAGGGGGTTGCCCCAACAGGCGGCTAACCTAAAAAGGATTGGGTGACACAACAACTCACCACTTTTCCCAAATATCGTTTTAACAACTAGATTAGAGACTGTCAAGCTGAATTTGTATACAGTATGCAAAATACTTTTTTTCTGTTTTTCAATTTAGCTATTTGCACGCACCCTGGCTCATGGTAAAATGCTCAAAAAATAGGCAGACATTTTCGTGAAAATCGGCACTCTCAAACTTGACAGCAGGATCTTCCTGGCCCCTATGGCCGGAATCTCCGATCTCCCGTACCGGCTTATTATGAAGCGCTTCGGCGCCGGTTTGGTCTTCACGGAAATGGTCAGTGCAAACGGGCTGTGTTTCAACGGGGCGGCAACCCGGGAACTGTTGCAGACCACCCCAGAAGAACAACCGCTGGGCATCCAGTTGTTCGGGGAATCCGCAGAGCGGCTGGCCGAAGCGGCCCGCATGGTCGCCGCGGACGGACAGCTGATCGATATCAATCTGGGCTGTCCGGTACGCAAGGTCGTGCGTTCCGGAGCGGGCAGCGCACTGCTGAGCGATCCAGTCAAGATCGGTCACATCGTCGCCGCGGTGCGCCGCGCGACCAGCCTGTCGCTGACCGTTAAATTGCGCAGCGGCTGGGATCTGGCAAGCGTCCATTTTTTGGAAATCGCGCGTATCGCCGTTGAGGAAGGGGTCGATGCCATCACCTTGCATCCCCGGACTCGCTGCCAGGGTTTTGGCGGGAAAGCGAACTGGCAGCACATAGCACAATTAAAGCAGGAGGTGACCGTGCCGGTTATCGGCAGTGGCGACCTATTCACAGAAAAAGATATTAAAACAATGTTTTCCGAAACCGGTTGTGACGCCGTCATGATCGGGCGCGGCGGCTACGGCAATCCATGGCTGATCCGACAGGGCATTGACAGCCTGGCTGGCAAGTCAACCCGCCAGCCGACGGTAGAAGATCGTTACCTGATCGCCAATCAACACCTTGATCTCTTTCTGGATATTTTCGGCCCGAGCAAGACCCTGGGTCATATGCGCAAGCACCTCTGCTGGTATGTGCGGGGGTTAGAAAACTCGGCCGCGTTTCGCAGCCGGATTAACAACGTCCGCTCTATTGCGGAAATCCGTTCGGCTCTCGAAGGCTTTTTCATGGACGTCTCCTGAATGAATCAACCGCTGGCAGTCTCAGATCCCGAACTGTACATCATGGTCCTTGAAAATATTGACCGCGGCATTATCGCCATTGATGGCAATGGCCTGATTTGCCTGGTTAATCCCGCAGGGGAAGCTTTCCTCGGCCTGTCCATGCGACATTGCCTGGGCCAATCGATCGAGCACATCTTTGCCGGTCAGCAGACCCTGCTGTACCTGATCCGGGTTGCCCTGAACGAAGGACGGACCATTTCCGATGATGAAGGCATCCTTCTGGAAAGACCGCGTCAAAAGCCACTCCCGGTCAGCATCTATGCGGCTCCGATCTTTGCCAAACGCGGTGGTCAGGATGGTGCGGTCATTATCATTCGAGATCTCTCGCGCGTTCAGGAGCTGGAAAGCTCGCTGCGTCATGCCGATCGGCTGTCCATGCTCGGCACCCTGGCCGCGGGCCTGGCTCATGAAATCAAGAATCCCCTGGGCGGAGTCAAGGGCGCCGCTCAATTGCTGGCCATGGAATTGCCCGTCGAGAGCGACCTTCAGGAGTATACCCGGGTGATGATACGGGAAGTCGAGCGCATTAACGGTATCATTGAGGAATTGATGAACCTCACCAATCCCCGCCCTACGGATATGGGCGAAGTCAATCTGAACAAAATCCTGGGTGACATCATTCTGCTTCAGCAGGAAGCGGCGCGCAGTAAAAACATCACCTTTTCTCTCCTCGTCGATCCGAGTATCCCGCCCATCCTGGGTGATGAAGAGCTGTTGACCCGCTTATTCCTGAATCTCATCAAGAATGCCCGGGAGGCGATCGCACACGATGGCCTCGTCAAAATCGAAGTGAAAGTCTCCTCGGACTTTCATCTGAACAGCCCTGGCGGACGTCCTTCCCCCATGGTCATTATCAAGGTGAGCGACAACGGCAAGGGAATACCCGCCGAAGCCATAGATCGGATTTTCACTCCTTATTTCACGACCAAGATCAAGGGCAGTGGCCTGGGCCTGGCAATCTCCCAGAAAATCGTCGAAGATCATCGAGGTCTGCTGAAAATTTCCAGCACCCCTGGCGATGGTACTGAAGTGACTGTTTCTCTGCCTCTGCGCTGAGAACTCCCCTGGCATGGAGCACAATAATATGGCAATCAAACGCATTCTGGTCGCGGACGACGAAGACAGCATCCGCTGGGTACTTTCCAAAGCCTTCAGCAAGAAGAACTACCAGGTCGACCTGGCGAGCAGCGGCACCGACGCCCTGGAACTGAGCAGAAAGCATTCCTACGACCTGGCCATCATTGACATCAAAATGCCGGG
>RRYU01004249.1_pt1 | contig 25036 bp, 22 predicted proteins | sample 2162651 | NCBI WGS metagenome assembly RRYU01 (sample SAMN10267283, study PRJNA491782) | microbial mat metagenome | isolation source: biomat in the production well | place: Japan: Minami-Kanto gas field, natural gas well KTG3 | collected 2017-06 | reverse complement strand
TCAACGTGAATTTTTCCCCCATAGGTTTCCACTTCGATGGCCGTCGATAGCGCTTTTTTCTCCGGAACTTTCACTTCACCCGTTGGGTGAACGACTGCTGGTGGCAATACCATCGCTTTATCTCAATGATTCAAAGGGTTGCTATTGTAGCGCTATTCTCAACTGAGGAATTTAGGTTCAGAGCTTGGGGCAAAAATCTTTGCCCGGATCCGCAGCTATCTGTCCACCTGTCAGAAAAATGGGGTATCTTCCGAACAGGCCCTGCGGCTCCTCTTCGAGGGACGGCGACCCGACTTCATGGGGATGACCCCTGAATAGTTACTGCCACTGTAGCTTAAGATCTCGATGAGCCTGAGCACAATAGTGACAGCCAGGTGGGATTTGCACCCAGCGGGAAGACGCAGCCTTTACATCGCGCATATAGAATGCGGCCTTTTTCAAAAAGATTGACTGCCCACCCTATTCGCTCCACGAATCCACTGCTTCAAGTTGAGATTTCCGCTGCGCTCTAGCCACCGAATCCCGCAGCCGGATCAGGTCGCCGTCCAGGGCCGGCTGGCCGTGCCACCACTGGTAGTCCGGAGACTGGTGGCCAGCCCCCAGGCGCAGGTTGCGCAGGTGTTTCTTCACCCGCTCCATCGGCTCGGCCAGAGCTGCCGGACCCTGCGGGTGGCGGGCTGCGATCGCCGCGGCTTCAACGGCCTTGAGTCGGCCAATCTCCAGCAATTGCAACCCGGCGATAAACTGATCGGACACGTAGCGAGGGGCATGGCAACCGGAGCAGACCCATTCACGGACGTGCCGGCCACGGGTGGCGTTCATGGTGTCGCCGTGGTCTCCGCTATGCAAGTGGCAGTAGGCGCAGCCTGGCGCCCGGTAGTTGCCCCGCACCAGGGGTTGCTGCCAGCCTTTGCGCTCCTGCTGAAGGGTGACGATGACACCGTGCTTGGAGCTGGCGTAGCTGTGCTCCACAGCACCTGCGTGGCAGCCGCTGCAGGCGGCATCGCGACGGGCCTCGGGCAGCCGGTCATGGCGGTCGCCGTGGCAGGCGGCGCAGTCGATCCCGGCGTGGGGTCCGCTGCTCCACTGAATGACCAGCGCAGGGCTGCGGTCGGTGTGACATTGAAGGCATTCGGCCTGGGTGAACGGTCCCTGGTGGACGTTTTCGTCACCCCAGATCTGCAGCGGCGCCAGCAGAGCTAAGAGAAATGAGGCGCAAAGGGTTTCAGTTGTGTTCACGGTTGTGCTCTGTATACGCCCCGGACAACCACAGGTCTCCGGGATCGCTACGGGCTCCCGCGGCCCGCTGCTCGGCTTCGCCCAGAGCGCGCAGGTCGTTCGCCCGGGACCGGATAGCCTGCAGGGCACGGTCCAGCCGCTCCCGACCTGCCGCCACACCATTCGTATCATTGTGGGCGGCAGCCTTGTAGCTGCCCAAGTTGTCGAAATACCACATCTCGAAATAGTCCCGCTCTATGGCGGAGACATTGTAGAAGCTTGATGCCTGACCTTCGAAAAAGCCGATGCGCGCCCGCGGCCAGAGGCGATCGAGCGAATCCTCCGGATAGGGCGGGCGCTCGCCCGCCCCCGGATGCAGCAGATCGTCACCGCGCAGCCCCTTGAGAACCGCCTCAGCGGCGTAGAGTTTGTCCCAGGTTTGCTTACGCTCATGGTCCAGCTGCGCCAGCCAGGCGCGGGACTCATCCTCCCCGTGGCAGTCACGGCACAGGGCGACCCAGCGCTCGCGTAGCACCCGATTCCCGGAGGTGTTGGGATTGACCTCCTTGAGGCCGAATTTCCACAGTGACTTGTGGGCCACCTGGTGGCGGCCGCCATCCATGTGGCAGTAGGCGCAACTGGGGGCCTTGTAGTTGCCCTTGACCAGCGGACGACTCCAATCCCAATCAGCCCCCTCCTGCTGATAGATACGGCCGTGGGCAGAGGCAAAATAGGTCTGGTCGTCCGGGTGAGGCGGACCGGCATGGCAGGTGATGCAGGCCTCGGAACGGCGTGCCTCGGCCGGGTCGAACAGGTGGCGGCTGTGGCAGGAGTCGCACTTGGTGGCCACAGAATGACACTGGACGCAGGACTGCACCTCCGCCTTGGGCTTGTCGACGAAGTGTCCGGCCTCCAGTGCCCGCTCCATGGCCAGTGCATGGCTGGGAAAACCGTAGCGCGCTTCGTCTCGGAACTCGCCGTGCTGTTTTTCGTGACAGCCGCCGCATACCTCGGGGACCGGCAGATGCAGTTGTTGGTGATCGTCGCCGTGGCAGACATCGCAGGTCACCGGCTGCTCGGCCCTGGCGTGGCCGCTGGCGCGCCAGTCGTTGACGATGCCCGGGGTAATGCCTTCATGGCACTGGATGCACATCTCGCCGCTGAAGCTGCCCTCCACTGAACGAGGCGGGCTGTAGAAGGCCGCGGGGTCCCACCAGCCCTGGCCTGTGCCCGGCTCCCAGGACCGGGAATAGAGCCCGCTGCCCGCACCGCCCCGGCTCCACTGCACATAGGCGTAGCCCGCCGAGGCCAGCAGCAGGGAGAGCATTACCGGCAGCCACACATAGCGCGGCATGCGCACACCCCTCATGCCGGCCTCCCCTGATCCGATCCACCCATTTTTCCGCGGCGGAGCCAGCGCCACAGGGCGAAGCCGACCAATGCGAGCACCGGTGCCAGAGCCAGCCAGCGCCCCGGCATAAATGGCCCTTGCGGCTCTGCAGAGGCGTGCCTGCTCAAGTAGGCAAGCACCCGGGCGAACTCCATGGGATCCAGGGGTTCCCGGGCCATGATCTCCCGATAGCCCGCCATGCGCGCCATCACCGCGGGCCAGGCGGTGGCGCTGTGCAGGCCGGGATCAGGAACCCCGTGACAGTCGCCACAGGCTCTCAGGTAGACCTGGGGCGCTGCCATGCCCTCGGGCAGGGGTCTCATGGCGTGGCGCTGCAGATAGGCCGTTATTGTCCCGCGCTGGGCCGCATCGGGGATGGCCAGATCCGGCCTGCCGCCGAAACGGGCGGTGACTTCGCTGAGCAGGAACATGTTTTCTGCCACCTGCCGCCATTCCAGGGCCGTGTGATGGCCGGGTCCCGGTAAATAGTGGCACTGCCCGCAATGGACGGCCACCAGATGAGCACCGGGAGAGTCAGGCTCCGGCAGGTCGGACGGGGCCATGCCCGGCGGCATGCGCTCAGGCTGGCTGCGGCACAGATCGACGCCGAACCAGTCGTGGCTGGCACTGGCGGGGGCGATGAGCAGGACCAGCAAGAGCGCCAGGTGGAATCGATTCATACGGCCTTCCTTAGCGTAAGGTCCACGCGCGCCTGCGCTGCATGGGCCGTCTCCACCGACCCCAGATAGTCGAGCGCCTGTTCGGCGGGCTCGCCCCGCCCCGCCAATGCCCTGCCGGACAAGGGCAGCCGGCGGGCGGTATTGGCCAGAATGCCTTCCGCCGCCCGCCGCCCCGCTGCCATCGCTGTCACCGCCAGACCCGGGCCGTGAGTGTTGTCACCGCCAGCATATATCTTGCGATGCCCGGTGCGGCCGTTTCCGTCCACCCGGACGCGCCCGTCCGGTTCCAGCCCTACACCCAGTGCATCCAGCCAGGGGGGCGGGACGGGTTGCTGGCCGAAGGCGATTACGGCCAGGTCAGCAGGCAGGACTGTGCCGCCGGAGAAGCGCACGGATTCGAGGCGGCCCGTACCCAGGAAGGCCTGCGGGGCATGCTGGAACAGAAATTCCACTCCCTCCTGGCTGGCCAGGACCACCTCTTTGGCGGCGGCACGCAGGCATCCCTCTGGACCGCGGTAGACCACCCGGACCCGCGCTCCCAGACGCAGCGCCGAGCGGGCGCAATCCATGGCGGTGTCGCCTCCGCCCAGCACCAGTACGCTCTTGCCGGCCAGACTCTCAACCCGGCCGAACTTGACTTCTGTGAGCCAGGAGAGAGCCTGTTCCACCCCCACAAGCTCCAGACCGGGCAATTCCACCCGGCGAGGTTGTTGTGCCCCCAAGCCAAGGAACAAGGCGTCGTTGTGCTCCAGCAGCCCACTCATCCGTGCATCGTCCACCGGCGTGTCCAGGTGAAACCGGATTCCTGACGCCTCCAGCAGGGCCCGGCGGGCCTCCAGTACAGCAAGCTCCAGCTTGAAACCGGGCACGACGGTGGCGAGCAAACCGCCGATCTCCGATCCTCGCTCATAGACGGTGACTTCCACTCCCGCGCGGTTCAATCGCTCGGCGCAGGCCAACCCCGCCGGCCCGGCACCTACCACCGCCACTCGGCGGCCGTCAAGGCGACGCGGTACTGGCGGTCGCCAGCCGTCGGCCAGGGCCTGCTCGGCGGCGACCTGCTCGATGGCACCGATGCTCACCGGACCCTCCATGCCGGTGCGGGCACAGGCCCCCTCGCACAGCCGCTCCTGGGGACAAAGCCGGGCGCAGACCTCGGGCAGTGGCGAGACGGCGTGTACTCGTTCTCCCGCCGTGGCCCAGTCGCCGGCTACCACCGCGGCCAGCCAGTCGGGGATGGGGTTGCCCAGGGGGCAGGCGTTGCGGCAACCGGGCACACCACAGTCCAGGCAGCGGGCGGCCTGCTCCCGGGCCAGTTCCATAGACATTCGGGGGACCGACTCAGACCAATCAGTCGCGCGCTCGGCGGCCGGTCGAGGCTTGGGTTCGCAGCGCGCCATGGGGGGTACCGCGGGCCGTCCCAGCAGACGGCTGGCATCACGCCGACGACTCGGCAGGATATGGTCGCGCACGTCTCGCAGGGCCAGGGCATCGGTGGGGCAGGCCACGACACAGCGGGCGCAGCCCATGCAGTCCTCCAGGCCCGTAACATGTCCCTGGGATTTACCCTGTTCCCACACCGGGATGCCCATGTCGCAGGCCTGCTCGCAACGGCGGCAGTCTATGCACTGTTCCCGCTGCATCTCCACACCGTAGAAGCCGGCATGGTTGAGCAGGCCGAAAGTGGCCCCGAAGGGACAGAGGTAGCGGCAATAAAACCGGTTGCCGGTCAGAGGCACCAGGAAAAAGGAGCCGAAATAGGTGAGGGCCACGGTAAGCCCGAACAGGCCCACCAGGGTCACGGTCCAGCCGCTGGGCGGAAACTGGGTGGCCACCATCACGCCCATGTACCAGGAGAAGAACAGCCACTTCACATGACGCAGCCGCCAGACCCAAGGACCGCGCAGGGTGCGGTCCCGGTAGGCGAAGCCCACCGTCTCGCGGATGCCTACACAGGGGCATCCGAAACCGCAGATCACCCTCCGGCCGAACAGCAGCACCAAGGCCAGGACCAGCACAAAGGTCAGCGTGCCCGGCGTATGCAGGGCGGGAAACACGGGCTGGGACCAGAGGTAGCCGAGATAGGGCTCGTAGAAAGGTGCAAGCCATGGAATCAGCCACCAAAACAGCGTCACGACCGCGACCAGGATTATAAGCCTCTTACGGGTATAGGGATTGCGCTCGGCGTGGATGCGCCACAGGCCGAAGGCCAAAATGATGGCGTATTCGGTGTAGCGGTTGAGCCAGATGGGACTGTCCCACAGAAACAGCCAGGACTCGTTGAGCCAGCCGAGAAAAGCCAGGGTGAAGGCAGCCATGGCCAGCAGCCGCACCCACAGGGGATAACGGACGGCCAGGGTGTCCTGACGGCCGGAATCCGCTGGCCGGGGGCAGCGAACGATAATCGCTTCGCTGTTCAAGCCCTGTCACCCACGCAGTCCCGGCGGCGAATATGTGCAGAATAGCTTATGCGGATGGCTACCTCGTGGGCCTCGATGAACTCTTGCATGCCTCATCTCCTCCAGCCGGCGTTATAATGATGTGCACCACTCTACTATTCAACCTATTAGTTGAATAATCGTCCAGGATAGATCCAGTGTCAAGAAAAACGGGACCCAAGCAGGCATTGTTCGAACAACTTGCCCTGGTGGCGCGGGCGCTCGGCAGCGCCGCCCGGCTCGAACTGCTCGATTTTCTTGCCCAGGGGGAGCGGACCGTGGAAACCCTCGCCACGCTCTCAGGTTTGTCTGTGGCCAATACCTCGAAGCACCTCCAGAATTTGCGTCAGGCCGGTTTGGTTGAAGCCCGGCGCGAGGGGCTCCACGTCCACTATTCAATGTCCGGAGACGATGTATTAGAGACCGTCATGGCGTTGCGAGACTTGGCCGAATCCCGGCTGGCGGAGGTGGACCGACTGGTCTCGAGCTACCTGACTGGAAAAGATGGGATGGAGCCGGTTGCCACAGCCGAACTAATGGAGCGTGCCGATGCAGGCCTTGTCACCGTCCTGGATGTACGCCCGCCGGAGGAGTATGTTCAAGGTCACCTGCCGGGGGCAATCAATGTCCCATTATCCCGATTGAAGGAGTACATGGCCCTATTACCCAAGGAGCGCGAGGTCATAGCCTATTGTCGCGGTCCCTGGTGTGTGCTGTCGTTCGAAGCAGTATCTCTGTTGCGTTCCGAGGGCTATCAAGCACGCAGATTGGCTGGCGGGCTTCCGGAGTGGAGGCATGAGGGACTGCCTGTCAGCAGCGAATAGTTTGGGCTGAATAGCATGCTTTTTCGTTAGGTCAGAAACTCCGATTGGAAACACTTACACTTGTTGCCACTTAGGAGTGTTTTGACTAAATACTCTTGCATAACAGCATATTACCCGGCCATTAACAAATATTGATTCCGTCCGCTGGCGTATTCCTGATGCAGGACATATGCGCCTCTTCCCGGTTGGAGGGCAACCTGGAGCACCCCATCTCACCCCTAAGCTGAGTGGAAACAAGGGGGCGTCCTGTCATGCCGCCGCCGAATCAAACAAGTACCGGGTAGTGATGCACCTTTACTCAAAGGCCCGGCATTTGCCCCTAATACCCTTTTTTCTCCTATCTGGTCCTTCTGTCTCAGACCCGGAACTGACCGATCACCCGTTGTAGTTCCGTAGACATGCCCGCCAGCTCCTGGCTCGCTGCGGAAGTCTGCCCCGCACCCGTCGCATTTTGTGTTGCCATATCGCTGATCTGAACGATGTTGCGGTTCATATCGGCGGCGACAGCGTTCTGTTCTTCCGCCGCCGTGGCGATCTGGGTACTCATTTGATTGATCTCGGATACGGATTCGGCAATAGTCCCCAATGATTCACCAGCCAGTGCAGCCTGTTCAACGACCGACTGGGTCCGCTCCCGGCTCTGATTCATCGCCTGTACCGCATCGTGGGAGCCGGTCTGGAGTTTTTCTATGATCTGGTTGATTTCTGCGGTGGACTCCTGGGTACGTCCCGCCAAGGTGCGAACCTCGTCCGCCACCACGGCAAATCCTCGGCCCTGCTCTCCGGCGCGGGCCGCCTCGATCGCTGCATTCAAGGCCAGCAGGTTGGTCTGTTCGGCAATTCCCTTGATGACATCCAGCACCGTATTGATGTTCTCGCTATACTGCTCCACCTGGGTGATGGCATCTGCGGCACTTTCGACCTCCCCGGCAAGTTGCTGTATCGCCTGCACCGTTGCTTCCACGACCTCGCGACCATTCGCGGCTTCAACGTTTGCCCGGCCGGCGGCGTCGGATGTGTTACTGATGCTGCTGCTCACCTCCTGCACGGTGGCGCTCATTTCATTCATTGCCGTAGCCGCCTGCTCGGTCTCGCTCTGCTGCTTCTGAATATTGGCACTGGTCTGTGCCGTCACTACGGACACCTGCTCCGCCGCCGTGGAGAGTTGCGCTGTGGTTGAAGTAATCTGCGAGACGATCTCGAGCAAGCGATTTCGCATGGTCTGCATCGACTGGCGCAACATGCCGATTTCATCATTTCCATCGATCTCCGTTACCTGGGTGAGATCACCCGAGGCAACTACCTCCAGTCCCTGAGCCGTATCCGCCAGCCGTTTCACGATATTGCGTGAAACCACCCAACTCACCAATGCACCCAGGAGCAGAGTCACGAGGGCAATGACGGCAAGCGTCCTGATGGCCAGTTGCTCATGTTCAGCCGCCTTGTGTCCCGCCTCCTCGGTAAACTGCTCGATCTCACTCAACAGGGCATCGATCCGGCTATTCAACTGCTTTTCGTCCTGTTCCATTTTTTCCATGAGTCCGACGACCTCACGGCTGTTTCCCTGTTCAAGCAAGGCAAAGACCTGATGGGCATGTTCTTCAAAACCCTGATGCTCTTTCCCGATCGACTCCAGCGAATGCCGTACCCGTTCGAACTCTGCCGCGTCTTCCTCGCTGTTCGCCATGGACACGGCCGCCTGAGCCTGGACCATGCCCTTACGGATTCCCTCTTTGACATGGGCGCTGTTCTTGTCGAATTCGCCCACCTCGGTCTTGAAGTGCGTGGCCGCACCTGAGTTCTCCTGCAGTAATGCACCCTGGCGCAGGGCCCGTTCGAAATGAATAGACTGCTTCAGTTGATGTTCCGTGATCTCGGCGACCAGATTGGCCATCGGGATATCTTCCTCGGCAATGGCCTGTAGCTCATTGCCGATGCGGCTCATGGTATACAGCGCATAGCCATAACCGGCCGCCACCATTGTCAGCAATATGAAAGAGCCCCCGATGATTTTCGCTCTGATCGAGAGATTGTTTAGAATTTTGCTCATAGTGATATCTCCGTTGAACCGGCCTGTCCCTGTCTTGCGATGGGACAAGCGCTAAACTGTGGCGGATCTTCCCGCGCATGTTATGCATGAATGGGGTATTGCTCGGATTATGAAGAACCCATCAGCGGGGGCCGGCCGGAGCGCATTCATTTTCATTCCATAACTTCGTCTATAGCGTCCGCATGACACATCCCTTTAGTGCACGATGCGGTGTTGACCAGGATACAGAAGGCTTATGCTTATTAAGCTTATTAAGGATCAGTTGATTACCTGCCGCGTGACACAGGAACATACGGCAGCAGTGGTCAGGAAAGCGGGGTATAGCCCCACAGCGGGTATAGGTGCAGGGTGGCTGCCGTCTGGGGCCGACTACAGTTGTTTCCGATACACCCGTCAAATCACTATGCTGCGCTCTGCGAACAGGCCCAGACCCGCTTCAAGCGTGCAGAGCCACTCGATGGATTAAGACGTGTTCAGCAGCCTATTGTGAAATCGTTGTAGAGTATGTATTCCAAGACCTCGGTCGCCTGTGGATAGCCCCGGTCTGCAGCGGTCCACAGCCAGATCATGGCCTGATCCTCGTCGGCCGTGACACCTTCCCCATCCAGATACATGATACCCAGTTGGTATTGGGCCTCGAGCATGCCATGTTTGGCCGCCCGTTGGCACCATTCGAAAGCGGCATATTCATCCCGCCGCACACCGAGCCCGGTGCGGTAGAGACTGCACAGATGATAACTGGCCTCCGCATCCCCATGCCTGGCATTGGTCTCGAACACTTTATATGCAGCAGCATAATCACCCGCCTTGTAGGCGCGAATGCCATCGGTCAAATGCTGAGAACCGGTGGCCGTCGGCATACTGGCCCCCAACGATAACAGCAGGCCCATGCCCTTGGCGAAAACAGATCGGGTGAATGGGGCTTTCGACATGAATTAGCATCCCTATCGTCATTGGCAAACACCGAATATACCGGCGTTGCCCGCAGCAGATGCAAGTATTACTAATCGCGACAACCGGTTGAACACGATGGAATTCGAAAAGCACCCATGTCGAATTCCGAACTGAAAAAACCATAAATACGGTATGCGGCGTATGCCCGGAAATCCCTGCTATCCGCAGAACCGCTTCCTGATTCGGTTACAGAACAGGCCACCCGGCGAGTCAAGCATGGAATTCTCCGGTATAAACCAGCTCTGCGGCCGCACAACTCGGGGCTGGGTCTGAATGCTCATCAACACTACGGCTATTCCCTGGGCGGCAAGCTCATGGATATTCGCCCGGGCAGGCGTGACCATACTGGAATCTCCGGGGCCAAGCTCACTGTCGTCCAACAATGACAGGATCGCCAGTGTTTCATTCGAAGACTGTTCACCCAGACAGTCGAAGCGGCGCACCCGCATCCTGCCCGTAATGACTTGCTGCAAGCCCCACTGGCCTGGATGATCGTGCATGGGCACGGGTCGCAAAGGATGCAGTCCGATGATACTGACCCGAATATCCGGGGTGGACAACAAGGGGCGGCTGAACACCGGCCTGCCAGGTTCGGGTACGAACTCAATCGCCTGGGCGCACAAATAGGCCAGTGCCGCGTCCCCTTCGAGCTGTCTCAGCAACAAGGTGAAAAACGCTGACATTTGAGAGACATCAGATCCGGCCATTCCCTCTTGCGCCAGTTCCACGAGATCCAGACCGATCCGTTCCTCTGTTTCCCGTTCAAAACAGAAACCGGATTTTTTAAGCGGTATTACAGTGCCGCAATCCATTCCGTTTCTCCGAATTAATAAATGGCAAGGGATTGGTTGATCAATGGAATTATGTTTTTAAATCACCATTAAGTATGGAATATCGACTATATAATGTGAAAATGCCATCACCCACACGCTGAAGATCATGTAGGACTCGTCTTATATAAAGAACAGAAATGAACCGATGTCTTATTAACGACTATATCTCAGCATGAATGCATTGAAAGGCCGAAAAGAAAAAACAGCATATAAGAATAATGCACAATAATGTTTATATGAATAGCACTCAGATTGATCGCTATTGGCATCAAGGCAGACCCGGCAATGTCTATAGTCTGGTTCGAACAGCCTCTCCGATCTTGTGTCTGGCCTGTCTGTTATGCGTCGTGCCGCAGTCCCATGCCGGCGAGGATGAATTCCCAGAGCAGGAGGAGGTATCCAGCCTGTTGGAAGCGCGGGAGCCACCCGGGGTCCTGTTCCTGGTCATGGAGCAGGACGAAGACGCCCTGGTCTGGGTATTGCCGCGCATCCTTCACTACACGCAGCAATTACGCGGCAAATGGCCGCAGCTGCCCATTGCCGCCTTATCCCACGGAGAGGAAATGCTGGCCCTGGTCAACGAGTTCGCCCCCCTTTATCCGGAGGTCCATCGTATCCTGAATACCTTAGTGCATGAGCATGAGTTGAGCTTCCATGTCTGCGGAACCTTTGCCGAGATGTCAGGCTACGCTGACACGGAGTTCTCGGATGAAGTGGACGTGGTGCCTTTCGGGCCGGCGCAGATTGAAAATTACCGGATACTGGATTATGCGGTGATCAGCATCGAATTGACCTGGTGATGCCGGTTGTTGCTGACCATGAATCAAGCAGTATCCATTGAGAATGGCGCATGCCGGGTACCGAGCCGCTCCCCCTCCAGCAACTCATCCGCCAGCTTATCCATCAGGCGCAGATCCTCGTCCAGCCCCTCGAAGCGCAACAGCGATAATGGGGCCTGGGTTGTACGGCCGCGCTTCAGGATTCTATTGACCCGGACCACGAGTTCCCGCGGCGAAGGGTTTAGCCAGGTAGTCGTCGGCCCAGTTCCAGACCCACCACGCACTCGGTCACCTCGCCCCGGGCTGTGAGCATCAGGATCGGAAGCTCACTGTGGCTGCGTATGCGCCGGCACACCTCAAAACCGTCCATATCCGGCAGCATGATGTCCATTATCAGTACAAGGGTAACGATGACGATGGTCTTGGTCATGCTTTTCTCCCCTGTGGTATTGAACACGGCTCCCTGATGCGGCAGCCAGGGGCAAGGAACCTTTCACAGGGGTATCGGAACGTAACGCTTTGTAACAGCCTCTCCTGGACATCAGGTATTAAGGAAAACCACTATGGTGCTGGCCGTATATTCCGATTTACGCTCATCCGGCCGGATTGCAAAATACGCACCACTGCCGGGTGTACTTGATCACCCGGCAAGACGACAGCAGGCAGTGACGCCCGCTGAATAACGATAACAACCGCCACGAGCGGACTTGAGCTACAGCCGTTGCAGAAGCCGGCAACCGGCACCCGTGGACCGATCATCCGGAACATGCCATGGGTAAGTGGATTTGTAGCATATGTTCCGCAAGGCAGCAGCAGACCTGAAACGGGCTGCCGAGCCACCCGAACATACGAGTATTCAGGAAACCGTCACGGACCGGCAGGGTTTCATACGTCTGATGATGGACGAGTACGAGCGGGACGGGCGAGTGACGAGTGCACCGCTCCTCCATACAGATACACCGCAACACTGCAAGCAGAGGACAGAGCGTCATGAGCAAAACGAGCAACCGCCTCATGGGAGCCACCGCAGCCTTGGCCATCGCGCTGGGCAGCCTGGCGGCCGTCCCCAACCTGGCCGACGCCGAGGAAGGACAGAGAGCCAAGACCCTGGAGGCAGGCAAAAAACTCGCCTTCGACCGTAAGAAAGGCAACTGCCTGGCCTGCCACTTCATCGATGGCGGCAAAGCCGCCGGCAACATCGGCCCACCCCTGGTCGCCATGAGTGTGCGCTATCCCGACAAGGAAAAGCTGCGCGCCCAGATCTGGGACGCCACCATCGCCAACAAACAAAGCCCCATGCCCCCGTTCGGCAGCCATCACATCCTGAGCGATGCTGAAGTCGACACCTTAGTCGAATTCATCTGGAGCCTGTGAACAGCCCCATCGGAATATCCGCGGAGGATTAAAGAATGCTGAAGAAGATAACCATCGCCGCCGCTGCCATGGGCCTGAGCCTGGGCATCGCCGGTACCGTCAACGCATCCGGCGTGCAGGAAGACATCGACCGCTTCCAGCGCCATTTCACCACGACATTCCCCAAGGTTCCCAAAGAGGAGTTCGTCAACGGTGTCTACGCCATAGACCCGGTGGGCCGCGAGAACTGGGAGGCCATCGAGGAATTCCCGCCCTACGAGCCCTTCATCGAGGAAGGCGAGTCCATGTGGAACACCCCGTTCGCCAACGGTAAGGGTTACCAGGACTGCTTCAAGGATGGGCCGGCACAACGCAAGAACTATCCCCATTGGGACAAAGCGCGCAAGATGGTGATCACCCTGCCCCTGGCCGTGAACGAGTGCCGCGAGGCCAATGGCGAGAAACCGCTGAAGTATAAAAAGGGCACGATCGCCAACCTGCTGGCCTACATGGCCTACGAGTCCCGCGGTCAGGTCACCAATGTGGTGGTGCCCGCCGATGATGCTGACGCTATCGCGGCCTACGAGGCCGGCAAGCAGTTCTGGTTCGCCCGCCGCGGCCAGCTCAACTTCGCCTGCGCACACTGCCACGCCCAGCTACCTGGCAAGAGCATCCGCGCCGAGGTCCTGAGCCCGGCCCTGGGCCATACCACCGCCTGGCCGGTCTATCGCTCCAAGTGGGGGGAACTGGGCACACTGCACCGCCGCTTCTCCGGCTGCAATTCGCAGGTTCGCGCCAAGCCGTTCAAGGCCCAGGGTGAAGAATACCGCAACCTGGAATACTTTCTGACCGCCATGAGCAACGGGCTGGAGTTCAACGGCCCCGGGGCACGCAAGTAAAACTGCGAAAGGGCTGGCCCTGGTGATCCAGGGCGTCCCATCGGAACCAATTCAGGAGCACGAGCAATGAAAATGAGCAACACTTTTCGCGGTGCGGCCATCGCACTGGCCATCACCGGGCTGTTGAGCGGCGGGGTCCAGGCAGGCGAAACCGACCAGGCCGCCCAGTTCAAACAAGCCATCGAAAAGGCGGAGGCTGCGCGCAAGAAAGCCGCGTCCGTCAAGGGTGAATGGCGCGATACCGGCAAAATCATCAAGCAGGCAAAGGCAGCCGCCGCCAAGGGCGATCACGGCAAGGCACTGCAGATGGCCAACATCGCCTACCGCCAGGGTGAACTCGGCTACCAGCAGGCGATAGACCAGAAAAACGCGGGCTTTCCGCCTTACATGCGCTAAGCTGGCATCAGCGAGACACCCAACAGACTCAGTAATAGGGGATTATTCATGAAAGTTACTACTGCCCTCGCCATGGCCGCCCTGTTGGCGGGCCTCTCAGGCGCTGCATTGGCGGAGAACAAGATCGCGGCGGACCTGGCTTCGGTGGACGTGAACCACAAAGGCAAGACCGTCACCATCCAGCGTTCCGACGACGCCAAGGCCACCCTGCCCAAGGGCTATCAGAAGACCTCGCGCCACTGTCCGCCTTTTTGCGTGCAACCCATACAGGTGCTGCCCGGTGTGGCGACCGTGGGTGAACTGGAAGTGCTCGGCTACCTGAAGCGCATCGCCGATGGCGACAATAACATCCTGGTGGTGGACTCACGCGGCCCCGAGTGGGCGGCACGCGGCACCATACCGGGTTCCGTCAACGTGCCCTGGCGCAAGATCAACACCGACGTGAGTGGCTCCTTCGCCATTGAGGCGGAGGCCGACAGCCTGGCTGAGATCCTCACCGGCACCTTCGGCGTCAAGAAGACCGACCAGGGCTACGACTTCAGCGAGGCCAAGACCCTGGTTCTGTTCTGCAACGGTATATGGTGCGGCCAGTCTTCCATCAACATCCGCACCCTGGCCAAACTCGGCTACCCCAGCGATAAACTGAAATGGTACCGGGGCGGCATGCAGGATTGGGTGACCGTCGGTCTCACCACCATTACACCCTGAGCGGACTCATTAACCGCTTAAGGCAAGAAAAAGAGGCGTCTTCGGACGCCTCTTTTTCTTTGTTTCACGACGACAGGCACACCCAACCGAATTGCCGGAGCGCAAACGCCGCACATCCCGTGAACCGATGAACAATAAAATTCTTGTCATCAACACCGGCAGTTCCTCCATCAAATACCAGCTCTTCCTGACCACGGACTGGGCCGTGTGCGCGTCTGGCGGGATCAGCCGCATCGGCGAGTCGCAAGCCGATTACCAACACCGATGGGCGGACCGGACAGGCAGACCGCAGGTCCTGAATGAAACCCTGCAGGTTCCGGATCACCGCACCGGACTGGAGCACATCATGCACGCCCTCACCCACAAGGGGGGGCTGGATCAGGTGGCAGAACTTTCCGCCATCGGCCACCGGGTGGTGCACGGCGGCGAGGACTTCAGCGCCCCCTGCCTGATCAACGAACGGGTGATTCAAGCTATCACCGCCATGACACCCCTGGCCCCCCTGCATAACCCGGTTAACCTTGCGGGCATCCAGGTCTCCCGGGCGCTGTTTCCATCCGTGCCACAGGTGGCGGTCTTCGACACGTCTTTCCACCAGAGCATGCCGCCGCAGGCCTACCGCTACGCCATACCCGAGGCCCTGTACCGCAAGCACCGGATACGCCGCTACGGCTTCCACGGCAGTTCCCATCAATATGTCAGCCGGCGCGCCGCCGCCCTGCTCGGAAGACCGCCGGAGCAGACCCGTCTCATCACCCTGCATCTGGGCAACGGCGCCAGTGCCGCGGCCATATGCGACGGGCTGTGCATCGACACCTCCATGGGCATGACACCGCTGGAAGGCCTGATCATGGGCACCCGCAGCGGTGACATCGACCCGGCCATCCATTTCTACCTGTGCCGTGAACTGGGCTATAGCGTGGACGACGTGGACCGCCTGCTGAACAAGGAGAGCGGGCTGCTGGGCCTGGCCGGGGTCAATGACATGCGCGAGATCCACCAGCGGGCGGAGGCCGGTGACAGCGATGCGCAACTGGCCCGCGAACTGTTCGCACGGCGTATCCGCAAATACCTGGGCGCCTACTATGTGGAACTGGGCCGACTGGACGCGCTGGTGTTTACCGGCGGTATCGGCGAACACGATGCCTGGATGCGGCGCCGGGTCTGCGCAAACCTGGAAAACCTGGGCATTCATATGGATCGGGATCATCCCGACACCGGCGCGGAACGGGACATCAGCGCCCCGGACAGCCGGGTGCGCATACTGGTCATCCCCACCAACGAGGAACTGGAAATCGCCCGCCAGTCCTGGCAGACAGTGCAAGCCTGAGAAGCCGGCGCCTAACCGCCCGGCGCTTCCAGCACCAACTCGATAGCCTGCACCACGCCATCACGGTACACCCGCACCGTCACCTGCTCGCCGATGGAATGGCGTTCCAGGGTGTCCATGAGGTCCGCCACCTCGGCAATCGGGTACGCACCTATGGCCTGAATGATGTCACCGGGTATGATCTCGCCATCCCGCGTAATGCGAGTTTCACGCATGCCCGCGGCCTCGGCTGCGGAACCCTTGGTGACACGCAGCACCAGTACGCCCTGCACTCCCATCTCCTTGGTCACCAGTTTGCTGGCATCGTCATCCACCTGAATCCCCAAGCTCGGACGCAGATATTGGCCTTCTGCGATCAGTGACGGCACCACTCGGTTCACTGTGTCGATGGGCACGGCGAAGCCGATACCGGCATAGGCCCCGGATGGGCTGTATATGGCCGTATTGATGCCGATCAGGCGACCGGCGCTGTCGATCAGCGGACCTCCGGAATTTCCCGGATTGATGGCCGCATCAGTCTGGATCAGGTTGTCGATGGTTTTGCCTTCATCGGTGTCGATGGAACGGTTGAGAGCGGAGATCACCCCGGTGGTCAGGGTATAGTCTAGACCGAAGGGGTTGCCGATGGCCAAGGTCTTCTGCCCCACCTGCAGGTCCTCGCTGGTGCCGATGGGCACCGGATGCGGCCGGTTCAGGGGCACATTGATGCGCATCACCGCCAGATCATGCTCGGGGCTGGCGCCCACCAGGGTGGCCTTGTATACCCGGCTGTCATTGAGCCGCACATGGGCCGCACCCGCCTTGCGGATCACATGCCAGTTGGTGACCACATGGCCGTTTTCATCCCACACGAAACCCGATCCGTTGCCCTGGGGCACCTCGCGGACATTACGAGTCCAGGGATTGACATAGCGCGACAAGGTGGTGATGAACACCACCGAGGGACTGGTGCGCTTGAAGATCTCAATGGTGGCCTGCTCGTCGGCCGCCAGCTCGCCCCGGGCGGTGATGGCCCGGGGCTGAGCGGTCCAGCGGATGAACAAGGCCTCGAAACGGGGCCATAGCAGGATCAGCAGAACCACGGCCAGGGCGATCAGGCCCATGCGGCGCAGACCTCTCAGGTCCAGTTCAGGATTGGGCGATTCGGGAGACATGGGGAATCTCGTCACTGTAACAATGATCAAATGGTACACGGGGAACCCATGAAACCCCAAAAACGCTGACGCGGCACACCCGCCGTGCAATACTTGGGGCGGGCCGAGGCATACGCACCCATTAAAGATCTATACCAACTGGAACCCTGGGACCACATTTACAGCAAGCAGTACCCTATGATCATCGATTCCCCACGAGACCGCCCCCAAGTCGAAGACGCCATTCAATACCAGCAGGTTCAGCGCGTCCTGGTGGTCAAATTACGCCAGCTCGGTGATGTATTGCTGTCGACACCCGTGTTCGCGGCTCTGAAACGGCGATACCCGCATTTGCGGGTGGATGCCCTCATCTACCGCGAGGCCCTGCCTCTGGTGCAGGACAATCCCGACCTGGACGACATCCACTGCGTGGACCGGAAATGGAAACGCCTGCCCCTGCACCGGCGGATCCGGCAGGAGATCGGCCTGGCCCGCACCCTGCGAGGTAAACGATACGACCTGGTCATCAATCTCACCGAGGGTGACCGGGGCGCACTCGCTGCACTCGCCTGCGCGGCACGCTGGCGGGTGGGCCGTCTGGAAGAGAAAAACGCCGGCTTCATCGGCAAACCCCGTGTCTATACCCATTTGTACCGGGTCATGGATATGCGGCGCCACATCGTTGAACAGCACCTGGACGCCTTGCGGCGCACCGGTCTGCGCATCCCCATGGCCAGCGAGCCGCTGGTGTTGAAGGTGCCGGAGGCATCCCGGCAGTCCGCGGCGGATAAGATGCGCAGCGCCGGCTGGCGGGGAGAGCGTTTCCTACTGTTCAACCCCACCTCGCGCTGTATCTATAAGTGCCTGCCCACATACACCGTGGCCCGGGTGATGGAGCAACTGCATGCCGATGGCCAGCGTATCGCCATTGCCTCGGGGCCGGCGGAATCGGAACAGCGCATGATCCGCGATACCATCGCACAATGTGCTGTGCCCGTGCTGGACCTGGGTGGCAATCTGGATTTACTGGAACTGGGCGCGGCCATGCAACAGGCGGATGCCTTTCTCAGCAGCGATTCCCTGCCCATGCACATGGCCGCCGCACTGCAGATACCCACCATCGCCTGGTTCGGCCCCCTGCCCGATAGCGTGTGGCGGCCCTGGATGGTGCCGCAAAGGGTGGTGGCCATGGACCTGAACTGCCGCCCGTGCAACCTGGAAGGCTGTGGCGACGGCATGCTGTCGGAATGCCTGGCGGGAATGCACCCGGACACCATCGTGCGGGCCACGAACGAACTTTTACATCCTTCATGACAAGCGAAACGATAAACACCATGTTTGACGACATACTGGCACAGACCATCAGCGAATTTCATGACCGGCGACTGGCCGAGGCCGATTGGCCGCAACAGGCCGAGGAACACCACCCGGAGGGCGTGTGGCACTGGATAGAGGCCAATCACCGCTGGAACTGTCTGCTCTGGGAAGAAGAGGATCTGGCGCGGCGCACCGATGTGGCGGACAGTGAGATTGCCGCCAACAAACGCGCCATCGACCGCTTCAACCAGCAGCGCAATGACGCCATCGAACAGATCGACGAACCCATACTGCAGCGCCTGGACCAGATCAGCATCGCAGATGACGCCTGGCTCAACAGTGAGACCGCCGGCTCCATGATCGACCGCCTGTCCATAGCGAGCTTGAAAATCCTGCATATGGATATCCAGGCCAGGCGCGATGACGTGGACCAGGCGCACCGGGACACCTGCACAGAAAAGGCCCGGAGCCTGCGGCAGCAGCGGGCGAACCTGCAGTACTGCCTGGACAGCCTGCTGCAGGCGGCCGCCAGGGGCCGGGCCTATTACCGGATCTTCCGCGCCTTCAAAATGTATAACGATCCACGCTTGAACCCCTACCTGCAAAGCACTTAAGGTACACGACAATCAAGCTCATGAAGTGCCAGACTGATGCACGTTTTCAGGCCAGGTCCCGGCCCTGTCGGGCCGACTGCCGTTGGCCGGTGCTTCCTGCACCCGTTTTTTTCTCAACACTCTAAACCTCAGGCGACCCCGGCCGAGCGCATCCCGTCCGGCCGGAGATGCAGGCCTCCTTCCAGTACTCACTGCGCCGCCACCCGCCATGCGGCCAGTATCTACCACACGACTCACCACCTGAAGCGCCACCCCGCGCATCAAGAATTCCCTTTTTCATCTCATGTACGCCTGTTTCATCGGGTTCAAGAAACCGTCCAGATAGCCGTTACCGATCTTATAGCCCTTTTCATTTAGATCAATCAGCCTATAAACCGCCACCTGCCCTTAAGGAGGCACCATGCATTGTCGCCATCTGTCATTGTTGTTCCTGTCCGCCTGCCTGTACCCGGCTTACCCTGCCACGGCAGGCGAAAGCCTGCTGGAACTGTTGTCCGTACTGAAAGACAACGGCACCATATCCGAGGCCCAGTACAACAAGCTGGCCGACGCAGTTGAAGACGATCTGGATGCTCAGGACGAAGAGGAAGACGCCGAAAACCAGTTGCACATCGACACCAAGGGCGGCCTGGAAGTGGCCACCTATGACGGCGAGTTCTCTTTCGAGCTGGGTGGACGGCTCATGGTTGATGCCGCCTACTACGACGAGTCCCTCAACGATCTGGGCAGCGGCACCGAACTGCGCCGCGCCCGGCTCGACCTGGAAGGCATCCTGTTCGGCGACTGGGCTTATGAGTTCGGCATCGACTTCGCCGGTTCGGACGCCGACATCAAGGATGCCTATCTCAGCTACCTGGGATTCGACCCGGTGAGCATCCAGGTCGGCCAGTTCAAGGAGCCCTTCAGCCTGGAGGAACTCACCAGTTCCCGCTACATCAGCTTCATGGAGCGCGCCCTGCCCAATGAACTGGCTCCGGGCCGTCACATCGGCATCGGCGCGCGCCGTTACTGGGATTCCTGGACCGCCGCCGCCGGGGTCTTCGGCGAGGCCTTCGACGACGACTCCGACGACGAGGGGGACGAGGGCTGGGCACTGACCGGGCGCCTGACCTATTCACCCTGGCACCATGACCTGGGGGCGCTACACCTGGGCGGCGCCCTGTCCCGCCGCTGGACCAGCGATGAAGACAGCGCCAAATTTTCGGCCCGGCCCGAATCCCATGTCACCGACGTGAAATATCTCAACACCGGCAAGATACGCGACACGGAAACCATCGACCGTTACGGTCTGGAAGCCGCCTGGGTGTCCGGCCCCTGGTCTCTGCAAGGCGAATACCTGGGCGCCAGACTAGGACGCGAGTCCGGACTCGATGATATATCCTTCCAGGGCTGGTATCTTTACGGCAGTTGGTTCCTGACCGGTGAGTCGCGCAACTACAAGTTCAAAAAGGGCGCCTTCGGCCGGGTCAAGCCCCATGCCCGCAGCGGCGCCTGGGAACTGGTGGCCCGCTACAGCCACCTGGACCTGGACGACGGCTCTATCACCGGCGGCGTGGAGCGCAACTGGACCCTGGGCGTGAACTGGTATATCAATCGCCATGTGCGGCTGATGGCGAATTACACCCGGGTGGACAACAACATCAACGCCGACGACGACGGCGACGTGCTGGGCAACGACGATCCGTCCGTGTTCCAGACCCGCATCCAGGCCGATTTCTAATAGAGGAAAATGACCATGTTCACTTTTCCTTGCAGAATTCAATCACTCGCCGTTACCGCCCTTGTAATGGGGTTCACGTTGGCAGCGGGCGTCCCCTCCTACGCCATGGCCGCCGACCTGAGCGCAGAGTCCGCCGGACGCAGCCTGGTCATCGGCAAGATCAGCCCGGATCCCAAGAAGCATTATCGCTACCTGAAACCCATGGCGGAGTACGTGGTCTCGAAGATGGGTGATCTGGGCTACACCCGGGCCAAGGTGTTGATGGCCAAGAACAACCGCCAGATGGCCCGCTATCTGCGGCGGGGCAAGGTGGACTGGGTCACCGAGACACCCTTCTCGGCCATGACCCTGAAGCATAAAACCGGCGCGGAACTGCTGGTGCGTAAATGGAAAAAGCAAGTACCGGAATATCACACCGTGTTTTTCACCCGTAACGACAGCGGCATCGAGAAGCTGGAGGACCTCAAGGGCAGGACCATCGTCTTCGAGGACCCGGGATCCACTAGCGCCTTCTATATCCCCGCATCCATTCTCATCGATCAGGGCTTGGAGCTCATTGAACTGGAGTCCTACCGGGAGCAGGCCCCGGAGGATGCCGTCGGTTTTGTATTCTCCGGAGCGGAAATCAACATGACCACCTGGGTGCACAAAGGCATCGGCGATGCCGGCGCCTACAGCAACCTGGACTGGGACAAGGAGGACCATACCCCCAGCGCCTTCCGCAAGGACTTCATCCAGTTCCATCGCAGCACGGACTTTCCCAGGTCCATAGAACTGGTGCGCAAGGGGCTGCCGGATACAGTGAAACAGAGAATAAAAGAAATTCTTCTGCAGGCCCATGAAGACCCGGCTGCCGCCAACGCACTGAGGGCATACCAGAAAACCAGGAAATTCGACGAACTGGACGAGGACAGCATGGCGGCCCTGCGCCGGACCGAGGCCATCATGCAACTCGTGGATGAGACCCTGGACCGGTGAAATACGGATTACGCTACCGCTACGGGCTGGCCGTCGCCGCGCTGGTGATCCTGGTGACGGTCACCCTGAGCGGCTCCCTGCTGTATCAATTCAACCGCAGCTTCAAGGATTTCGCGGCGGACAGCCAGGGACATTTCGAGCAGGATCTGCACGAGCAGGTACGCCAGCGCGGCATCACCCTGACCCAGATCCTGGCGGAAAACCTCATCAATCCGCTGTACGAGCTGGACATGGAGGGTCTTCGGCGTCGGCTGAGTGCCGTCCTGTCCTCGCCCGACATCACCATTGCCACGGTATACGATGTCGAGGGCGCTGTGGTGCATGACGGTGACGAAGCCATCCCGAGTTTCGGTGAAAGCATCGACGATGCCGCGAGCATTGCCGCGATTCAGACTGAAGGCCGATACCTGGTACAGGAGACCAATGACCTGCTGGTGGTATCGCAGTCGATCTGGATAGGTGACACGCCCTTGGGCGGCGTGCGCATCGGCCTGTCCCTGGCACCCATCAATGACAAGATGCTGTTACTGCGTGAACGCCAGCAGGCGCGGCTGCGAGACAGCACCAACAACACCTATCTCCTGGTCATACTCACCAGCCTGGGACTCACGGGCATCGGCATATTCCTTTCCATCCTCATGTCCAGGCGACTGGTAAAACCCATCAAGGAAGTGGCCGAGTACGCCCGTCAGGTCGGAGACCAGAACTTCGAGAAGCAGCTGAGCTACCAGCATCGGGACGAGATAGGCGAACTGGTGGATTCCTTCAACCGCATGAGCCGGCAACTGCGGGAGACCACGGTATCCAAGGAACAGGCGGAGGCCGCCAATCAGGCCAAGAGCGAATTCCTGGCCATCATGAGTCACGAAATCCGCACCCCCATGAACGGCGTGCTGGGCATGACGGAACTGTTACTGCACAGCGATCAGGATCGGCGCGCCCGCCGTCTGACCCAGGCCGCGCACCGCTCCGCGGTGGTATTGCTGGATCTGATCAACAACATCCTGGATTTCTCCAAGATCGACGCCCGTAAACTCCAACTGGATCCGGAGCACTTCAGCCTGCGGCCGGTGCTGGAGGAATCCCTGGAGATGGTCGCCGACCAGGCCTATAGCAAGGATCTGGAACTGATCCCGGATCTGCCGCCGGATCTGCCCGCCACGGTCGAAGGAGATCCCACTCGCCTGCGGCAGGTACTGATCAACCTGCTGGGCAACGCTATAAAATTCACCGAACAGGGCGAGGTGACCCTGCAGGTGCGGATATTACAACGCAGTGAAGACTGGGCCGAAGTGCAGTTCTCCGTGGCCGATACCGGACTGGGCATCCCGCTGGACAAGCAGTCGGCCATATTCGAGGCATTTACCCAGGCCGACAGTTCCACCACCCGGCGTTTCGGCGGTACCGGCCTGGGACTGGCCATCTCCTCGCAACTGGTCGCCATGATGGGTGGGGAGATCAGCCTGAAGAGCGTCCCCAACGAGGGTTCGCGCTTCTCCTTCACCTTGCGCCTGCCGCAGTTTCCGGAAAAAACACCCGAGCGCCTTGCGGTGACCCCGCTGCGTCATGTAAAGGTGCTCGTGGCCGCTACCCACCCACTGCTGCGGGAAAACCTTCGGCGCCAGCTCATGGATTGGGGCATGCATGCCTCGGCCTGCCCAGACCGCCAGGACCTGCTGGCCGAACTGCGCCTGGCCGCGTCACAACAGAGTCCCTTCCGCATCGTCATCCTGGACCTGCGCCTGCCGGACGCGGAAATCGGTGAACTGCTGCAACAGTTGCGTACGGCCAGCGACTTTCCGGTCCCCGAGATACTGCGCCTGACCGACCGCCAGCTGATCAGCGATTCCACAAACGGCCACAATGGCCTCGGCGCGCTCAGCCTGCCCAAACCGCCCCACCAGGAGGGCCTGCTGCAGGCACTGCGCGGCTTGCTGGATACACAGCGCAGCGCACGGGTTGCACACACGGCCGCCCCGGTCAGTTTCAATGCCCGGATACTGCTGGCAGAGGACAACCCGGTCAACCAGGCAGTAGCTGCCGGCATGCTGGAGACGCTTGGTTGCGAAGTGGACATTGCAGGCAACGGCAAAGAGGCGCTGGCAGAGGCATTTAAGCGGCAATACGACCTAATTCTGATGGACTGCCATATGCCGGAACTGGACGGTTTCAACGCCTGCCGCGCCTACAGGCAATGGGAACAAACCCAACAACGTCAGGAACTGCCCATCATTGCCCAGACCGCTGACGTGCAAAAGGGCATAAAGGACCTCTGCAGGTCAGCCGGGATGTCCGACTACCTGAGCAAGCCTTTCACCATCGAGCAGCTCGAGGCCGCATTGGCAAAATGGCTGGTTGAAGAAAAAATCCAGCCGAAAACGCTGGAAGTGGCCGGACCCACAGGCCCTGTCGCTCAGAGCGACAGCATGCTGGACAACACCCGCCTGGAGCAACTGCGGTCGGCGGGTTCAGAAGTAATGCAAGGTGCCGTCAGGCGATATATCGAACACGCGCCTGTGCAACTGGAATCGCTGCAAAGCGCCCTGGTCTCGGCACAGACAGAGACCCTATACCGTGTCGCCCACAGTCTCAAATCCGCCAGTGCCGCTCTCGGTGCCGTGGAACTGTCCTCCCACTGCGCCGCCCTGGAAAAATCCGGCCGGCAGGAGCGGCTGGAAGAGGCCCCCGAGTTGCTTCAGGCCATCACGGCAGACCTGCCCGCGGTCATCAGCGAGCTTGAGAAACTCCTTGAAATACCGGCTGCGGGGTCCACGGTGGAACTGGGCGTACGCGCCGATGGACAGCACATCTGGCTGGTGGACGATGACGCGGGTTTTCGGCACACAACGGCGGCGGCGCTGACGGCCGCCGGCTTCAAGGTCACCACGGCCAGCGGCGGTGACCAGGTACTGTCCATGTCCGGCAGCAGCAAACCGGACCTCCTGTTGCTCGATGCGGTCATGGACGGCATGGACGGCTTCGAGGTCTGCCGCTGCCTGAACGAGAACTGGCAGGGCCGGGACATTCCCATATTGATGGTTACCGGTCTTGACGACCTGGAATCGGTCAAGCACGCCTTTGCCTCCGGCGCCGACGGCTTCATAGTAAAACCGATCAACTACCCGGTACTCATTTACCGGCTGCTGTTTCAACTGCGTGCCGCCGGTGATAAAGGCCTGTTGCGGGAAAACCAGGAGCGCCTGGCCACTGTCCAACACATGGTGGGTCTGGGCTACTGGCGCTGGGATTCCGCGAGCGACCGGTTCACTGTCTCCAATGAACTGGCTGAACTGTGCAATACCACCCCGGCGAAGTTCGGCAACGGGATCGAGTCGCTGCTGCAGCGCATACATGAAGATGATAGGGAACATGTGCGGCGGGACATTCAACATGTGCACGAGCACAATAGCGCACGCTCCCTG
>RRYU01000330.1_pt1 | contig 25046 bp, 21 predicted proteins | sample 2162651 | NCBI WGS metagenome assembly RRYU01 (sample SAMN10267283, study PRJNA491782) | microbial mat metagenome | isolation source: biomat in the production well | place: Japan: Minami-Kanto gas field, natural gas well KTG3 | collected 2017-06 | reverse complement strand
GGTACCCAGTGTAGTCACAGCAATAGCCTGAGTCTCACCACGGGTAAACAGGGCTGAGCCATGTGTACGTGGCAGAATACCGGTTCTGACTGTAATTGGACGCACGGTACGGGTATCACGACCATCTATACGAGGATTGCCATCGAGAATACGACCGCGAACGATCTTTTTCTCCAGCTTGCCTATTGCAGCATCAACTTCACCCGCTTCCCAACGGGGATCGGCGTTTTCATCACTTAATTTGGCAACGATATCGCTACGAATTTCATTCAATGCATCATAACGAACCAGTTTTTCACTAATTTGATATGCATCGGTGATTGCAGTTGTGCCAGCGACAGCAACGGCATCAGCCAGTACACTATCATCCTCAGTTGCACTCCATTCCCAATCAGCAACACCAACTTCCTGTTTAAATTCTTCAATCGCCTGAATAACCGTCTGGAACTGCTCATGTCCATACATTACAGCACCCAGCATCACTTCTTCATTTAACAGGTTGGCTTCAGATTCAACCATCAAAATGGCGTCTTTGGTACCAGCAACCATCAGGTCAAGATCAGAGTCAGCCAGTGCACTCATGGATGGGTTTAGCAGATATTGGCCATCTTTATAGCCAACACGTGCTGCACCTAACGGCCCATTGAATGGTGCACCAGACAGACTAACCGCTGCTGCTGCACCAATCATGGATACCAGTTCTGCTTCAATTTCAGGATCAAGCGAGATAACGGTCGCTACAACCTGAACTTCATTTTTAAAGCCTTTGGGGAATAAAGGACGAAGTGGACGATCAATCAGACGCGCTGTTAATGTCTCTTTCTCACTTGGACGCCCTTCCCTTCTAAAGAAACCACCGGGAATCTTACCAGCAGCATAGGTACGCTCTTGATAGTTTACGGTTAATGGAAAAAAGTCACGGCCTTCAACCGCACTTTTCATTGCAACACAGGTTACCAATACAACGGTATCACCCATGCTACACATAACTGCAGCAGAAGCCTGACGAGCAATTTCGCCCGTCTCAAGCTTTAATGTGTGTTCTCCAAACTGGATTTCTTTAGTAATGGGAGTCACTGTCTTTATCCTTTGTTAATGGCTTTGGCCAAATCGATTTACTTACGCAGACCGAGGCGAGAGATAATAGAACGATAACGCTCGATATCTTTTTTCTTCAGATAATCCAGCAACTTACGACGCTGGCTTACCATGCGTAACAGACCACGACGTGAGTGGTGGTCATGATTATTCTCTTTGAAATGACCCGAAAGACCATTAATATTTGCCGACAGCAGTGCGATTTGAACTTCAGGTGACCCTGTGTCAGTTTCAGTTTTACCGTACTCTTTAACGATTTCGGCTTTTTGCTCGTTTGTTAACATGGATACTTGACCCTTAATAATTGATCCAAAAATTAGACGCGCATTCTACCCGTTGTCCCACTGAGGAACAAGGTAATTCCCCAAATCAGACATCGTTAATGCGTGATCACCCCCCATGATTGGAGTAGATCGCCGTCGCTCTGTATTAATCCATTAATGATGTTTTATCAATCACTTATGTAATTGAATGGCTCTGTCATATATGAAAAAGCCGTTTAGGCGCTACACGCCCATCTTCCAGAATATGCCCCATACCGATAAATTCGGATGATGGCCCCTGTATTCTTACCCAACCACTATCGGGTGCTTTTGCAACCTGTATGGCTTGTCCCTGCCTGATATAGTACATACCCGTTTCACTCAAACTGACTACGGGCCATGCCTGTAATGCTGACTCAATCGGAAGGAGTAAATCATCGAGTGCTGCATAATCTTCAGAAACCAGGGTCTCTAACTGTGACATTAAATACATATCGGACTGTTTAAAAGGTCCGACCACTGCTCGGTGCAGCTGAATTAAATGTGCACCACAGCCTAATCTCTCACCAATCTCTTCTGCCAGAGTCCTGATATAGGTACCTTTGGAGCAATGAACCTCGATTTTGAGTTCATCACCGGAAAACTCCAGTATCTGTAGGTGATATATGGTCACCTTTCGCGCTTTGCGTTCTACTTCAACGCCTGCTCGCGCCAACTTGTAGAGTGCTACACCATCCTGCTTAAGTGCCGAATACATCGGTGGGGTTTGCATAATTTCACCCCGGAAGTGATCCAGCGCTTCCTCGATATCTTCCGGGAGATAATTACCAACTGCACGTTGACTGATTACCTCACCTTCACTATCTGCAGTGGTGGTGGTTACTCCCAGTTTACATGTTGCAATATAGGTTTTATCTGCATCCAGTAAAAATGCCGAAACCTTGGTTGCTTCACCCAAACAGACTGGCAGCATACCGGTTGCCAAGGGATCAAGATTGCCGGTATGACCCGCTTTTGATGCCTGATATAACCGTTTCACCTGCTGTAATGCCCTGTTGGAACTGATCCCGAGAGGCTTATCCAGTAATAAAATGCCATTAATCTTACGGCCTTTTGCCTTTCTGCCCACAGCAACGACTACTCTTGGTTACTGTCTGCAGCGATGGCTTTATCAATCAGCGCACTTAACTCACCACCGCGTTCAATTGAGTCATCGTAGAAAAAGTGCAATTGCGGCACTGTACGCGCTGACAATCGTTTACCAATCTCACTGCGAAGAAACCCTGCTGCGCTGTTTAACGCAATCAGGGTATCCTTTCTATCATGATCATCCATCATTTGAGTAATATAGACTTTGGCATGCGCCAGATCCCGCGAAACCTCTACGGCACTTACACTTACCATCTTTCCCATTCTGGGATCCTTGATCTCATGCTGAATCAGCTGCGCCAGTTCACGCTGGATCTGCTCACCGATACGTCTGGTACGACTATACTCTTTTGACAATCTGCTATTCCTTCAGATTAAAGTGTACGAGCAACCTGTATGCGCTCATAAACCTCGATCTGATCACCTGCTTTGACATCGTTGTAGTTCTTAACACCGATACCACATTCAGTACCTGCTTTAACCTCATTTACATCATCTTTAAAGCGACGTAATGACTCCAGTTCACCTTCATAAATCACCACATTATCACGCAGAACGCGTATTGGATTATTACGCTTTACGGTGCCATCAATAACCATACAACCGGCAATCGCACCAATTTTAGGTGAGCGGAATACATCTCTGACTTCAGCCAACCCGATAATACTCTCTTTAAATTCAGGTGAGAGCATGCCGGTTAATGCGCCTTTAACTTCATCAAGCAGGTCATAGATAACACTGTAGTAACGTAGGTCGATACCCTGTTCATCAATAATACGTTTGGCACCAGCGTCTGCACGGACATTAAATCCTACAATAATCGCATTGGAAGCTACTGCCAGATGTGCATCCGACTCATTGATACCACCGACACCACTTGCAATGATTTTCACCCGGACTTCGCTGGTTGAAAGCTTGGTAAGAGCATCACTAATAGCTTCGACCGAGCCCTGGACATCAGCTTTAAGCAGTACATTGAGGATACTAACCTCACCCTCTTCCATCTGGGTGAACATCTCTTCCAGCTTGGTTTTCTGCTGATGGGCAAACTTCACATCACGGAACTTGCCTTGACGGAACAGAGCTACCTCACGTGCCTTGCGCTCGTCTGCAAGAACCGCTACCAGCTCACCGGCATCCGGTGTTCCAGACAGACCTAATACCTCAACCGGAATAGAAGGACCGGCAGACTCAACGGCTTGTCCGTTCTCATCGATCATGGCTCGGATCTTGCCATAAGTTTGACCTGCCAGCAGGATGTCGCCTTTCTTGAGCAAGCCACTTTGTACCAGTATTGAAGCGATTGGACCACGTCCACGATCCAGGCGAGATTCAATAACAATGCCTTTGGCATGACCATCTGCAACCGCAGTCAACTCCAGTACTTCAGCCTGAAGCAGGATCTGTTCAAGTAATTCATCAACACCTGCTCCAGTTTTAGCTGAAACATGTGCAAACATGGTGTCACCACCCCAATCCTCTGGAATAACATCTTCCTGTGCCAGCTCATTTTTGACACGATCCGGATCGGCTGCTTCTTTATCAATTTTGTTAACTGCAATAATTAGAGGCACATCTGCAGCACGAGCATGCTGGATCGCCTCTTTAGTTTGCGGCATAACCCCATCATCAGCAGCTACAACCAGCACCACAATATCAGTGGCCTGTGCACCACGTGCACGCATCGATGTAAATGCAGCATGTCCAGGTGTATCTAGGAAGGTAATCATCCCGCGATCGGTTTCAACGTGATATGCACCAATGTGCTGGGTAATACCACCTGCTTCACCTGAAGCAACACGACTTTCACGAATATAATCCAGCAGTGATGTTTTACCATGGTCAACATGGCCCATAATGGTCACAACCGGGGCTCTGGCTACCAGCTCACCTTCATGCTCGTCACTGTTGAGTATTTCATCTTCCAGTGCATTCTCTTTCATCATGATGGGTTTATGCCCAAGCTCTTCAACCACAATTGCTGCGGTCTCCTGATCAAGCACCTGGTTGATGGTCACCATGCTTCCCATCTTCATCATTTCCTTAATCACTTCAGCTGCTTTTACAGACATTTTCTGTGCAAGTTCTGCCACTGTAATGGTTTCAGGAATATTTACCTCACGAACCACAGGGGCTGTAGGCTTTTCGAACGCATGCTGTGAGGTTGACGCAGGAATAACTTTACCCTTTTGTCCTTTCTTACGCCGACCACTCTTTTCACTGGAAACATGTAGCTCTTTTTCTTCATGACTTTTGCCTTTTTTACGGCGTTTTTTATCATGACGGCCATCTTTTTTCTGTTCTGAGGGTGGTGCATCAGCTGCGACAGGTGCAGGTTCAGGAGCCTGACGAGTTTCGGCGATACGTTGACGAACCTCTTCTTCGGCTTTAATCCGCGCAGTCTCTTCAGCTTTCTTGATCTCTTCTGCGCGAATCTTAGCTTCCTCTTCACGTCGAATAGCCTCTTCAGCCTGAATACGCGCTTCCTCTTCTTCACGTATACGTCTCTCTTCAGACCTCTGTTTTTCCAGACGTGAAGCCAGCTCAATATCCTGATCTTTTTCCAGATCACCAGGCTCAACTGTATCCGGTACGATCTCAGCTTCAACAGGAGCACGTTTCACGTATGTACGCTTTTTACGTACTTCAACATGAACACTTTTGCTACGACTGCCAGGCATGCTACCGCTTTGGCGTAACTCGCTGGTGGATCGACGCTTTAGGGTAATTTTCTTCGGCGCCAGATCATTTTTCGGATCTACACCCGTATCAACGCCATGTTTTTGACGCAAATAGCCTAGAAATTTTACTTTCTCGTCATCCGAAATAATATCTTCGGGGTTTTCTACCTCAATACCTGCCTCATTCATCTGTTTTAACAGACGATCAACGGGTACATCGATTGCTTCTGCAAATGTTTCAATAGTCACTTCTGACATAGCTGCCACCTCCGGCTCTAGTCTGCCTGTTCTTCTGCAAACCAGGGTTCACGTGCTTTCATGATTAATGCTGCTGCACGCTCTTCATCAATCCCATCAATATCAGTTAATTCATCTACGGCCAGCTCAGCCAGGTCTTCCATGCTCACAATGCCTTTTTTGGCCAACTTGTCAGCCAGCTCAGAATCCATACCTTCCATTCCCAGTAAATCGGCTTCAGGTTCAGAACCACTATGTTCTTCCTGGCTGATATCCTGAGTAATTAAGGCATCTTTGGCGCGTGCTCGTAATTCATTAACTATATCTTCATCGAACTCTTCAATTTCCAACATCTCGTTCAGAGGCACATAGGCAACCTCTTCAATTGTTGAAAATCCTTCCTGAACCAGTATCACTGCAACTTCTTCGTCCACATTGAGGTTGTTCTGGAACATTGAAACCATCGCACCAGTTTCAGCTTCACTCTTTTGCTGCGCCTGTTCTTCGGTCATGACATTCAGTTCCCAACCGGTCAACTCACTCGCCAGACGAACATTTTGTCCACCACGACCAATGGCCTGTGAGAGTTGCTCATCAGCGACTGCAACATCCATGCTGTGAGAATCTTCATCAACAACGATAGACTGAACCTCAGCCGGGGACATGGCATTAATGACAAATTGTGCAGGATTATCATCCCAGAGAATGATATCAACGCGCTCACCATTCATTTCATTAGTTACCGATTGCACACGTGAACCACGCATTCCGACGCAGGCACCAACAGGATCAATACGTTGATCTCGAGTCTTAACGGCGATTTTTGCGCGTAAACCCGGATCACGTGATGCAGCCATAATATCTATGACACCTTCACCAATCTCAGGTACTTCAATTTTAAACAACTCCACCAGAAACTGGGGAACAGTACGGCTGATAAATAATTGTGGACCACGTGACTCAGTACGAACGTCATATAAATATCCACGAAGTCTGTCACCAGGGCGGATAGCCTCACGCGGTATGGAGTGTTCACGGGTAATTAATGCTTCTACATTATTACCAATATCCAGAATAATATTTCCACGTTCAATGCGTTTGACAATACCGCTAATAAGCTCACCTTTGCGTTCAGCAAATGCATCAACTACGCGTGCACGCTCAGCTTCACGAACCTTTTGTACGATAACCTGTTTAGCGGTTTGAGCGGCAATACGACCAAATTCGACAGACTCAATCTCTTCCTCGACAAAACTTTCCGGCTCAATCTCGCTATCTTCTTCACGTGCAGCACTTAGGGTTATCTCGCGTTCTGGTGCATCAAGTAGCTGGGTTTCGCTGTCATCTATTACCATCCAACGACGATATGTTTTGTAATCCCCCGTAGAACGGTTGATTTCCACGCGAATATCAACATCACCACGATGACGCTTTTTGGTGGCCGTAGCCAATGCACTTTCAATTGCTTGAAAGATTATCGCCTTATCAACGCCTTTCTCATTAGAAACAGCATCAACAACAAGCAGGATCTCTTTATTCATAATCTTGTCTTACAGCCTCCATCATCTTTCAATTTGAATCAGAAATTCAAATCTACTCATGTACTAATTACCACTTGGCTACGAGATTGGCCTTATCAATTTCATTAAAGCCAATTCTGATTTCACTATCATCAAAAACAATAGTGATTCCATCTTCATGAACCTCTGTCAGTTCACCCTTAAACTTACGTCTTCCATTTAAAGGTATGGATAAACGCACCGCAATTGTCTGGTCAACAACAAGGCTAAAATGTTCCGGTTTAAACAGTGGTCGTTCTATTCCCGGAGAAGATACTTCCAGGGTATATTCACCCTTTATCGGATCTTCCACATCAAGAACAGCACTAACCTGTCTGCTTACATCTGCACAATTTTCTACATCAACACCATTTTCTGAGTCAATATATAAACGAATGAGCGAATGTCGGCCTTGAGAGACAAAATCAATTCCAAGCAACTCAAAGCCCAATGCCGTAACTGCAGGCTCAATAATTTGTTCAATATCGTCTTTACGACTCATGCCAATGCCAAAAACAAAAAATGGGCCTCAGGCCCATTTCTTTATAATTCAATAGCTTACAAACTAATTTCTGTAAGCTGCTTAATAAAAAACCCCTAAACGGGGCTTGATAATAATCCAGAAATAATTGGTAGCGGGGGCAGGATTTGAACCTACGACCTTCGGGTTATGAGCCCGACGAGCTACCGGGCTGCTCCACCCCGCATCTGAATTGGCGAGTATAATACACAGCCATCAACGAGATAGCAACCTCGTAATTCAATATTTAGAAATCTAGTTTAAGTTCTGGAAAAATGACTTTTCAGATTGTATTTGAAAAGGAATCCCGGCAAGGAAAAAACCACAAACAGACAAAAGGTGATGGTATAAAACTCCCATCCCTGTTGATAGATCTCTCCATTGATTTTGTTCTCAAAACCAAGAGCAATAAGACCCACCAACAGGTACAGCACAACCACTTCAAACCAGCTCCAGGCAGCCTTTTTGTTACCATCATGCGTTAGTTTGAAAAAAAATATTCGGTTTGTCAGCCAGGGGATATTTGCTGCTATTAAAGCGATCGCAATAATCAATAAACTGCTTTGCTCAACGGCAGTCATTACTACAATCCCATAACCGACTGGCACATAAGCAACAGTGAATCAGGGAATAAGCCCAAAACCAGTACCGCCAATGCATTGATACTAAAGACCATTCTCAAATCTGTTCCAGGATTGATCTCTGCTTCACTTTCAGGTTTATCGAAATACATCAGTTTAATAATTCTCAAATAGTAGAATGCACCAATAACCGAGAAAAATACCGCAATGATGGCAAGGTTAATCATATCAATATTAATCACAGCCTGAATAACAGCCAGCTTTGCCCAGAACCCGAGGAAAGGTGGAACACCAGCCATAGAGAACATCAGAAACATCATCATTAACGCAAACCAGGGGCTACGTTCATTCAGGCCTTTGTAATCAGATAGCTGGTCTGCTTCAAAGCCCTTACGGCTCATCAACACCACCATACCAAAGCCACCAAGACTCATAATGGCGTAAACTACTGCGTAATACATAGCGGCAGAGTAACCTGCGGCATTAGCCGATAAAACACCCAGCAGCAGAAAACCGATATGTGAAATACCAGAATAGGCCAGCATGCGTTTGATATTGGTCTGAGCAATGGCAACCACATTACCTATGGCAATGGAAAGCACCGAGATAATTACCAGTATTCCATGCCAATCAGCCTGAAGTGATGACAAGCCATCAACCAGTAGTCGCATCATCATCGCAAAAGCTGCAAGCTTTGGAGCAGTGCTTAAAAAAAGGGTAACCGCTGTTGGTGAGCCCTGATAAACATCTGGTACCCACATATGAAATGGAACAGCACCCAACTTGAACGCCACACCCACCAGCAAAAAGACTAAACCAAAGGTAGCAACAGTGGTGGTGTGCTTACCATCAGCAAAGACATTACTGATTTCTGCGAGGTTTAATGAACCGGTCACGCCATAAATCATCGACATGCCATAGAGCAGCATTGCAGAAGCCATCGCGCCTAGTACGAAGTATTTCATTGCGGCTTCTGATGCTTCGATAGAGTCTCGATTCAGTGCAACCATCGCATAGAGCGAAAGCGACAGCAGTTCGAGGCCGAGATAGATGGTCAGCAAATTACTGGCTGAAACCATGACCATCATACCCAAAGTGGCAGCTAATCCCAGTACAAAGAACTCTCCGCGGAACATGCCTCGCTCTTCCAGATAACGTCGTGAGTAGAGAAACACTACGAAAACCGAGATATAGATGAAAAGCTTCAGGAATGTCGCCATCGGATCGAGAACAAAGGTATTACTGAATGTCATGACTGTCTCATCACCCAGCATGGAGAATGACAGAATAAAGGCACCCACCAATGTAATTTGCGATAGTAGATAGGTTACGACACGATTCTTATCACTAATAAACAGATCCAGAATTAAAATCAGACACGCCATACCCAAAACAAAAATCTCAGGCATTGCAGGTAAAAAGTTTGGCATTTCAAAAGTCATTTAGTGAACTCCGCATCAAAGCTTGGAAACAGCTATGTGTTCGAGTAAGTGTCCAACCGTAGCATGCATTACATCCAGGAGTGGCGCAGGCCAAAGACCTAGGATAAGCACAGCGATAGCCAGTGTTGCCATAATGACAAATTCACGGCTGTTTAAATCTTTCATGGTTGCTACATGCTCATGAACAACCGCACCAAAGATGACTCGTTTAATCATCCATAGGGTGTATGCAGCACCAAGAATCAATGTAGTTGCAGCAATGAAGGCGATCCAGAAATTGGCTTTAAATGCACTCAGGATAACCATAAATTCGCCGACAAATCCGGCGGTGCCAGGCAAGCCCGCATTAGCCATAGCAAACAGAACCATAAATCCTGCAAAAATTGGCATGGAGTGTACTACTCCTCCATAAGTATCAATGTCACGCGAATGGATACGGTCATACATTACTCCTACACAGAGGAACATTGCGCCTGACACAAAACCATGAGAGATCATTTGTACCATGCCACCTTCCATACCCATTGCAGCACCACTGAAACTGCCGGTATTTTCGAAGATTTTAAATGCCATGAAGAAACCAAGTGTGACAAAACCCATATGTGAAATGGATGAGTATGCGATCAGTTTCTTCATATCCTGCTGTACCAGTGCAACAAAACCGATATAAGCCACGGCAATCAATGAAAGAGTAATCATTAACTCATCCAGCTCCTTACTCGCATCAGGCACAATTGGTAAGGAGAAGCGCAGGAAGCCATATGCTCCCAGTTTCAACATAATAGCAGCCAGGATCACTGAACCACCTGTTGGTGCCTGTACGTGAGCATCTGGTAACCAGGTATGTACTGGCCACATCGGCACTTTCACTGCAAAGGCAACTAAAAATGCGAGGAAGATGAGAATTTGAGGAGTCATTCCAAGCGCTACCTTGTGGTAATCAAGGATCTCAAAGCTGTTGGTCTGAAAGTAAAGGTAGATTAGTGCCACCAGCATGAATACCGAACCAAGGAAGGTATAGAGGAAGAACTTTATGGTGGCATAAACACGATTATCACCACCCCAGATACCAATAACGATAAACATCGGAATCAGCATTGCTTCCCAGAAGACATAAAATAACATCGCATCCAGTGAAGCAAACACACCGACCATTAAGCCTTCCATAATCAGGAATGAGGCCATGTATTGCGCTGGCTTAAATTTAATCACTTCCCAACCTGCGATTACAACGAGTACCGTTGTAAAGGTTGTCAGTAATATAAGCGGCATTGAAATTCCATCAACGCCCAAATGATAATTAACACTAATACTGCTTATCCAGGGTGCAAACTCTGAAAATTGCATCTGGTAACTGGAATTATCAAAGCCACTAAATAACGGAATTGATATAAGAAAGGTCACAATTGACACAATCAATGAAAGAACCTTGGCTTCGAGACCATTACGGCCACTCCCGACTAAAAGGACGAGAAGTCCCCCAAAAATAGGAGTCCAGATAACCAAACTTAACAGAGGCAAATCAGCAAACATGCTTCCAACCCTTTAATTATAAATCTTATTGCCCAGAAACGAGCGCTCTACTAAACCAGTACAAAGATGACAAACAAACCCATCAACCCGAAGATCATCGCAAAAGCATACTCATACAGATAACCTGATTGCAGCTTTCGCACTTTAGTTGATAACCACCCTACTGCATTGGCTGAGCCATTAACTCCCAGACCATCAATCAGGGTTACATCACCCAATTTCCATAATCCTGTTCCAAGTGCTCTGGAACCTCCTCCAAAGACACCTGCAAATAATTCGTCAAAGTAGTACTTATCAAGTAGCAACTTATGTAACCAGCTGAAGCGTTTTGCCAGTATTTCAGGAATATGGGTAAACTTCATATACAGCATATATGCAGTGACAACACCTGCCAGAGCAAGCCAGAATGGAGCGGTCATAAATCCATGCATAATCATGCCCCAGGCTCCGTGGAAATTTTTACCCAACTCGCCCAGAACATCATGAGCAGGAGCTACATAGATGGCATTACCAAAGAAGTCGCCGAAAGCCATATCACCAACATAGATATACCCGATCACGACTGAAGGTATCGCAAGCAGGATCAACGGTAACGTCACAACCCATGGCGTTTCGTGTAGATGTTCACGAGTATGTTCATCCATGCGCTCTTTACCATGGAATACCAGGAAGTACATACGGAAGCTGTACAGTGCAGTAATAAACACACCCATTAACACCGCCGCATAGGCGAAACCTGAACCGGCAATGGTTGAGTGTCCAACAGCCTCAATAATGGAGTCTTTGGAAAAGAATCCTGCAAAGCCAGGAGCACCTATCAGTGCCAATGAACCGATTAATGATGTGATCCATGTAATAGGCATATATTTACGCAGGCCACCCATGTTGCGCATATCCTGATCGTGATGCATGGCGATAATTACAGAACCGGCACCCAAGAACAGCAGTGCTTTAAAGAAAGCATGTGTCATCAGATGGAACACCCCTGCGGCATAAGCAGAAGCACCTAATGCAACCGTCATATAACCTAGCTGTGAGAGTGTAGAATAAGCAACCACACGCTTGATATCGTTTTGAACCAATCCCAGGAAGCCCATAAACAGAGCAGTGATTGCACCTATAACCAGAATCACACTGAGTGCAGTTTCTGACAACTCATAAAGTGGAGACATACGCGCGACCATAAAGATACCGGCGGTAACCATGGTGGCAGCGTGAATCAATGCAGAAATAGGTGTAGGACCTTCCATTGAATCCGGTAACCAGATATGGAGTGGTACTTGTGCAGATTTACCCATTGCGCCGATGAAAAGCAGGATACAAATCACACTCATTAAATTCCAGTCACTACCTTCAAATATCGAAATAGTGACATCTTTATGGATCTCTGCACTATCAAAGACTGTTTGATAGTCGAGTGAGTTGAAGTACATCAATACCGCAGCAATTCCTAATAAAAAGCCAAAGTCACCAACACGATTGACCAGAAAGGCTTTTAAGTTAGCGTAGACTGCGGTTTCACGAACCGACCAGAAGCCGATAAGCAGATAGGAAACCAGACCAACCGCTTCCCAACCGAAAAACAGCTGCATAAAGTTGTTGGACATTACCAGCATGAGCATTGAGAAGGTAAACAGCGAAATATAGCTAAAAAAGCGTTGATAGCTGTTCTTTCCTGCCAGACTGCCTTCAGGCCAATTTTCTTCATCGTGTTCCATATAACCGATGGTGTAGATATGTACCATGGTGGATACGAAGGTAACTACTACCATCATCATCGCGGTTAACTCATCGATCAGAAAACCAATCTCAAATTTGATACCGTCAGAAATCAGCCAGGTATAAACACTCTGACGTATCGTTTCACCACCATCACTAACAATATGCTTGAAGATAAGCATGGAAAGAACACATGAAACAGCCACACCCGCAATGGTGACTGTATGAGCGCCTTTACGACCAATGCGACTTCCAAATAATCCAGCGACGATGGCACCAATTAATGGTGCAAGAATAATGGCTATCGTTATATTGTGAATATTCTCTAACACGCAATTACCCCTTCAGTGAATCCAGATCTTCAACATTAATAGTACGTTTGTTGCGGAACAGAACCACCAGAATGGCCAGTCCGATAGCCGCTTCAGCAGCTGCTACGGTTAAGATAAAAAATACAAACACCTGACCTGCGCTATCGCCTAAAAAGTGTGAAAAGGCAATAAAGTTGGTATTAACCGCCAGAAGCATCAATTCAATACACATCAACAGAACAATCACGTTCTTTCGATTGATAAAGATCCCCGCCATGCTTAAGCAGAAGAGGATGGCTCCCAGTGTCAGGTAATCGGATAATGCAATCATCAATTCGTTCCAATAGTTCTTCTTAGTTCACCAAATTACTTACGCGTGTCAGCATCCATTTTAACGATACGAACTCTGTCATCTCTTTTCACTGCAACCTGTGCATCTACAGACTGGAACTTGGTGTTTCCACGACGACGCAGGGTTAAGGCAATAGCCGCAACAATAGCAACCAGTAATATCACTGCTGCCAATTCAAACTGCAGTACATAGGTTGTATAGAGCTGTTCACCCAACTCGCGTGTGTTATTGTAATCCGCAGGGTGGCCTTCTGGTGCAGCAAACTTCTTTAAACCAAAGTTTTCCCGACCAACAACCAGTACCATTGTTACAACCATCACGATTCCAGTAAAAATTCCTACAGGCAAAATGCGTGCAAAGCCCTCTCTGAGGATTGCCACATTAATATCAAGCATCATGATCACGAACAGGAATAGAACCATAACGGCACCGACGTAGACCAGAACCAGGGTAATGGCCAAAAATTCTGCTTCCATCAGCAACCAGATTGCTGAGCTGGTAAAAAATGCCAGCACAAGATAGAGCGCAGCATGAATCGGGTTTTTAACCGAAATGACCATAGTCGCAGCAAAGACGAGAATGGCTGCAAACACATAAAAGACTATTTGTTCAAAACTCATGTTTAATAGTGCTCAATTTCTGTTAATTCTTATACAACTACCATTAACGGTAGCGTGCATCCGCTTCCAGATCTGCTGTGATCTGATCATTATGTTGATCTCCGACGGCCAACAGCTTTTCCTTGGTCATCAGTAGGTCATCACGAGTGTCACCAAAGTATTCATAGATTCTGGTTTCAACAATCGCATCAACCGGGCATGCCTCTTCGCAAAAACCACAAAAAATACATTTGGTTAAATCAATGTCATAACGTGTTGTACGTCTGGTTCCATCCTGGCGTTCAGCAGATTCAATGGTAATCGCCATTGCGGGACAAATAACTTCGCATAATTTACAGGCGATACAACGCTCTTCACCATCAGGATAACGACGCAAGGCATGTTTACCACGGAAACGTGGAGACATTGGTGCCCGCTCTTCAGGATATTGAACCGTAAACTTTCTGCGAAAGAAGTAGCGACCAGTAACACCCATCCCCTTGCGTAGTTCAGAGAGTGTCAGGCTTTTCAGGATTGTCATCATATTCATTGTAATATCACTCTCTCTAATCAGATCCAGTCAGCCATTACCAGAACACCCACAACCAGCAGCCAGACGATGGTAATAGGAATAAATACCTTCCACCCCAGACGCATGATTTGATCATAACGATAACGCGGGAATGTGGCACGGAACCAGAGATAGAGGAACATAAACAGCGAGGTTTTCGCCAATAACCAGACAATGCTTGGTGCAGCAAGGAATGTATTCTCTACACCAGGAATACCTTCAAATGGTGACAGCCATCCACCCAGGAACATCAATGCAGTCAATAGCGAAACCAGAATCATATTGGCATATTCAGCGAGGAAAAATACCGCAAAAGCCATACCGGAGTAATCCACATGGAATCCGGCAACGATCTCTGACTCACCTTCGGCGACATCAAATGGAGCACGGTTTGTTTCTGCAACACCTGAAATGAAATAGACCACAAAAAGTGGTAATAATGGCAACCAGTACCATTGCCAGAAACCACCTTTTTGTGCTTCGACAATATCACCCAGATTAATACTGCCAGCTGCCATCAAAACCCCGACCAGGGCAAAGCCCATAGCGATCTCATAAGAGACGATCTGTGCAGCTGAACGCATCGCACCTAGTAACGCATATTTAGAGTTTGAGGCCCAGCCTGCGATTATGACGCCATAAACACCAATAGATGTCACAGCTAAAACGTATAACAGGCTAGCATTAATATCTGCTAACACCATTTCCGAACCGAAAGGTACAACAGCCCAGGCAGCTAATGCTGGAGCCATTGAAAGAACAGGCGCAATAATAAACAGGGTTTTGTCCGCACCGGTAGGGATAACGATCTCTTTAAACATCAGCTTGACTGCATCAGCAATCGGTTGGCCTAAGCCCCATAACTGATATCCGAAGAAACCCACACGGTTAGGCCCTATACGGATCTGCATAAAGCCAATTACTTTACGCTCAGCGTAAGTAAAGTATGCAACAGCGATTAAAAGTGGCACCAAAATGACAACAATCTTAAGCAGGATCAATATGACGGCGATCAACCCTTCGGGAAGACCGAAACCCTGCAACATAGACTGAATAAACTCAACCATCGTTAATTCCAATTCTTATTGTGTTTAGACTGTCTGCAGCTCAAAACCGGCTACATCAGCACCAAATTCTGCAATAGCACTATTAGCTACCGGCAGATATAAACAACCATCTGGAATGCCATTATCTATCATCATCGCGATGGTAACGGCATGCCCGTTTTTACTAACTATTACTTGTTCTTTACCTGAAACACCGGCTTTTTCCGCAGTCACCTGACTCACTCTTAGGGTTGCAGCATTTTTCGCTTCACTGGTTTGTTGCAGTGTTTGCGAACGGCGCACCATGGCATCACTTGAATAGATAGGATACGAAATAATACGCTGTAATCCCTGCGCTGAAATCTCAGTAGCATCCACCTTACTCCATACTGGTGTGTTGTCTGCTTTAACATCCTTGCAAGCATCGTTTAACTCATTGCTTACCTCATCAATGGACATGTATTCAAAGCCATTTGCATCAAGAAGGTTGCCTAAAACACGCAAGATCTTCCAGGCAGGTCTAGAATCACCCAGAGGTGCAATAACACTGTGATAGTCCTGCCAGAGACCAGCATTGTTTACAGCACTACCTGAGGTTTCGTAATAAGTAGCAATCGGTAAAACAACATCGGCATAATCATTTAACTGGGTGTTTTCATAACTGCTCATGACGACGGTAAACCCGGCGTTGCTCAGTGCTTTAGTCACTGCAGCGGAATCAATGGTATCTTCAGGCTCCAGAGACATAACCAGATATGCCTTTAGATCTTCTGCAATCATTTGCTGCCAGTTCAAACCGGATTTTTCAACTGCGACGCCTGCTGTTGTACGGTGAGGTAATACTCCTGCCAGAGAAGCACCAATACTGTTTCCACCTTCTGTGAGGTAACCAGGCTTACTATTGGTTAACTCTGCAATCAATAAGCTTAACTGTGTTAACAAGCCACTTTGACTGTGATGTATCAGCAGGTTTCCAGTTAATACAGCTGAGTTTTCTGCTTCGATCAGTTTTTGTGCAATCGCTTCATGTGAAGCGTCACTGCTTGATTTTGCCACTATGCCCTGGAGCTCTGATGGAATGCTATTGCCACTTTTTGCAGCAGCCGCTTTGGCAATAGCCGCAAGTGTATTCGCCATTTGCGCAGGGGATGCAACCAGAGTTTCACTATCTGTAATATGTTGATCCAGACTGGCAGGGTTAACAAACGTAACTTTGGCACCATTTCTTGCAGCCTTACGTATGCGTGAGGCAATTAGAGGTTGCTCTAACCGTGTATTCGATCCAATGACCAGTGCAGCATCTACAGTTTCAAGCTCAGACAGGGATTGTCCTATCCATGGAAATACTGGTGCACTATCTTGCACTGAAAAGTCACATTGCTTTAAGCGGGAGTCAATGTTATGACTACCAACACCCCGAACAAGCTTCTGGAAAAGGTACAACTCTTCGTTACTTGCCAGAGTACCTGAGAACGCACCCAGTTTATCTGCGCCATCTTTTTCAATGGCATTTTTCAGACCTGATGCAGCAAAGGTAAGTGCTCTGTCCCAGTCAACATCGTGCCATTTCCCATCTATTTTAATACGAGGGCGTAATATTCGTTCTTTATGGGTGACAGCCTGATAGCTAAAGCGATCTCTATCACTAATCCAGGTTTCATTAACCGCTTCGTTATCACGTGGAATCACACGCATGATTTCACCACGGCGAATATCAACGCGCATATTCGCGCCCACACTGTCATGCAGTGATATCGTTGGGTATGAAGACAATTCCCAGGGACGTCCTTTATAGCGAGAAGGTTTGATTGTTAATGAACCAACCGGACAAACATCTGCGAGGTTGCCCGACAATTCAGAGGTTACGCCATTTTCGACAAAGGTGCCGATATGCATATGCTCGCCACGTCCGGGAGCACCAAGCTCCATCAAACCAGCAATTTCAACCCCAAATCGAACACATCGTGTACATTGAATGCAGCGGGTTAAATCTGTAGATATAACCGGTCCAATATCTTTATCTTTTACAATACGTTTAGCTTCAGTGTAATTGGAAGCATCCTGTCCATAGCCAACTGCTATTTCCTGTAAATCACACTCACCGCCCTGATCGCAAATTGGACAATCCAGTGGATGGTTAATCAGCAGAAACTCCATGACCGCACGCTGCGAGGCAATGGCTTTCGGTGAACGGGTAAACACTTTCATACCTTCAGAAACAGGTGTAGCGCAAGCAGGCATAGGCTTGGCCATTTTTTCCACTTCAACAAGACACATACGGCAACTTGCAGCCAGTGACAGCTTGGAGTGATAACAGAAGCGCGGTATGGTGATGCCTGCATTATCAGCGGCTTCAATAACCATACTCCCTTCTGGAGCTTCTATCGTTTTACCATTGATCTCGATGTTTACCATCGTCAACCTATCTCGTTAACTAATAACCAAACTATGATGTGAACGAATTACGAACTCACCATGCACTTTTTATGTTCGATGTGATATTCGAACTCTTCACGGAAATGCTTGAGGAAACTACGAACAGGCATTGCTGCCGCGTCACCCAATGCACAAATCGTATTACCTTCAATCTGGCTTGCAACTCTATCTAACTGTTCCAGATCTTCAGGACGACCTTCTCCATCTTCAATTCTTTGAATAATTCTATACAACCAGCCGGTACCTTCACGGCATGGAGTACATTGACCACAAGACTCTTCAAAATAGAAATAGGCCAGTCTTGCCAGTGTTTTCACCATGCATGTCCCTTCGGCAATCACGATCACGGAACCAGCACCCAGCATGGATCCAGCTTTTGCAATTGAGTCATAATCCATGTCCATGGCCATTGCTGTTTCTGCAGTTAATACCGGTGTAGAACTACCACCCGGGATTACCGCTTTTAATTTCTTACCATCAAGAACACCACCGGCCATTTCCAGCAAGTCTTTAAAGGGCGTTCCCATCGGGATTTCAAAGTTTGCAGGGTTATTGACATGCCCTGAAACACAGAAGAGCTTATTTCCGCCATTATTTGGCTTACCCAACTCAAGAAACCATTGACCGCCATTTTTCAAAATGACAGGTACAGATGCGAGTGTTTCAGTGTTATTAATGGTGGTTGGTTTACCATATAAACCGTAACTGGCAGGAAAAGGTGGTTTAAAGCGTGGCTGTCCCTTTTTACCTTCGATAGACTCAATCAGTGCGGTCTCTTCACCACATACATAGGCGCCACCACCTAAATGGACATCAATATCAAAATCGATTCCAGAGCCTAGAATATTCTTTCCTAACAAGCCTGCCGCACGTGCTTCTTCTATAGCTTCCTGAAAACGCTCGTAGGGTTCCCAGAACTCACCGCGAATATAGTTATAGCCTTTGGTTGCACCGATGGAGTAGCCAGCAATCGCCATGCCTTCAACCAACTGGTGCGGGTTATAGCGTAAAATATCTCTATCTTTACAGGTTCCAGGTTCACCTTCATCCGAGTTACAGACAATATACTTTTGTCCAGTCGCATTACGAGGCATAAAGCTCCACTTCAGGCCGGTTGGAAAACCTGCACCACCGCGCCCTCTTAATGCAGAAATTTTCAGCTGCTCAATTATTTCATCCGCAGGTGTCTTTTCTTCAAGAATCTTTTTCCAGATCTCATAACCACCTGCACTCTTGTAAGTATCAAGTTTCCAGGGTGATTCCAGATCAAGCGTTCTAAAACAGACGTCGTTTGCCATTACAAATCCCACCAAGTCACGGCGCCGTCACCGTTAACCACTAGTCTTGAGTTATTAATTGCGAAATGCTGCATTAATCGAGTTGCTCCAGTAATGCATCAACAGTTTCCGGTGTCAGTTTTTCATAATAATTACGTCCCAACTGAGCCACTGGAGCATTGACACATGCACCGAGGCATTCAACTTCTTTTAAAGTAAATTTACCGTCAGATGTTGTTTGTCCAAGCTTGATTCCGAGCTTTCTTTCAAGATGTGACACCACTTCGTCAGAGCCGCGCAGCATACAGGAGATATTAGTACAGACACATATTTTATGGCGCCCGACAGGAGACAACTCATACATAGAGTAGAAGGTAGCAACTTCATATGCTGCAATGGGTTCCATATCAAGATAGTGTGCAACTGCCTCAATAAGCGCGTCAGTCAACCAGCCACCATTTTGATCCTGGGCAATTCGTAATGCTGCCATTACTGCAGATTCTTTATGATCTGAAGGATACTTCGCTACCCAGGTATCAATCTCAGCGATAGATTCTTGTGTTAACAGGTTATCAGCCATTAGCGGTCTATCTCACCAAATACTATGTCTTGTGTACCAATGATGGCGACAACGTCAGCCAGCATGTGTCCTCTTACCATTTCATCAAAAGATGACAGGTGCGCAAAACCTGGCGCACGTATCTTCATACGGTAAGGCTTATTTGAGCCATCAGAAATCAGATAAACACCAAATTCACCTTTAGGGTGCTCAACTGCACAATAAGCTTCTCCAGCAGGAACCTGAAAGCCCTCACTGAATAATTTAAAGTGATGAATCAACGACTCCATATCATTTTTCATGTTGCCACGCGCAGGAGGTGTGATCTTGTGATTGTCCGCGATAACTATACCGGGATTATTTCTCAACCAGTCTACACATTGCTTGATAATTCTGTTGGATTGGCGCAGCTCTTCAATACGAACCAGATAACGGTCATAGCTGTCACCTTCCACACCAACCGGAATATCAAAATCCAGTTTGTCATATGCGGCATAAGGCTGCTTTTTACGCAAATCCCATTCAACACCAGACCCTCTTAGCATAGGCCCGGTTAAACCCATTTGCATTGCACGCTCAGGAGAAACCACACCAATACCTACCAGACGTTGCTTCCAGATACGGTTATCTGTTAACAGGGTTTCATATTCATCTATATAAGTTGGAAAACGGTTGGTAAAGTCTTCAATAAAATCAAGAAGCGACCCTTGACGATTGTCATTTAATTTCGAAATCTCATCTGCACTATGCCATTTTGATGAACCACTAAACTGCGGCATGGTATCAGGCAAGTCACGATAAACACCGCCAGGACGATAATATGCAGCATGAAGTCGTGCACCTGACACAGCCTCATAGCAGTCCATCAGGTCTTCACGTTCGCGGAATGCATAAAGAAATACCGTCATCGCACCCACATCCAGTGCGTGCGCACCCAACCACATTAAATGATTAAGGATACGGGTGATCTCATCAAACATTACCCGAATATATTGCGCCCGTTCAGGTACTTCTATTCCCAGCATCTTTTCCATCGACAGGCAGTAGGCATGCTCATTACTCATCATCGACACATAGTCAAGGCGATCCATATAGGGCAATGACTGTAAATAGTGTTTGCTCTCAGCAAGTTTCTCTGTTCCACGATGGAGTAAGCCAATATGTGGGTCAGCACGCTCGATTACTTCGCCATCCATTTCAAGAATCAGGCGTAGAACCCCGTGTGCTGCAGGGTGTTGAGGACCAAAGTTAAGAGTGTAATTACGAATCTCAGGCATCGTTACGTGCCTCATTCTGAATTTGATCAATGTAACGGTGATCATCACGCGTTACTTTAGGAATCTGTTCTCGTGGAATCACAGTAACCGGCTCATAGATGACACGTTTTTTACTTTCGTCATAACGCATTTCCACATTGCCACTTAATGGGAAATCTTTGCGGAACGGATGACCGATAAAGCCATAGTCTGTCAGTATGCGACGCATATCAGGATGGCCTTCAAAAACTATACCAAACAGATCGAAGGCTTCACGCTCAAACCAGTTTACCCCGCTCCAGATATCGACCACTGACGGAATCGTAGGAATATCATCCCCTTGAGCAAACGAACGCACGCGTAAACGGTGGTTATTGGCAACTGATAAAAGATGATAGACAACAGCATAAGGCGACTCTTCAGGATCTGCATCAGGGTATTCGCTGTAATCAACACCACAGACATCAATTGCCTCTTCAAACGCAAAGGCTGACTCATCGCGTAATGCACGACAGGTCTCTAACAGATTTTCCTGAGGTACAACCATGGTAACCTCACCCAGTTCACAAACCACCGTGCTTATTGTTGAACCAAAGCGTTCAGTCAGTGTTTGAGCTAATTGTTGGTAGTATTCAGACATGTTCTACCTTGCGTGCAATAGTACTGGTACGTTTAATTTTATTCTGAAGTTGCAAAATGCCGTATAACAAGGCTTCTGCAGTAGGTGGACAACCTGGAATATAAACATCAACAGGTACAACCCGATCACAACCACGAACGACTGAGTAAGAGTAATGATAATATCCACCACCATTGGCACATGAACCCATGGAGATAACCCAGCGTGGCTCAGCCATTTGGTCATAAACCTTTCTTAATGCCGGAGCCATCTTGTTACAAAGTGTTCCAGCAACAATCATCACATCTGATTGTCTGGGGCTTGGACGAAAGATGATCCCAAAACGGTCAAGATCATAACGCGCAGCACCCGCATGCATCATTTCAACCGCACAACAGGCCAGACCAAACGTCATCGGCCACATGGAGCCAGTACGAGCCCAGTTGATTAGTCCGTCGAGTTGCGTTGTTACAAAACCCTCTTGCAGCTTGCCTTCTATTCCCATTGTAACGCCCCTTTCTTCCACTCATAGATGAAGCCAATGACCAGAATTCCCAGGAACATAACCATAGACAGGAATCCGAACATGCCGATATCTCTCAAGACCACAGCCCATGGAAACAGGAATGCGATCTCAAGATCAAAGATTATGAACAGGATAGCAACAAGATAGTAACGAACATCAAACTTCATTCGTGCATCTTCAAATGCTTCAAATCCACATTCATAAGGTGAGAGTTTTTCACTATCGGGTTTAGACGTAGAAAGCAGTGCGCCGATTAAAATCATCACACCACCAAAAACAATTCCGATAACAACAAAAATTAGTACAGGAAGGTAGTTTTCCAGCATTTAGCTATCCAATCCCAAGTTATTATTAGTCGTCTCTTATGGACGATTTATTTAAAGTTATTATTAAAATAGAACGGCTACTTTATGTTTGTAACAGGGGTTATGTCAAGGCAACTTAGCCATTGTTTTAGCTTATTTCAAAAAAGAATTATAAGAAGCATTGAATTTATAAATAGATTTTTTTAGAACTTCTCACTTAAGTTAATCCTGAATGGATATAACTTAAAACTACCTTAATTAAGCGACTTACTATTTAACTCCATAGTCGTGTTCCCAACCACACCTAAATTGATAACTATTCGGTAGAGAAGAAATGTTAAACAAAACAAAAAATAAAAGCGTAGTGATTTAGTCACTACGCCTTAATTGATATCCAGAAGATATCAGGAAGCATAAAAATGATCGTCTTTTACTTGAAGTGATTCACCCAGATACTGTGCAGACCAGATGTACCATTTAGCTGAGACCAGATCGCAATGGCATTACCCTTATTGTCAATTGCCAGATTAACTCCGACCATGTTCTGACCACTATCATCAGCCTCAATGGTTACAGGTGTTCCCCAGCCGCTTCCGGCGATATAACGATTTGCCCAGGTGCTGGATATGCCCAAATCATCATTCTGAACCCAGCTTGCAATCGCATTGCCATTAGCATCCATCACTACATCGGCCATCATGGCATCAGCTGTATCGTTGGCATCTATCAACTCTGGTGTACCCCAACCCGTGGATGTCGAGTAACTGATTGTCCATAGATTATGGATGAAGCCATCAAACTGTGACCATACTGCAATGGCATTACCTTGGGCATCACTGGCTATACGAGCCTCCAGTCCATCACCAGTGTCATTATCCAGTGTTTGCGCCACACCCCATGTCCCTGAGGAAGCGGTATAACGATTTGTACGGGTGTTATTAAAGGTTAACCCCGCCTGAGTCCATACAGCTATCACGTCATCATTTCCAGCAATGGTGAGGTGAACACCCAAGGCGTGTCCCAAATCAGACTCAATTAGCTCAGCAGTTCCCCACAGATTAGTTGCTGCTGTATATCGATTAGCCCAGATACTGGTCGTAAACGGATCCATTGGGTCGTCAGATTGTTCCCACACGGCAATTGCATCACCTGCGCTGTCAATGACAATAGAAGGATATCCTGCATCAATGTCAGTAGCCTCAACCAGTACTGCTGTAGACCATGTATTAGTCGCTTTAACATATCTACTTGCCAGAATATTCAGGAAATTCCCATCATTTTCAGCCCATATAGCCATGGCGTTCCCATTCGCATCAAATGCGACGTTCGCCCCAAGAGAGTCACCTCCTCCACTTCTCTGGGTAGCTGTTCCCCAGCTATTGCTAACGCTATCATAATAATTCGTGAAGATATGGAAAGTCATTCCATCAAACTGTTGCCAGATTGCAATGGCATTGCCGTTGCTGTCCATACTGATTCTTGGTGCTGTCGCTTCATTCGCGTCATCCGACTCAATTTTGACTGCTGTTGACCAGCCTGTGGCAGGTACATAACGACTTGCCCATATATTGTTGACCATCAATGTAGAAACAGTGTCATACTCAAACTGTTGCCAAACCGCTATCGCGTTACCATTGCCATCAAAGGCAACATGACCATCAGTAGCATCTTCCGTAATAGCGCTATCAATCTCGGCAGTCGCTCCCCAGGCACCATCACCCGTTGTAAACGACCAGGTGTTATCTGCGACTAGCGGATTTCCAGCAAGGTCGGTTATCGCTGTAGTCAGGGTAGCAGTGTAGCTGCTAAAGAGTGACAAAGGACTGTCTGGAGTGAAGGTGGCAACATTGGTCGCACCATTAAAACTCACCACACCGCTAACAGGATTACCATCAGAGAGGCTAAAACTGGCTGCATCTACTGTTGTTCCCAGAATATCCTCGTTGAAGGTAGCAGTAATCGTACTATTAAGCGCAACACCTGTTGCACCATCAGCTGGCGCCGTACTGCTCACCAGAGGTGCCGTTGTATCCCCACCGGTTACTGCGTTAGTGGCAGCTGATTCGACACTCTCAAAGGTGCCCTGATCATCGGTATAACTGGAAATGACTTTTATCTGCTGCCCTACTTCACTCTGGCTAAGCGTCAGGCTGCTACCACTGGCGATAAAGCTCCAGCTACTACCACCATCACCACTGCCATACCAATCGTAGCTAATAGGCCCGCTAAGACCATCCAAATCATTAAGGGTATTAGAAGCTGTCAGGGTATCTCCCTGTGCAGGGGTTGTGTTGTCAATGGTGACACTGCCGGTTGGCAGGTCATTCACATTGGTAACGGCTGCTGTCGCTGTTGAGGTTACGCTCTCTGGAGTGGCCAGCAAATCAGTGTAACTGGCCGTGACGGT
>RRYU01021808.1_pt1 | contig 25066 bp, 25 predicted proteins | sample 2162651 | NCBI WGS metagenome assembly RRYU01 (sample SAMN10267283, study PRJNA491782) | microbial mat metagenome | isolation source: biomat in the production well | place: Japan: Minami-Kanto gas field, natural gas well KTG3 | collected 2017-06 | reverse complement strand
CGATAGAGCCGGTTGAAGTCGATCTTCCTGCCGGCTCGACAAAGGAGAGTCTTGTCGAAGAGTACAAGGCGGCAGGTCTCGATGTTCCGGAGGCTCTTGTCGATACGTTGCAGTGGCAAATCAAGCCCAGCGTCACCTTCCGTGGCCAGGGTTTTCTTCGGCCCCAGGATATGGCCGTCTACGAAATCCTGATGAACAATTATGCGACGCGCCCGATTTATTTTGCTATAACCGTTGGCCGTGACAACATGCTCGGTATCGACAATTTCCTTCGCCTTGACGGTCTTGCACAGAAGGTTGTGCCGGTAAAAAACAGTGAAGACAGGAATCTTGTCGGGGCATCGAGGCTCTGGACAAATCTCTGCAATGTGTTCCGTTACCGTAATCTCGACAATCCGGAAGTGTATATCGGGGAAACCTCCAGCAGGTTGAGCGGGAATTATAAACCGTTGTTTGCGAGCCTTGCGGTGGCGCTTGTGGAAAAACCGGACAAGGAAATAAAGGTCCGGGACAGCAGCGGAAAAGTGCGCAAGGCTACAGGAAAAGAGCTTGCTCTGGAAGCGCTGGACAAGTCGCAGGAAGTGCTGCCTCTGGAACGTTTCGGGCTGGATCCGGGTGTTGCTGCATCTGTTGTTTCTCTCTACGTTTCACTTGATGAGAAGGATAAGACGGATCGGTATATTACCTATCTTGAAAGACTTGCCGGGACAACAACCCTGCGTGAGGCTCCCCGGGTCTACTATGCCCTGGCTCTTGCTTTGCGTGAGGTTGATCGAACCGGTGAATCGGAAAAAATTATGGAACAGCTTTTCAGGGTGATGGATGAAAAAAACGGATTTTCTGAATGAAAAAAAACAGCTATTGATGGACACTCGCATACATCCGACAGCTATAGTCGGGTCGAAGGCAGATATCGGCGAAGGAGTTGCAATCGGACCGTATACGGTTATCGAGGACGATGTCGTTATCGGGGATAACACCGAGATTGGTCCACACGTACAGATTGCCGATGGTGCGCGTTTGGGGAAGGATTGCAAGGTGTTTGCAGGCGCGGTTCTGTCCACTATTCCTCAGGATCTGAAGTTCGAGGGTGAAAAAACCAGCCTTCATGTCGGTGACCGAACGGTTATCAGGGAGTATGTGACCCTGAACAGGGGAACCAAAGCCAGCGGTAAAACGGTTGTTGGTTCTGATAACCTTATCATGGCTTATGTCCATGCCGGTCATGACTGCATCATAGGAAACCATGTCATTATCGCTAATTCCGTTCAGTTCGGTGGTCATTGCGAGGTTGAGGATTACGCTGTGGTAGGAGGCCTTGCCGGGGTTCACCAGTTTGTTCGTATCGGGAAATATGCCATGGTCGGAGGAATATCGAGGGCTTCGCTCGATGTCCCTCCCTATGTCATGGCCGGTGGTCATGACTCCTTCCGTTTCGAGGGACTGAATCTGGTCGGGCTCAAACGGAAAGGATTTTCGTCGGCGCAGATTGATGTGATCCGCCATGTCTACAGGATTATCTTCCAGTCTGGTCTTCTTCTGAGTAATGCACTTGAAAAGGTTGAGCAGGAGTGTGAGCGTACTCCGGAAGTTGATCAGATACTGCGTTTTTTTGATACGAGTTCTGCAAAGAGGAAGTATATCAGGCAGTTCAAATCCTGAATTAGCGGTAATTCAGAGGAGGGAATGAAAGCATGTCACGCTGGGCGCTGGGGGTAGATCTGGGCGGAACGGCTGTCAAGATTGCAGTGATCGACGAGGAAGCCGGTCTGCTGGATCATGAACGGCACCCGACGGATGTTGATGCCGGACCCGAGGGTATTGTCGCGCAAATCGCGGCACTTGCTTTTTCCCTGTATGCAAAGGCGAAAAAGCGGCTTGGGGAAGAGTTTTTTGCCGGGATCGCTCTCGGTGCGCCGGGCGCTGTCGACAGCAGGCAGGGAATTCTCAGTTATCCTCCGAATCTTCCCGGATGGGAACAGTACCCCTTGAAAGACCGGTTGCTGGAGGTTCTCACAAGGGATTACGCCATGGATTGCCCGCTTTATCTGGAGAACGACGCCAATATTGCCGCATGTGGAGAGGCTGTTTTCGGCGCAGGGAAGGTGTTCGATGATTTTATGATGGTTACGCTGGGGACCGGTGTCGGAGGAGGTATAATTCTCGACCGAAAACTCTATAGAGGACCCAGTGGTACGGCAGGGGAAATCGGCTATATGACGGTTGATTACAGCGGCAAAAGTGTTCATGCGGGTGTAAGAGGGACGGTAGAGAGTCTTATCGGGAAAAAGAGCATTGTCGCCATGGGGCTCGATATCTATCGGGCCAATCCAAAGAGGGACTGGTCCGAAGAGTTTCATGGCAGTGATCTGTGCAAGCTTTCTCCAAGAACGCTTGAAAAAGCAGCACAGCATGGCGATCCTCTTGCCATGGAAGTCTGGAAAAGAACAGGAGGTATACTGGGCGTCGGTCTTGCAGGCGTGGTCGCCCTGATGGATATCCGTAAATTTGTTATCGGCGGGGGTATTTCAGGCGCGGGCGACCTTATTGTTACTCCTGCTTTCAGGCAGATGAAAGCTTCGACTCTTCCGTCAATGCATGAGGGCATGGAGATAGTATCCGCTGAACTTGGGAACAGGGCCGGTGTATACGGCGCGGCAGCGCTCTGTTTTTCCTCGATAGTATGAGAAGGGTACGATGCTTGACCAACTGCTCCATCTTTTTTATCCGCGCATCTGTGCCGGGTGTCATGTCCCGCTTGTTCAGGATGAGCGGGAAATCTGCCGGAAATGCATCGCATCGTTCGACAGGTTTTCAGATGCTGACGCTGCAGATTATGCGGTGAAGGAGGTCTTCAGGCACAACATTCCTGTCGGTGATCGCCCTGAATGGGCGTGGGCGCTCTACCGGTTTCATAAAAACGACAGGCTTCAGAGGGTTATTCATGCAATGAAGTATGACGGTGAACACAGGCTCGGAAAAATTTTCGGAACGTTTCTCGCTGAAATGATAGGCGGCACAGCCGCCGTAGAGCGGTTCAGTTGTATTGTTCCCGTTCCGCTTCACCGGTTGAAGGTGATTGATCGAACCTATAACCAGTCAGAGGTTATAGCCCGGTCACTCGGCGAAGCGCTCGGAAAAGATGTTCTGGTCGATCTTGTTGTCCGTAAAAATATACCCGTTCCCAGGCCGGATTGTCCCCGACGGAAAGGCAGAGCAACGTAAAGGATGCGTTTATTCCTTCCGGCAGAGTAGCGCCTGAAAACATTCTGCTTGTGGACGATGTGCTCACAACCGGTTCGACGGCTGCTGCTGTCATGCAGGCCCTCAGGTCTGCGGGAGCGGGTAACATCTCTCTTGCAACCATAGCTCTTGCTGCCTGAAACACACAACGTAAGTATGGATCTTTTTTATACACCCTCCCATCTGATCGACCTTGCAGCAGGAGCGCTTTGCGTTGAAGGGGAGGAGTTTTTTCATATGACAAAAGTGCTCAGAAAGAAAGAGGGCGAAGCTGTTCAGCTTACTGACGGGGAAGGACTGTCGATAAAAGCGGCTATTACGAAGATCGACAAGGGCGTTTTGAGTGCAGCAATCACTGCGACAGAACGGGTGGCTCCTGCTTCTACAAAAGTGACGGTTGCCATGTCGCTTCTGAAGTCGTCGCAGAGGTTTGATTTTTTCCTCGAAAAGGCAACCGAGCTTGGTGTTACCGGGATCGTGCCCATGATAAGCAGTCGAACGGTTTCCCAGCCGAAAGCAGAGAAGGTAAGGTATAAGCTGGAACGCTGGAAAAAAGTTCTGGTCTCGGCTTCACGCCAGACAAAAAGATATCATTTTCCGGAAATCAGCAGCTCGCTTTCGTTTGATGAGGTATTGCGGCTCGATGGTTATGACCTGAAAATGATTCCCTATGAATCGTCGGAAACGGCTCCCGAGGCATCATTTATCGGAAGAAATGTGTTGTTTGTTATTGGCGGAGAGGGAGGGTTTACTCGTCAGGAGGTCGAACAGGCCCGCCAAAAGGGTTTTCGTGAACTATCATTCGGCCACTCGATTCTTCGTGCGGAAACAGCGGGTGTTTTTGCTGTTGCCATGGTTCGTTCGCAGCTTGTATCGAGTGAACAGCCGGATGAGTGGATGTGATGACGGATTACCAATTACTTTTATGAGGAGATGGAAACTATGCAGAAAACGATTCTCAACAATATCATACTCCTGATCTTCGTCCTGGTGATCTCGGCGATCTTTGTGTCCATGGTTTACAATTTTCTCATGGTCATTTTGATTGCCGCGATCTTTGCCGGGCTTGCAATGCCCTTATACCGTTGGTTTGAAAAACTGTTCAGGGGAAAGAAAAGCCTGAGTTCAGCCATGACGCTCTTCACGATAGCGATCATCCTGATTTTTCCTTTGCTGGCCCTGCTCGGTATCGTTGCCGCACAGGCGATCAAGGTGAGCCGTTCGGTCGGTCCATGGATTGAAGAACGGCTCGCAGAGCCTACGACGTTACCTGATATTGTCAAATCATTGCCTTATTCCGAAACAATTACCGAATACAGCGATGAGATTTTGCAGCGTTTCGGCGAACTGGTTGGCAAAATGAGCTCTTTTCTTTTCGAGAACATTTCGTCTTTCACCCTCTCGACAGTGCACACGCTGTTCATGATGTTTGTGTTCTTCTATACCATGTTTTTTTTCCTCAGGGACGGTAGAGTGTTCCTCGAAAAAATCCTCTATTATCTTCCGCTTGGTGAACGCGACCAGTTGCGTATGCTGGAGAAGTTCACTTCGGTAACAGGAGCCACCATCAGGGGAACCTTTGTTGTCGGAATAATCCAGGGAACCCTTGCCGGCATTGCTTTAGGGGTGGCCGGGATTGACAGTGCCGTCTTCTGGGGCGCAGTCATGACGGTGCTGTCGATCATTCCGATCATTGGCTCGGGGCTTGTATGGGGCCCTGCTGTTGTTTACCTCTATGCAACCGGAGAGTACGTAACTGCGACCGGCCTGCTGCTGTTTTGCGGCCTGCTCGTCAGCAGTATCGATAATGTTCTCCGGCCCACGCTTGTCGGAAGGGACACCAAAATGCACGAGCTTCTGATTTTCTTCGGTACTTTCGGCGGAATAAGTCTTTTCGGTATTGCAGGATTCATTGTCGGGCCCGTTATCGCCGCCCTGTTCATCACCGTCTGGGAAATATACGGTGAAACCTTCAGGGAGTATCTCAGGTCGTTGAAAAACCCTGAGCCCTGTGACGATTCCGGGGGGAGCGGTCAACCTCCAGGCTGACTGTTTTTGCAGGACTTCTTTTGCTTTTGTTACATTGAAATGAACGATGAACCATGATTTTGCAGCGATAGTTATGCTCAGAAAACCGATTATTTCCCGAGGAACCAGGCGTAGATCCGGAATGGTACGGAGGGTTCCTTTTTTTATTATTTTTGCCTGCCTGTTGTGTGCCTTTCAACCTGTTTCTTACGCAAGGCCTGCTGTGGAAGCGGATAGCCTGAACTTCGAGAAGGAGATCAATGCATACATCCTCAAGGATATAAGCACATCGCAGGTGCTCATGTCCAAGAATTCCCGGAAGCGTGTACAGCCCGCGAGCCTTACAAAAATACTGACTGCAATCATCGCGATTGAAAGCGGAAAACTCGGTGATGAGGTTGTTATTCCGGAAGAAGCGACAGCCGTAGAGCCCACCAAGGCGGGTTTTGACTCGGGAGAGAAAATACGTCTTGTGGATCTTGTCAAGGCTTCGATGGTCCGGTCGAGCAATGATGCTGCTTTTGCTATTGCGATGTACCTCGGCGGAAGCGTCAAGGGTTTTGCCGCGATGATGAATCGCAGGGCAAGCGAGATAGGACTGACACAGTCTCATTTTACCAACCCGGCAGGGTATGACCGGGATCTGTATGCGGGGCACTACTCGACAGCGGGGGATCTTTTGCGGCTTACCGAGTATGCGATCGGCAATGAAATTTTCAATCGCATTGCCGCGCTTGATTCCGTGTCGTTTTACGAGCGGAAAACAAAGAAAAAGTACTCTCTCAAGTCAAGCAACAAACTGCTCGAAACGTACCCCTACGCTGTCGGGATCAAGACCGGCTATACCCTCAGGGCGGGCAGATGTCTTATTGCCAGAGCAAAAAAAGAAGACAGGGATGTGGTTCTTGTCATGCTCAAGGCCGGGAGAAAACGTTGGGAACTGGCGGAGAAGATGTTTGAAGAGGCTTTTGCCGAAGGTGAAGAAGAGAAGTTTTCATACAGGCCGGAAAGCCGTCCGGAAGTTCAGCCGTTGCTATTCATGGGCAACGAACTGCAGTAGGAAAAACAAAGTTGAAAGGCAAAAAATGCCCGATTATCCGGTGTTCTGATTGCAGGAGGATACATGCTCAATCCATCTTCCAGCTCACATCCGCATGGATGTCGCATTAAGGGCGGCATGACTCTTTTCCGATGGATGATAGGTGGCGATTGAAGGTCGAGAGGCCACCCTTTTGAGGAAGCCTCATGACTTTTCTGCGATCCAGCGATCAGTTATTGACTCTGACGGCGTCTTCGGTTGAGAAGAAGAACGAAGATTCGAGCTGTGCGTTTTCATCAGAGTCCGAACCGTGGACAATGTTCTCGCCTTTGCTGTCCGCATAGAGTTTGCGGATTGTTCCTTCCGCGGCTTCAGCAGGGTCTGTCGCACCAATCAGTGTGCGGAACTCTTCAACGGCATTTTCTTTTTCAAGGATCATGGGTACGCATGGCCCTGAAGACATGAAGTCGACAAGTTCTCCGTAAAAAGGTCTTTCACGGTGTACGGCGTAAAATGCTCCGGCTGTTTCGGTTGTCAGCTTTGTTTTTTTCATGGCAACAATACGAAAGCCGGCACGTTCGATCTTGTCGATTACCGCACCGATAAGTTGCTTGCGAACACAGTCAGGTTTAAGAATGGTGAGCGTTCTGTTCATCTGAGTGTTTTTTGATTAAAGGGTGAATGTGCTCTAAAGATTAAAGCGTTGAAATACTCTTTTCGCTACAGGTGGATACGTGTGCGAAAATACAGAATGTCGGCTGAATATGAAAGAATGAAAATCAGGCGTCGTTTTTTTCTTCCTGATTGAATATCACCAGGATTTTACCTACCCGCTGCCCGTCCATTTTGATCACCTTGAAAAGTATCTCCTGCCACTCCAGGGTATCCATAACCGAGGGGAGTTTTTCGAGCTTGGTCATGAGGAAGCCGCCCATGGTATCATAACGAGGGTCTTCCTCGTCGAGGAAATTGTCGAGATCGAATTCCGTGATAAAGTCGTCAACCGGAAGAAGCCCGTCGATAATCCAGGTTCGTTGACTTCTGCGCACTATTTTTTTTGTGCCTTCAAGATCGTCAGCAGGGATATCCCCGACGATACTTTCAAGCACGTCGGTAAGCGTAATTGCTCCCTGTACGAAACCCTGTTCGTCGATCACCAGTGCAAGATGTGCCCTGTTTTCCTTGAACAGTTCGAGTACCTGAAAAGCAGGAACGGATTCGGGCACGAACAACGGAGGTTTCATTGCGTTGTGGATCGTCGCTTTCAGGTTGCCCGGTTCGAGCAACTGCTTGTTGACCATATCGAGAGAGCGGACAACGCCTCTGAGGTTGTCAAGGCTTCCTTCGGCAACGGGGAAGCGTGAGCGTCCGCTTGCCTGCATTTTTGAAATCAATGCTTCTTCAGTGGCATTGAGGTCGAGCCATTCGATTTCGCTTTTCGGGGTCATCATGGAACTGGCACGCTTGTCGCTCAGGCGGAAAATTCTTGAAACCATCTCGTATTCGACGGATTCGAAAACACCTTTCTTTGCCCCCTGTTTTATCATAAGCATAACTTCCTCGTCGCTCACAAGCGGCTTTTCTATGTTTTTTGCGCCTATGAGCTTGAGTACGATATTTGTCGAGCCGTTGATGAAGTTGACTATAGGCGCGCTTATCCGGCAGATGATGTCGATAGGGCGGGCAATTTTAAGCGCGATCTCTTCAGGGTGCTGCAGGGCGATTTTTTTCGGTGCGAGTTCGCCGATGATCAGGGTGAAATAGGTGACGCTTATGACAACCAGCACAAGCGCAAGTTCTTCACTATAAGGCTTGAGGGGTTCGATACCGGAAATGAACTCCGAAACGGGACCGGAAAAGCTGACACCGCTGAATGCTCCTGCAAGTGTAGCGATAAGGGTAATGCCTACCTGTATGGCTGAGAGAAACTTGCCGGGATTGTCCAGCAGTTCAAGAACAAGAGACGCTCTGGTTATACCGGCGTCGAGCAATTCATGTAACTTTGTTTCTCTCGAGGAGATAATCGCAAACTCGGCCATCGAAAAGAAGCCATTAGCCAGGATAAGGCCGAATAAAATCAACAGTTCGAATATATCAGAATCCATATTGTTGGCACGAACGTGCCTGAGTAGATAAAGGTCTAAAAGTTTATGCCCCCGCTGAATCGAGCAATCGGTCCATGCCGCAATGTCAGGTGCTCGATACAGGTAGATGTATTAATGACTTAAGATAGGTAAAAAATCCCCAACAGAGAGAGGGCGCTGTTAATTTGTTCCGTGTCATCACGTCCGGTCGGGATTGGACGTTTGTCGGAAAGGCTTCCAAAGCGATGAAGCAGTGTTACAAAACCGTGACACGTTGCTGATGTATGAAATTATGGCTAAACTTCAGACATTTCATAAGCGATACATCTCAAGCAAAATACGATCACCGTGAATATTATACGGCCTGCCGGTTTGTTGTTCATGATTCTTGTTTTTGCAGCATGTGCGAAACAGGAACAGGTGCCAGGGGACGAGGAGGTTGCTGCATACTATGACAAGGCTGCGACGCATGCCGGTGATCATGAGTATGACAAAGCCCTGGAACTTCTGCGGAAAGGGCTTGCAAAAGATACCCTTGGTGGTTTTTCGTCCAGAACCGCTCAGGCATTGAACCGCAAGATGACCATAGAGGCGGTGACGGGAAAATATTTCGACGCGCTTGCATCTCACGAGATGTTTGAGCAACGGTGCAGGGGAATGCTTCAGGATGATGTTGAAGCCGAACGCATTCGTACAAAAGCTGCGCTCCTTGCCGAACTCGGTGAGTTCGGCGGGGCGGAGAAGACACTGAAGGGTATTGCCTCACCGCATCTCCGGGATTCACTTCAGCTTGCGTGTTACCAGATGTTGGCCGGAGAACCTGAAAAAGCATTCGCTCTCTACACTGAACTGAGCGGGAATGCCGATCCGGTCGTCGCGCTTCAGGCATATACGGGGCTTCTCGAACTGAGCATTGACGGTTCGTTCAGCAAGGCGGAAGCTCCGCCGGTATACGCGCACCGGATTATCGGGCTTGCCGGAAAAGTTGTTGCCGAAAGAAGCGAAGGCAATGAAAGATCCGAAGCGCTTGCCCTGCGCCGGGCGGCGATATTGCTCGAACTGTTTCCTGCTCATGCGAAGGATGCCAGTTACCTTTATTTCAAAGCGCTCTCACGTGCTCGTGCTGCAGGCGACGAGAGGCTTGCTCAGTTGCTGGATTGTGAATCCAATGCTGTTCTGGCCAATAATCCGGAGGCATACGCCCGTACGCTTGATTACTTCGGGAGAAACAATATGCCTCTGGCCAGGATGGCCGCGCTGTTGAAGCAGGGGCTTGGCGGAAAGACAGATGAGGGTGAAAAAATAAAGGCGTTGAAACAGGGGTTGAGCATCTATCAGTACCAGGTTTCTCCCGTGCCGGGATACGCTCTTGCCGGGCTTGTCGATCGCTCGACCGAAATGCTGGCGGAGTTGCTGCTGAATAAAGGGCGGTATGCAGAGGCTTTTGAGAGTGATGAGTTGAGGAAGCTGTTTGTTCTGAAGCGGACAAGTCAGCGTGCGTACGATTCGTTTGATCTGCCTGAGGAGCATGAGCAGCTTGAGCGGGATGTCGTAAGGATTGGACGGGAACTGTCCGCACTGTTGCAGCGTCTGGCGAACTGTTTTGAAACCGGTCGGGGATATGAGCATCATGCGGCGACAATCGAGGCAATCAATAAAAAACGTGGATTGTTTTATGAAAAGCTGACGGAGGTTCGCGCTGTTTCTCCCCGGCATGCGGGAATGCTGGGGGTCGCGCCTGTAACGCTCAGAACGGTTCAGCAGACACTCGGAGAAGGCCAGGCTGTTTTGAAAATAATCGAGGGAGAACACTGGTCTACGGTGTTCCTGGTACAAAACAGCTCTGTTGATGTATCGAGGCGGAAGGTTAACGCCACACTGTACCGGTCGAGGTTGCAGCTTTTCAGGGAGCATCTCGCAATGAATCCCGGTGGCGGCAGTTCCCGGATTGCAGGTGATCCCGAAAGGCGGTGGCTGACGAATCTTTTACTCAAGCCCTATGCAGGGCGTCTGCGGGATATCGGACGGCTGACGGTGATCGCAGGCGATCCTCTTCCGGCCCATCTGCTTGGTGCCCATCGTTTTCTTGTCGTTGATTTCCCTGTTTCATGGATATATTCGGCTAACGAGCTTGTGCAGCAGGCTTCACTGAAAGAGGGGGGAGAGAGTCATCCGGTATTTCATTTTTATAGTGCGGACAGCTATCGGGAAGCGCTTCGGCAGAAATTAACCTTGCCTCATCATACGGTTTTTTTGCTCTGGAGATCTTTTTCCTCCTCCGAACTCGAAGAGTTACGGCTCATACTTGCTTTGTCCCTGCAGCAGGGGAATGCGCCTTCCGAAACCCTGCATCAACTTGCAAAACAAACGCAACCCGAGAGCGATCAGTGGCTGTATCTTTCTGAGTATGGTATCAGGGGACAGTAAACGTGACTGACGAACCCCTGCGGATTCGAGGGAAAAATGAAGCGGCAGGCTTGTATGTCCGAAGCACCACGCTTTTTCGGGTATTAAAATATATTGTCAATTCGATTGTCATGAAGGCTTAATTTTTGTAAACTACATAAATTGAGCATTTTGGGGCGGTTCGGAAGATTTAACCGATGACATAAACCACGTGCATGTCATGGCGGATGAAGTAACATTTGGTTCTGCCGGCGACCTGCTGGTACGCAAACTCGTTCAGGCCAGAAAGGAGCGAGAGCTTTCCCTTGAGGAAGTCAGTGCCGAGACGAGGATCAAGAAAGACCATCTGGAAAAAATCGAGGCAGGCAATTTGACGTTTTTGCCTTCTGCGTATGTATATGCATTTCTGAAAGAATATGCGCAGGCTCTCGATATCGATGATGCCGAGCTTATTGAGCGTTGCAGGGATGAGCTCAGTATCCCCACCGATCTCAAAGTCAAACAGGAGAGTGAGGCTGTTGAGGACGAAGAGGCTGCAGCAAAAGGCCCGCGCCTTTCCGGTATGTTTGGTGCCGTTAATGCTGCAAGAGGAAAAACGCCAGCTGCTGTTCTGCTCGGCGGAGCGGCGCTTGCCGTGCTTGTTTTGCTCGCCATCTCGTTTTTTATGTTTTCAGGGTGGCCGGGTAATGAGCAGACGGTTTCACAAAAGGAGAGCGAACCCGAATCGCCGGTTGTTGACGTTCAGCCTGAGCCTGCTGAAATTGCTGTACCTGATACCGTTGCCCGAATCGATACTCTCACGCAGCCTTCTGAAAATAACGTTCCCGAACTTGCCGTCATGCAGGAAGAGTGGGCAAAAGATGTATCGTTTCTGCCCGAATCTTCAACCTCTCCCTATCAGCAAATCCTTATTGTCCGAATTACCGACGATCTGAGCTGGGTAAAGATTATAGCCGATGATGGTGATATGGTCTACCCCGGCGGTCAGTTCAAGGCCGGAGAGGTGTTGCGTTACGAGGCGAAAAAGAAGTTTTGGGTAAACATTGGCCGTCCTCCCTTTGTCGAGCTGTATCTGAATGGCGAAAAGATCCCTCCATTGAGCAAAAGAACCATCGTGCTTGGTGAAGAGTAGTTCCCTTCCTCTGTTCATGTCGGTTTTTATCATTTCCGGCACCCGGATATGTTGTTATATTTTCTCATTTTTCGGTGCGCCCTGAAAACAGGGAATTTATTGTCCGGTTTAGGGATTCCTTTATCCATATTTAGTCATATGGCTGGAACAACCTTCAAGCGGCGTGCGATATGAGCGATCTATCAGGAAAAGTTGTGGTGATAACTGGTGCAGCAGGTGCGCTGGGAAGCGTTGTATCGACAATGTTTTTTGAAAAAGGGGCAGCCATGGCGCTTGTCGACAAGCAGGCCGATCCGCTTTTGAGCAGTTGGCAAGGTGCTGAAGCGGTTATGTGTCTGGAAACCGATCTGACTGTTGCATTGTCGGTTGAGGCATCCGTCAGCCGGATTACGGAGCGTTTCGGGCGTATCGATGCTCTCGTCAACATTGCCGGAGGCTTTACGATGGGGGCACCGGTACACGAGGCTGACGAAGCGACATGGGATTACATGCTTGACCTGAATGCAAAAAGTGTTTTTCTCATGAGCAGGGCAGTGATTCCGGTTATGCGCACACAGAAAAAGGGAAGTGTGGTGAATGTTTCGGCGAAAACCGCGCTGAAGGGAGGCGCCGGTATTGCTCCCTATGTGATTGCAAAATCAGCGGTGATAAAGCTTACCGAGTGTCTTGCTGAAGAAAACAGGCAGGAGGGTATAAACGTTAATTGTGTACTTCCGAGTATTATCGATACTCCTGCAAACAGGAAGGATATGCCGGATGCCGATTTTTCCCGCTGGGTTTTGCCGGAAGCGATAGCCGACGTGATTCTTTTTCTTGTTTCAGAGGAGTCAAGGGCAGTGCATGGCGCCTCTATTCCGGTATACGGTTTAAGCTGAAGGGGATTAGTGGTATTGTAAACATTTGAATTGTTCCATAGAGTATGAACGTTTATGACAATCTGGCGCAGACTACAGGCGGTACGCCGCTTGTAGCAATACAACGTCTGAACGAGCATGGCGGTGCGGATATTATTGCCAAGCTTGAATCGTTTAATCCCCTTTCCAGCGTGAAAGACCGGATAGGCGTCGCCATGATCGAAGACGCGGAACGCAAAGGCATGATTGCCTCGGATACGACGATCATCGAGCCGACGAGTGGCAATACCGGTATTGCGCTCGCGTTTGCCTGTGCGGCAAAGGGTTACAGACTGATTCTTACCATGCCCGATACCATGAGTACGGAGCGGCGGAGGCTGCTGAAAATATTCGGGGCCGAGCTGGTATTGACGGACGGAGCGTTCGGTATGAAAGGTGCGATAGAAGAGGCCGAACGGCTGGTTGATTCGATGCCTGACAGTGTTATGCTGCAGCAATTCAGCAATCCGGCAAATCCCGATGTTCATCGCAGGACCACAGCCGAGGAGGTCTGGGAAGATACCGATGGAACCGTCGATGTTTTTGTCGCCGGAGTCGGTACTGGCGGTACGGTAACCGGAGTCGGCGAGGTGCTGAAACAGCGGAAGCCCGGAATAAAGATTATCGCGGTCGAGCCTGAGGATTCCCCGGTCATTTCAGGCGGGCAGCCGGGCCCTCACAAGATACAGGGAATAGGAGCCGGTTTTATACCCGGTAATCTCAATACGGAGGTTATCGATGAAGTGGTGCAGGTGAAAAACGACGATGCCGGAGATATTGCGAGGAAACTTGCGGAGATGGAAGGCATGCTGTGCGGAATTTCGTCGGGTGCGGCAATGTGGGCCGCCCTTCAGGTGGGAAAACGTCCGGATATGCAGGGAAAAAAAATTGTTGTACTTTTGCCTGATACGGGAGAACGCTATCTTTCAACCTGGTTGTTTGCCGGGGAGTGAGTTTTTGAGGCAATCCGGCCAGTTTTACAATTCTTAGAACGTGATATCGGATTATGGAAACAAGACGGGTATATCTTGATAACAATGCCACGACACCGCTTCACCCTGAAGTGAAAAAGGAGATGATCGAGGCAATGGAGATGTTCGGAAACCCATCGAGCATGCATGCTTTTGGAAGGGAAGCCCGGGCGAATGTCGAGCATTCAAGGCAGGTCGTGGCAGATTTTATCGGGGCACACGAGGATGAAATTGTTTTTGTCGGGAGCGGGTCGGAAGCGAACAATACCGTGCTTTCTCTTTTTGCCTGTGCTTCAAATCTCTGTTTGCCCGGCTTCAAGGCCAGGACAACCATTATCACGACCAGCATTGAGCATCCCTGTGTGCTTGAAACATCCGAGTGTCTTGCGCACAAGGGAACGAAAGTCAAGTTTCTCGATGTCGATGAGTATGGGCGGATCGACATGGACCAGTTGAAGGAGTATTTGACCGATGAGGTCGGTCTGGTTTCGGTAATGACGGCGAATAACGAAATCGGTACGATTCAGGATATCGGTGAAATTACCAGGATGGCACATGAAAACGGTTCATTGATGCATACCGATGCGGTTCAGGCAATAGGAAAAATGCGAATGGATGTCAATGAATCGGGTGTCGATTTTCTTACCATGAGTGCCCACAAGATTTACGGGCCGAAAGGTATCGGAGCGCTGTATGTGCGGAAAGGCACTCCTTATTGCCCCTTTATCCGCGGCGGCCATCAGGAGAAAGGACGAAGGGCGGGGACGGAAAACACCCTGGGAATTATCGGGTTGGCCAAAGCCATAGAAATGCGTGACGCCGAGATGGATGAAGAAGCAAAACGGCTGGCAGGAATGAAGCAGGTTTTGATAGACGGTATAGAATCGTCGATTGAGGATGTGGTTTTCAACGGCCATCCAACCTTGAGCATATCCAATACGGTAAACGTATCGTTTCCGGGAGCGGAAGGCGAAGCTATCCTGCTCTATCTCGATCTTCAGGGAATTGCGGTTTCCACCGGTTCGGCTTGTGCGTCGGGATCGCTCGATCCGTCACACGTCCTGCTTGCGACAGGTTCAAGTCCTGAACGTGCTCACGGTTCCATTCGTATCAGCATGGGCAGGGAGACGACTATGGAAGATATCGGGTATCTGCTCGATGTCCTGCCGGGAATCATAGCAAGAATAAGAAGTATGTCAACAGCGTATATAACAGGAGGAGAACATGTTACAGCCAAGTGACTGGGTGTATACAGATACATTGAAGGAGCACTTCATGAACCCGAAGAATATTCTTCAGGGTGAAAATACCGACGAGTTCGATGGAATAGGGATGGAAGGCAACCTTTCCTGTGGAGACCAGATGATGGTTGTCATCAAGGTTGATAAGGACAAGGAGGTTATCACCGATTGTCAGTGGAAAACCTACGGCTGCGCAAGCGCCATCGCCAGCACGTCGATTCTTTCCGAGATGGTTAAAGGCATGACGCTGGACCAGGCGTTCGACATTTCACCAAAAGATGTCACCAAAGAGCTTGGAGGGTTACCTGAAAACAAGATCCATTGTTCCGTGCTCGGTGACAAGGCGCTTCGGGCCGCCATCAACAACTACTTCGAGCGGAACGGCATGGACGATCGTATCCGCAAGGAAAAAACCAGGGTGATCTGCCAGTGCATGAACGTTACCGACGCGGAGATAGAAGAAGCCATCCTTGAAGGAGCACGAACCTTTTATGAATTGCAGGAGCATACCAAGCTTGGTACGGTTTGCGGGCAATGCAAGGATGAAGCCGAAGGGCTGATCGAGAAATACAAACATCTCCATTTCGGCGAATAAGCGGTCACTGCGGGAAGCCGTTTCCATTCAACGATGAGCTTCTGCAGTTCGTCCCTGTTAATGACGTTGAAGCGGTGTTCTTCGAGCCGGTTAACCTCATCAATGAGGTCGTCGGGTCTGTTTTGCCCAATGCATAGTTCTTCTTTTCACCTTTTCTCAATCGCCTGTATGCGGTCCGGGCAGTTTCCACCCGGTTTTTCCTCGAGCAGGTCCAGCGCTTTGTTACCGAGAAATATGTTAATCCTTTGAAAATTACGCGGCCCCTTATAATCTATGTACAAGGCATAATACGGAGAACGAGCGGAGCAACGGACAATCGATGACAAAAAAGGTACATATACGAACCTTCGGCTGCCAGATGAACCAGGCGGATTCGGAAATTATTACATCGCTGTTGCAGGATGAAGGGTATGTCATGACCGGTTCGGAAGACAACGCCGACCTCGTGCTGCTCAACACCTGCGCCGTGAGGGAAAACGCGGTTGAGAAGATCATGAACACGCTGGGTAACCTGAAAGGGAAACGGCGGGTGCGACCGGGCCTGCTTGTCGGGGTTATCGGATGTGTACCCCAGTATTATCGGGAGAAAATGTTCGGTATGGCTGATGGTATCGACTTTCTTGCCGGACCGGACACCTACCGCCAGCTTCCCCTGTTGATAGAGAATGCCGAACAGGGGATTCGCGGAGCCAATCTTGCTTTTGTGCAGGAGGAGACCTATACCGGGGTAGAACCGGTACGTGTCGGCTCGATCAGTGCTTTTGTTCCGGTGATGCGGGGATGCAACAACAGATGTGCTTTCTGTGTGGTGCCGTTTACCAGGGGAAAGGAGAGAAGCAGGCCGATGACGTCCGTGATTGACGAGGTTGAGCGTCTTGCTTCCTCGGGGTACAAAGAGATAACGCTGCTTGGGCAGAATGTCAATTCCTACTTCGACGATGATGCCGGGTGCGGTTTTTCCGAACTTCTCGACAGGGTGGATCGTGCGGCGGCAGGCGTCCGCATCAGGTTTACCACGTCTCATCCAAAGGATATTTCGGGATCGCTCGTTCGTGTAATCGCCGAAGGGGAAAATATCTGCAATACCATCCATCTTCCCGTGCAATCCGGTTCAACCAGAATGCTGAAGCTGATGAACAGGGGGCACAGCAGGGAGGAGTATCTTGAAAAAATAGCCATGATTCGCCGCAGTATTACCGGTGTTACGATCTCGACCGATCTGATTGCCGGTTTCTGCGGTGAAACCGAAGAGGATCACCGTGAAACGTTGCGTATGATGGAAGAAGTCCGTTTTGACTTTTCCTACATGTTTTACTATTCGGTACGTCCTGGTACCTACGCGGCGAAGCATTTGCCGGACGATGTTCCTGAAGAGGTGAAGAAGCGGCGGCTCGAGGAAATCATCGCTCTGCAGAACAGGATTTCGGGAGAGCGGCATGCCGCCGAGATAGGAAACGTTGTGGAGGTTCTTGCAGAATCGGCGAGCAAACGATCTGACGAGATGCTTATGGGCAGGACCGGGACAAACCGGGTTGTTGTCTTCGACCGCAATGGGCACGAACCGGGTGATCTGGTTACGGTGCGTATTCTGTCGTCAACTTCGGCAACACTTATCGGCAGCCCTGAATGATGATAACGGTTCTTTTTTATGTCAGGCTCTATTTGTAAATTCAAGTTCTCAAGTGAAAGAAATTCTTTATCAATATATCGCAAGTGCAATGTCTGTTACCGCCAACGCCAAGCTTACCTTTACCGACAAGATCAGGGCTCATATAGAAATTCTGGATCCTGTTACCTGGATCAGTGTTTTTCCATGTCTGGCAGGAGGGGTTATGGCTTCCGGTGCCATGCAGCCGACGCTTCATGACTATTTTCTCCTTCTGTCGGTTTTTTTGATGTTCGGGCCCCTTGGAACCGGATTCAGCCAGTCGATCAATGATTTTTTCGATCTCGAGCTTGACAGGGTCAACGAACCGACAAGACCGATACCTTCCGGACGATTGACCGAAAAAGAGGCGTTGTGGAACAGTATTATCGTTTTTTCGCTTGCTCTCGGCCTTGGGATTTTCCTTGGCTTGTACATCGGAGGAACGCGAGGGGTGATTATTACATCATCGATCATGTTTTCCCTTGTTCTTGCCTACACCTATTCGGCACCGCCGTTCAAACTCAAGAAAAATATTCTGGTATCGGCACCCGCCGTTGGTTTTGCCTACAGCTTTGTAACCTGGTTTTCTGCCAACGCCTTGTTCAGTGAGATCAGACCGGAGGTTGTATGGATGGCGGTTCTGAACTTTTTTATGGCGATTGCGCTGATTATTCTCAACGATTTCAAGTCCGCAAAGGGCGACAAGGAAGGGGGGCTGAAATCGCTGACCGTCATGATCGGGCCGAAGAATACCTTTCTGGTATCGTTTTTCATTATAGACGTTGTCTTTCTTGTTTTTGCATGGCTTGAATACACGTGGGGATTGTATCCGCTTGTATTTTTTATGCTTGGCGGACTTCTGCTCAATATTTTCTTCCAGGTGAAACTGTACCGTGATCCAAAGGGGGGTATTTCCTTTTTACAAGCCACTGTCGAAGACGGTTTCGGTAATGCTATCGGACAAAGTGATGTCGTCGAGCATAAAGCGTTCCTGCAGTTTCAGGTTGCAAGCAATATCCTGTTTCTGGTCAATAACCTCATGGCCGCTGGTGCGATTGGTATAAAGTACATGCAAGGATAATTCACCGGTCATTACATTCTCCTTTTTTATGGGTACTCTCGACACAACCTTCTTTGGTCTGCCGGTAGTATGGCACAATGCTTTTGTGGCATTTCTGACATTTGTCTACGTTTTCAGTGTTCCTCCTCTTATGGATTATCTCGTGACGAACCATAATCTGTCGCGGGATATAAGCCGGAAAATCACGCATATCTGTGCCGGATCGGTGATTATTTTTCTTCCGCTTTTCCAGGATGGTCACTGGAGCCAGTATCTGAATGTTTCCGTCTATGTGGTATGGGCGCTTCTGTTTATTCAAAAGGGTTTGTTTGCCGCTGATGATGATCAGGCGATAAAGACCATGACCCGGACCGGGGACCGGCGTGAGCTTCTGAAAGGCACGCTTTATTTTGTGATCGTGGGTATTCTCTGTGGTACGGTATACTACAAAGAGCTTCCGGGCGTACTTGCAATGGCGGTTCTCGGCTGGGGCGACGGGCTTGCTCCGATTTTCGGTATGAAGCTCGGTAAAATGAAGTACAAGGCCTTCTGCGAAAAAACTGTCGAGGGGAGCCTGGCGTTTTTTGTCGGAAGTCTTTTTGCCGGAATGTTTTTTGTATGGCTGATTATCCCCGCAGCATTCAATCTTTCCACCATCCTCATCATTGCGCTGGCCGCAACGATTGTCGAGGGGCTGAGCCCGAAAGAAGTTGACAATATTCTCATTCCTCTGGTGGTTATAGCTCTTGCTTTCCTTCTTTGATCGAAGGAATCAAACACACGTTTGCATGTCGAAAAGCTTCTTTGTCAGCGATATTCACTTTGGACTGCAGTCCGGTCGGGAGGAGAATAGCAAGATGGAGCGTTTCGAGCAGCTCGTCGGAATTATCGAGAAAGAGGGGCGCTCGCTGTACATGGTTGGCGACATACTCGACTACTGGATGGAGTTTCGTCACCTCATTCCGAAATACTTCGACGGTTTTCTCTGCCTGTTGAGAAAGCTTGTTCGCCGTGGTATCGAAGTACACTACTATGCAGGCAACCATGATTTTTATCTCGGCGACTTTTTCAGCAAGTCACTTGGGGTGCAGACATGGTACGGTATGCAGGAGATTCTCATCGACGGAAAACAGTTTCTCATCACCCATGGTGACGGGCTTGACAGGAGCGATATCGGGTACCGGCTCTTTGTCATGCTTATCCGCAACCGGTTTAATCTGTCACTGCTCTCAACCCTGCAACCTGATCTTGCAATTGCCATTATGCGCAGATTTTCACGTCTGAGCCGGAAGCATGGTCGCCCGGATATGGGCGGTGAAGCCGATTTTTTGATCCGGTATGCAGATGCTATAGCCGGTGAAAAAGATTTTGACTATTTTGTGTGCGGCCACAGTCATCAGCAGGGCCGGAAAACATTGTCCAATGAACAGAGCGAGTACATCAATCTCGGAACATGGATTAACGGGGAATATCCTTACGGGGTATTTGAGAAAGGGACGTTTACCTTCCAGCAACTCCACTAAACAATCAACAACAGATACACCAATATGAGCGCAACAGAAAAGATTTTGAAATTGGGCTTGCCCAAGGGAAGCTTGCAGGATTCGACGCTGGATTTGTTTGCGAAGGCAGGATTTCATTTTTCCGTAAAAAGCCGTTCCTACTTTCCCTCTATAGATGATGATGAGCTGGAAGCAATACTCATTCGTGCCCAGGAGATGGCCCACTACGTCGAGCTTGGAGCTTTTGATGTAGGGCTTACCGGGAAAGACTGGATTATCGAGACTGACGCGGATGTCGTCGAGGTTTCCGATCTGGTGTACTCCAAAGCTTCGATGCGTCCCGTTCGATGGGTGCTTGCTGTACCTGAAAGCTCGGCGATCACGTCCGTAAAGGATCTCGAAGGTAAACATATCTCTACCGAGGTCGTCAATATCGCTAAAAAATACCTCGATAAACATGGCGTTAACGCCCATGTCGAGTTCAGTTGGGGCGCGACTGAAGTAAAACCACCAGAACTTGCCGATGCGATTGTCGAGGTTACCGAAACCGGCAGCTCGCTTCGTGCCAACAAGCTTCGTATTGTCGATGTTCTTCTCGAGTCGAATACCAAGTTGATAGCTAACAGAGTGTCCTGGAGCGATCCCTGGAAAAGGGAAAAGATCGAGAATATGGCGATGCTCCTGCAGGGGGCTATCAACGCCCAGGGCAAGGTCGGCCTGAAAATGAACGCGCCCAAGGCTTCACTTGAAAAAATCACCAAACTTATTCCTGCCCTTCGTCAGCCAACCGTTTCGCATCTGGCCGACGATAACTGGGTCGCTCTCGAGGTGATAGTGGAAGATATGGTGGTACGTTCGGTTATACCTGATCTTAAAAGGGCCGGGGCCGAGGGTATTTTCGAATATGATATAAGCAAGCTGATCGATTAATTTCTGCATTGAGCGATAGCCGATCACCCTGAATCTGATTCGTTACAGGAAACTTGCATCTCCGGCATGCTCAACTCTCGCTCAATGCAGGCGAGGTTTTTAGTGTGGAAGTCAAGAACTGACATAACAGCTCTTTTTAAGGGGTTATATTGTAGTGTATTTCAGATCTTAAAAGCTTTACCTGTGCAGAGGAGTTCTTGAAACTCTTGTCACTTGTTACTCGTCACTTGTCACTCATATCGATGCTTTTCTATCAGCTCATAATTCTCTTTTGTCTTCTTGCTTTTCTCGGTATCCTGCTCTGGAACATGAGGGAGCTGCCCTCCCTTCCGAAGCACAAACCGGAAGCAGGTTCACCTCTTGTTTCCGTACTCGTTCCCGCTCGTAATGAAGAAAACAATATCGAGCGTTGCGTGAGTTCACTGCTTCATCAGGATTATGATAACTATGAACTGATTGTGCTGAATGACGGTTCGACCGACCATACCGGGGAGATCCTTGAGAGGTTGTTGCGTTCGGACAGCCGTTCCCTGCTTCGGATACTGGATGGTACACCGCTTCCGCCGGACTGGCATGGCAAGGCCTGGGCCTGTAACCAGTTGGGGGAGGCTGCCAGGGGAGAACTCCTGCTTTTTACCGATGCCGATACGTACCATTCTCCTGACAGTCTTTCCCGTTCCGTTGCCGCCATGCACGAGAGCGGAGCGGACCTGCTTTCCATGACACCACGTCAGGAAATGCACTCGTTCTGGGAAAAGCTTATCGTGCCGTTGATCTATTTTATTCTTCTTTGTTATCTCCCCCTCAAGCTTGTGCATGCAACACCCGCTCCTTCGCTCTGTTTTGCGAACGGCCAGTTTCTGCTGTTCAGGCGCAGGATGTACAGAGAAGTTGGCGGACATGGAACAGTGAATGACGATCTTGTCGAAGATGTCGGGCTTTGCAAGGCGGTAAAAAGAAGAGCGGGTAAGGTATCGAGCTATAGTGGCATGGAGACCGTGAGCTGCCGGATGTACCGGAACTTTACCGAGGTGTGGCAAGGATTTTCGAAAAACCTTTTTGCCGGCCTGGGTTACAATGCGCTGCTGTTGTTTGCCCTGATGGTGATAACGGTTCTTGTCTATATTGCGCCGTACGGCTTCGTTATAGGCTCAGCGGTACAAGCCGACTTTTCACCGGTTTATTTCTGGCTGCCTCTGCTGCAGATACTCATTGCCCTTACGAGCAGGTTTCTGATAGCAGGCCGGTTCAGCCAGTCCGTATCAGGGGCGTTGCTGCATGTTTTTTCACAGATCGTGTTGCTCGGCATTGCCGCAAACTCGTTTTATCTGGTCACCTTCGGCAAGGGATCGCAATGGAAAGACAGGAGGTATAACTTTTCAGGAAAGGGCGGGTAGTAGGGCACCGTTATTTTTTTGATTATATTGTACAAAAGAGTTGTACGTTTTGAGGTGAATCTGAAAAGGTTGCAAGAAAAACCATGGGAACGATAGCTGTCAGTGAATTGCGGGCCAATATCAGAAAAGTTATGCGGCGTGTCGAGCGGGGTGAAACCCTTGACGTCACCTCGATGGGAAAGGTGGTCGCGCGTCTTGTCCCTCCGGAAGACAAGCGGGAGGAAGCGAGAAAAAAACTGAAAGAAATAGCACGAACGGCAGCCCTGCATGATGTTCTCTCTCCTCTCGGTGAAGAGTGGGAGGCTGACAAGCAATGATCACCCTCGATACGCATGTGATTCTCTGGGATGCCCTGCTGCCGGAATTGCTCAGCGAAAAAGCAAGAGAAGCGATAGAAAAAGCAAATCAAACAGACGGTCTTTTTTTCTGTTCGATCTCCTTGTGGGAAATAGCGATGCTGATCAGGAAAAAAAGAATCGAGGTCAACGTTCACTACAGGGAACTTGTTCGACTGCTCTTATCGTGCAACAAGTATGTTTTTCAAGAGATAACTCCTGACATAGCCGAGCTTTCAACAACCCTGCCCGACACGATCAACAGCGACCCCGCCGACAGGATCATAGCCGCCTCATCCCTCACCACAAAAACTCCGCTGGTAACAGCCGACGAGAACCTTCGCAAGTCGGACATTGTGCAGACCATCTGGTAAGACAGTTGATGATTTGTAGGGGCGAATAACCATTCGCCCGTAATCATTCGCCCTCATGCGTTCTTTAGCGATGTGATGCGTATTCCGGGTTTTCCCGGTCCAACGTCCATCGTAGCGGATTCTTTTCGATGTATTCCCTTATCTCGTGTAATTCCCGTTCGTTTCGTATCACCCGTTCGAAATAGTTTCGTTGCCATAATTTGCCATTGAAGGGGGCCCATCCATTTTTTCGTACACCTTGGATGTATGCATTCGTCGTCATGGATTTGAACCGGTGAACAACATCCGGTAATGATAATCCATGATCATGATTTCTTGTAGGGGCAGGCCCCTGTGCCTGCCCGTCCTCTGGTGCCTGCCGGAGCCTCTGCCGTTGTTCATCATGTGGTGCCATAATGTTCGGGCAACCACGGGGGGTTGCCCCTACGGAGCTATCGGCGATTACAATGATACCGTGAAAGTGATTGGGCATCACAACGAATTCATCTGTTTCAATGCCTGGATAATGTTCAGGGATGGCATCCCAGACGCTTTTGATCATTTCCCCTGCGTCGTTCAACACCATCTTTCCGTCAACGACATTGCCGAATAAACAGACCTTGCCTTTTGTGCATACCGTCACGAAATACACACCCTCCTGCGCGTAATCGTATTCCGGCAGGCGCAGGTGCTTGCGTTTCGGTAACTGATGTTTCCCTTTGCCGTCCTCCGGTAATCCGTGATTCATGTAGTCATTGAATTATTGATTCCCCGTAGGGGCAGGCCCCCCGTGCCTGCCCGCAATTGCGGGCCTTCATGGCCATTCCGAATCCCCGTGCCTGCCCAAATCTGTGTGTGCTTCCTGTGCCGTCGGTTTTCCTGACGTTCGGGCAACCACGGGGGGGTTGCCCCTACGGTTGAACCGGTAATCATGATGATGCCGTGAACGTGATTCGGTGTGGTAACTTCACATCAACGCCATTCCCAAATTTCAAATCAACGTCATCCACCCCGTAGGGGCGAATAATCATTCGCCCGTCCATCCATGTATAATAACCGTAATTTCCGTAAGTTATACCATTGCAGAGCATTACCAACTCACAACTGTTTACAGGTATGGTCGGAAAAGACGGTTACAAAAAAATCAAGATTCTGATCGCGTCTCCATCGGATGTTGACAAAGAACGAGAGATTGCCGAGAAGGTCATAGAGGAATGGAACATACGCAACAGCGATGACAGAAAGCTGGTGCTTGAAGCGGTGTTGTGGGAATCGCATTCAGCACCGGAAACGGGTGGGAGGACGCAGGGGGTTCTTAACAAACAGATCGTTGATGTATGCGATGCTGCAATCGGGATTTTCTGGACACGGATAGGGACGCATACCGGTGTTGCTGATGGAGGAGCGGTTGAGGAGGCTGAGCGTCTTGAGGGCATGGGCAGACCAGTCATGATCTATTTTTCGTTAGACGATCTTCCTCATGACGTTGATATCGAACAACTTCAAGGAGTGAGAGCTTTCAAGGCAAAGAGACAGTGTAAGGGTGATGTATTGGGGGAATATGAAAATCCCGATGATTTTCGGAGGAAGCTGGCGCATCATCTCGGTATACAGGTGCGGCGATGGTTCTGTGGGGAAGAAATAGGCAATCCAGTAACAAGCGGTCGCGAAGATGACCAGCTTGATTTGCACTAACAGATGCCGGCTATGGTTGCTGAAGAGATGCTGATTTTGAAAAAGGCTTATGAGCTCTCGATGTGGCTGGATGGCCTGTAAAAAGAAATGACGCAAAGGACAAAAAAGACTCAAGGTCACAGGGTAATATATCTTTTTTCATTTTCGTCTCTTTTGTCTTTTCAGTCCTTTCAGTAGGAGTTCATTGACTGAAGGTTTCATTCCGCTGTATGGCGGGTACAAAGAACTGCTTTCCTACAAGAAGGTACAAATTGTCTATGACGCAACGGTTCGTTTCTGCGAACGGTATATTCGGAAAGGCGATCGAACCTATGACCAGATGGTCCGGGCTGCACGCTCAGGCAAGCAAAACATTATCGAGGGGAGCCAGGCGGCCTCTGGGACTTCGAAAAAAATGGAAATCAAGCTGACCAGCGTTGCAAGGGCAAGCCTTGAAGAATTGTTGGAAGATTATCGCGACTTTTTGCGAACACGTGGACTTGAGGAGTGGGAGGAGTGGCCAGTTGAAGCAGTT
>RRYU01009719.1_pt1 | contig 25067 bp, 22 predicted proteins | sample 2162651 | NCBI WGS metagenome assembly RRYU01 (sample SAMN10267283, study PRJNA491782) | microbial mat metagenome | isolation source: biomat in the production well | place: Japan: Minami-Kanto gas field, natural gas well KTG3 | collected 2017-06 | reverse complement strand
GTGGATGCGCTGGAAGATGACGGTATCTTCCAATACACTCGCACTTTTGGTCAGCAAGAGGCAGGGTTGGCCATGCTCAGCGAGCACTTGTAGGGTCTGACGGGTGATGCGGTAGGTCTGTTCAGCGGGCTGGTAGGGGTCACTCAGGGCAGTAATAGCAATGAGATCACCGCGATCAATCTGGGCGAGTTCGGCACTGAGGCGTTGGGGCAGATCGAGGGGGATATGGATCGTCTCGTTGAGTGGGCGATTACTGAAGAGCCAACTATCGCAGTAGGGGCAACCCAACTCACAGCCGGTATAGATATTCAGGGTATAGGTGGAGAGGAAAAACTCGTTGATTGTGGGGCGGCGGGTACTGAGTACCGCTGCCTCGCTCATGAAGTCGCGTAGGTAATTTGCCATAGCGTAGTACCAGAGATGATAACCCAACCGTAAAGGGCTATTGTAGCACGTTCCACACACCTTGCATCCTTGCCCACTCCGCGCTAGAATGCGCAACGCTATGCACAAAGAAGTTGCTGTTGTTATTGTCTCCTACAACACCGTAGATCTGCTACGGCGCTGTTTGGCTACGCTAGATGATGCTCGTGAGTGGTTGCGGATCATCGTCGTGGACAACGCTTCGCACGATGGTAGTGCGGAGATGGTGCGTGTCGAATTCCCCCAGGTTGAACTGCTCGCCCTCGATCAGAATGTGGGCTTTGCACGTGGCACTAATGTGGGGCTTGCGGCACTCGATCTCGATGGCCCCGACGCCCCCTACGTGCTGCTGCTCAACCCCGACACCGAGGTACGCCCCGGCGCGATTGCAGAGATGGTAGGGTTCCTCGCTGCCCACCCACGGGTCGGCTTGGTTGGCCCGCGCCTCCTCAACCCTGATGGGAGCCTGCAAGCGGCAGCCTTCCGCTTCCCCACCCTGTTGATGACCGCGCTCGATCTCTTCCCGCCCGGTGAAGTCTTGCCGGGGCGGCTCTACAACTCCTGGTGGCACGGGCGTTACCCCCAGGAGGGGGGTGAAGCAGCATTTCCGATTGATCACCCCCTGGGTGCCTGTATGTTGGTGCGGCCAGCGGTGCTCAAGCAGGTGGGCGGCTTGGATGATTCTTACTTTATGTATAGTGAAGAGATTGACTGGTGCTGGCGTATTCGGAGCGCAGGCTGGGCGATCTGGCAAGTGCCACAGGCAGAGGTGGTGCATGTGGGCGGCGCAGCCACCCGTCAGTTCCGCTGGAAGATGCTGGTGGAACTCTACCGTAGCCGCGCCCAGTTTGTAGATCGCTACGCCCCGCCCTGGCAGCGCGTGGCCCATCGGCTGGTGGTACGAGCCGGGATGGTACGCGCCGTGCTACGCAGTTGGTGGGGGTTTGCCCTGGGCCGCATAAGCCGCGAGGAGGTGCGGGCGCATCTGTTGGCCTATGGGAGTATCTCGCGGTTTTGAATCTGCAACATAGTGGTTGCATCAACGCCCTTACAATGCTATAGTACAGCTGTAAGCGGTGGTACAGATGACTCGTCTTGATGTGTACCGCTGAGACTCGTGACGGTCTTTCCGAACTGTAGCCTTTTGTGGTGGTTCAGAGAAATTTCCCGGTGCTGTGCTTTGCAGGGTAGCCCTGGTCACGGTGAATACAAACCGATGCCCTTCTTACGTTACGACGACTGGCATATGCAGTGAGGTCACTGCTCGGCTACTCATAATAGTCATCGTATCAAAAGAGAGCGGTTTTCACCCTCGTGTGTGATGATGTTGTGCTTTCCTATCACACCCCGACGAGCGGCTGCATGATGCAGAGCTGGCCCCGAAGCATTTCTCACCCCCACCGCACCCGAACATCTACTCACATAGGAGTAAAACGTACCAGCAATGTCGTACGAAAACAAGCGACCTGATGTCGCGGTCTTTATCGACTTCGAGAATGTGTATGTGAGCGTGCGCGATAAGCTGAACGCAAATCCCAATTTCGAAGCGATCATTGATCGCTGTGGTGACCTTGGCCGCGTCGTTATCTCCCGTGCTTATGCTGATTGGTATCGCTACCCGCGTGTGACGAGTGCGCTCTATGCGAATGCGATTGAACCGATCTATGTAGCGACCTATTACTACGATAAGGATATGGGGCGCACCGGGCGGGCGATCAAGAATAGCGTTGATATGAATCTCTGTATTGACGCGATGAAGACGCTCTTTACGAATACCAATATCTCCCGTTTTGTCCTGGTGACCGGGGATCGTGATTTTATCCCCTTGGTCAACTCGATCCGCCAGCAGGGCAAGGAGGTCTATATTATTGGTATTGGTGGAGCCGCAAGTACGCACTTGGCCCAGAGTGCGGATGAGTTTGTCTTCTATGAGCAGTTGGTGGGCAAGCAGCCGGGTGGTTCGGCGATGGCGACTTCTATTGCCAATCGTTCGACTGAACTCAATCGGGGGATTGAGATTGGCCATGAGGCACCCGCTGCGCCCGCAGCCACGGTGCATGTGCCCGTACCGGCGGAGCCCGATATCTATACGGTGCTCGTGGACGCGATCCATCTGGTGCGGAAACGTGGCTATGTCTCCACCCTTGGCTCGATCAAGTTGGTGATGAAGGAACTGATGGGTGGGGAGTTTAAGGAGAGCCGCTACAAAGACCTGAATGGGCGACCCTTCGCCAAGTTTAAGGACTTTGTGGTGGATGCCGAGAAGCGTGGCAAGGTGCAGATCTTTACCAATGGCACGGTGAATGAGGTCTTCCTGCCCGGTGAAGATGCGCTCAAGCTCTCGCAGTTTGCCGCTGCACTGACGGACGATCATGGCATCGAGCCGATCACGGAAGGTGTAGTGACCACCAATGGGCGCAAAGAGACACCGAAACCACCAGTGCTGCCGGTTGCTGAGCCAACTCCTGTGCCAACCAGCCGCCGCCGTCGCCGCCGTTCGCGTCGTGGGCAGAGTACAGCAACCGTGGATGCAGCGACGATCATGCATAATCTGGAGCCAGAGGATCATGATCTGGAGTTGACACCGCCCATCTTGGATGATGAACCAATGCTGGGTGATCCAGTGGCCTATATGGAAGAACTGCGTGCCCTTGATGCGTTTGAGGATGATGACGCGCTGGAGATCCTGGCCGAAGAGCAGGCGGAAGATGAGTTGGCCGCCGCCGGCATGCCTGCCGATGAGTTGGTGGACGAACTGGATGAGGAGTTTGCTAACGAGCCTGAGCAGGAATATGAGCCTGAGACGCTGGAGCCAGAAGCAGCCCCGGTAGTGGTTGATCTCGCCGCAGTAATCAGTGAGCCGGTGATACTAGCAGAGGATCTGCCGGAACCAGAGCCAGCCCCGGAACCAGAGCCAGCCCCGGAACCAGAACCCGAGCCAGCCCCGGAACCCGAGCCAGAGCCAGCCCCGGAACCAGAGCCAGCCCCGGAACCAGAGCCAGAGGTGATGGAGGAGGATGCTGAAGATACCGAGGCCATCAGCGAGATTGACTTCAGTGATACGGAGTGGGACAGTTTCCGGGAGATGATGCGCGGCTTTAGCAAGCCAGTCTCCTTCCAGCAGATCTTCAACTCTCTACGCACTCTGCGCAAAGATCAGACCCTGACCCGTACCAACGAGCAATTGCGCACGATGGTCAAGCAGGCGATCAACCGCTCGATCCTGGAGCGTAGTGGAAAGGGCAAGCGGATCTACTACGCCCTGCGGGTTGAGGAGTAGAATCCCAGCTTCCGGGAAGCTGAAGCTTCCCGGAAGCGTACCCCAAATGACTATGCACATCAAAATCTGTGGCCTGCGCAGCATCGAACATGCGCTAGCCGCCGCTGAAGCCGGGGCCGATATGATTGGCCTCGTCTTTGCGCCTAGCCGCCGTCAGGTAGAGCTTGAAGAGGCCGCCCGGATTGTTACGGCACTGCACTCTAGCCCTGCCCCCCACCCCCAGGTGGTGGGTCTCTTCGTCAATAGCTCTGCTGCGGCGATCAATGCGGTGGTGGCGACCGTCGGGTTGGATATGGTGCAACTCAGTGGCGATGAGGTATTGGTGGAGATGGCCGGGATCGAATGCCCCATTATGAAGTCTATCCGTATGGATGGTTCGATGGATGAGGCGGCATGGATGGGATCGGGAGTGCGCCTGTTAGTGGATGCACACGTCAACGGGGCGTATGGGGGCACCGGCACGCGCGCCGATTGGCGTCGTGCTGCCGATGTAGCCCGCGAATACCCGATGATGCTAGCCGGGGGGCTTGATCCCAGTAATGTGGCCGAGGCTATTCGCCAAGTCCAACCCTGGGGCGTAGATGTGAGTAGTGGCGTCGAGGAGGATGGGGTCAAGTCGCCAACCAAGATCCGTGCCTTCATTCGCGCTGCACGTGAGGCATCACGGTGAAGGCGCAACTACAACGTATCGGGCGTGTGGCGGGCCTGGGGTTGGGTCTGGCTGGCTTAGCCTTCGCCGCCCGCTGGGTCTTTGTGCAGTGCCGCCGGGTGACACTCAATCCGACCAACTATACCACGCCCCCCCTCGGCCCGGATATGATCCGCCCCAACTGCCGCCGCATCATTGTTAGCGACTTGCACCTTGGTGGTGGAGATCGCCTGGATGACTTTGAGGCCGATCAGGAACTGATCGCCTTTCTCGATCAGTATGTGCGCAACGCGGAACCTACCGAACTGATCCTGGCCGGTGATACGGTTGAGTTCCTACAGGTACGTATCCCCGGCCTCGATGATGAGGAGTGGTCGGATGCGGCGGCTGCCCAGCGCATGCGGGCGGTCATTACGGCGCATGCGGGGGTCTTTGCGGCGTTGGCACGGTTCATCACACAGCCCGCCAACCAGATCACCATCCTGATTGGCAACCACGACTTTGAGTTGCACTACCCGGCGGCGAAGGCCGCCTTTACCCAGGCGCTGGGCTTGGCCTACCCAGATCCACGGATACGCTTTGGGTTGAGTTACCATGGTGGCGGGATCTACCTGGTGCATGGCAACCAGTTTGATGCCTGGAACCGCTTTGTTCACTTTGCTGGCATCTGTGAGCCGTTTGAAGTAGTACGTGGCACCCAGATCGTCAAAGAGGTCATCAACGACCTCGAAGAAGATTCGTTAGCGATTGCGCCACTACTCGACAATGTGAAACCAACCTCGGCCTTCTTCTGGTACCTGCTGGCGTTACCCCGGCTGCGCAACACCGCCTCGCGGCGCTTCTTCCTACGTGGCGTAACCGGGTTCCTCCAGGTGGTAGCCTGGCCCACCCCACACCAGATGCCGATCACCGGGCGGGGGCCGGGGGGAATCCTGAGTGCGCCGATCTTTCTAGGGGTGTGGGGCTGGATCGCAATGCTGCGCCGCCAGCGCGTGGCGCGTATGCAGCGATTCTCGCGCCAGGTGAGCGAAGTCGCGGGGGGAGTTCCACCACCCGACCAGATGATCGATCAGGTGCAGCATGAAGCGATGCGCCAAGTACGCCGCGAGGTGCGCGCCTTTCGTGATCGCTACGCCCGTGAGATGTTGAGTATTGCCCAACAGCCCCAACACCATACTGACCGACTCTTCGTCTGTGGGCATACCCATCTGGCTCAGGTAGTGCCGTTGGGTCATGGGCAGACCTACATCAACACGGGAACGTGGACTGAGGTAATCTATGATGTGGAGGCGATGCTGCGTCAGGAGCAGCGTTTTCCCTTCTTGGAGGTGCATTACCCCGATGGGGTGACTCCGGAGGCGCGGTTGTTGGTGTGGGATAATCCTAACGAAGCACCCCAGATGTGGCGCTAGTAGGACATACACCCATTTGCGCCCTGGTTTTTGACCGCAGAGAACGCAGAGAACGCAGAGGAAGAACTACAGGTAGTGCGCCCCTCATCCCTCTGCGTACCTCTGTGCCCTCTGCGGTTGATATGGTGTACCACTGAAACCCATACCCGCATTAACCGAACGCCTATGAGGCAAAGCCTCCCCCGAACCCCCACCAGGGCATGTGCAAAGTCCTTGGGGCGACGCCCCAATCTCCATGTTTGTGGGCGGCGCAGCCGCATAGGCATTCGGGTAAGGAATACCGCGTATGGGGCGCGTCACGATGCGCCCCATACGATCCCGAAGGTAGCACCGGCTTCCAGCCGGTCACGATGCACCACCGACCGGCTAGAAGCCGGTGCTACCTTCGGGCGTAACCGAATGCCTATGCGGCGCAGCCGCCCCCAACCCCCCACCGGAGGTGACTTTGCACATGCCCCCGAACCCCCACCGAATGATGATCCCATACATGGCAAATTTGGGGTACAATACGCCTAGCCCACCAACGAGCCGGAAGATGGCCGGGGTGAGGATTGGAAATGATTGCAGGAGGCAGATATGAAGAACCTATGGCGCATCCTCGGAATTGCCGCCGTCGTTGGCGTCGGAGTGATGATCTATCGGATGATCAAGCAGTACCGCGAAGATAGTGTCTTCGACCTGGCCCCGACAACAGCGGCTCCCGCACAAAAGCGCAGCATCAGCCCAGAGCTGCTGAGCATTCTGGCTGATCCGGCCGACAAGGGGCCGATTGAGCTACTGACCGATGCCCAGGGCAAGGAGTGGCTGGTGAATCGCCGCAATGGCTACCGCTACCCGGTTGAGGATGGTATTCCGATCATGCTGCTCGAAGAGGGTGAGAAGAATAAGGACGAGAGCCTCATTCAGAAGTAGGGTAACAGGATTACACTGAGGTGGCAGGTGGCATCTTCCCGCCACCTGCCACTTTTGCTTGAGGAAAGAAGTATGTCGAGCAGTGAAACAGCCACCCCCGCCGGTCGGTTTGGCCCCTATGGCGGATGTTATGTTCCCGAAACCCTCATGCCGGCAGTGATGGCGTTGGAGGCAGCCTACACAGAAGCCAAGGCAGATCCGGCATTTTGGGCCGAGTTGGGCGAATTGCAGCGCACCTACACAGGGCGACCCACGCCACTCACCATGGCGCGGCGGTTGAGTGAGAAGTGCGGCGGGGCGCAGATCTACCTGAAGCGCGAGGATCTGGCGCATACCGGTGCCCACAAGATCAATAACGCGCTTGGACAGGGGCTGCTCGCCAAGCGCATGGGCAAACGGCGCATCATCGCCGAGACGGGCGCGGGCCAGCATGGGGTAGCGACAGCCACGGTCTGTGCGCTGCTGGGGATGGAGTGCGTGGTCTATATGGGGGTTGACGATATGGCGCGTCAGCGCCCGAACGTCTTCCGCATGCGCCTGTTGGGGGCGGAAGTGCGCGGAGTGGAGAGTGGTTCGCGCACGCTCAAGGATGCGATCAACGAAGCCATGCGCGACTGGGTCACCAACCCGGAGAGCTACTACCTACTCGGTTCGGCATTGGGGCCGCACCCCTACCCAACCATGGTGCGCGACTTCCAGAGTGTGATCGGCCACGAAGCGCGTGAGCAGATGCTGAACCAGGTGGGGCGCTTGCCCGATGTGGTCGTGGCGTGTGTGGGAGGCGGCTCGAACGCCATCGGCATCTTCCACCCCTTCCTCAATGACACGGACGTAGCCCTACGCGGCGTCGAGGCGGGCGGACGCGGAGCCACGCTGGGTGATCATGCAGCGCGCTTCTTCGCGGCCAGTCCGGGGGTACTCCAAGGCACCTACTCCTACGTCCTGCAAGACGACAACGGCCAGATCGCTTCAACCCACTCCATCTCCGCCGGTCTGGACTATGCCAGCGTGGGGCCGGAGCATGCCTGGTTGCACGATACAGGGCGTGCCACCTACACCGCCGCCGATGACGAAGAGGCGCTGGATGGCTTCGAGACCCTGGCGCGCTACGAGGGAATCATCCCGGCGCTAGAGAGCTCGCATGCGATTGCCGAGGCACTCAAACTCGCCCCGACGATGCGCAAGGATCAGATCATCCTCGTCAACCTCTCTGGGCGCGGCGACAAGGACATCTTTAGTGTGGCGGAGGCATTGGGGATGGAGATATAAACAAAAAACGCGCCCAACCACAAAATGAGGGTTTAGCGCATTACAAAGCCAAATGGCGGGGCTGGTGCGACTCGAACGCACGACCAACGACTTAGAAGGTCGCTGCTCTATCCAACTGAGCTACAGCCCCACGTGTATCTGCGGGTACTATACCCAATTCGGGCGAGTTTGGCAACTAGGGTAGGTGATTTGCCCAGGGCATGTGCAAAGTCCTTGGGGCTGCGCCCCAATCCCCACTTTTTATTGTTGTTTTGCGGCTTCGCCGCAAAACAACAATAAAAAAGATCTTCGGGGGTGGCGAAGCTACCCCCACCGGAGGTGACTTTGCACATGCCCTGGTGATTTGCCAATCATAGCAGTGGGTGGTATCATCCGCTCTGCCCTGTCTGTCCGTGAGGCGGGTACGTGTTTTGAGCCAACACGGTTTCGATGGGAGCTTTGTTCTTATGAGTTGAGCCAATGCGGCGGGCCGCAGAAGTTCACAGGCAGGCACCCCCCTGCACCAGCAGGTTCGAAACTGGCTCGTCCACGACAGATCAGGGCACCCCACTATGCTCTACCTCCTCTATGGCCCCGATGAATACCAGCGCAGTCAGGCGCTTTTGCGTATGCGAGCCGCGATCCCGGCAGATGTGGCCGATCTCAATATCACCCACCTTGATGGGCGTAAACTGAAACTGGACGCGCTGGCTGCAGCCTGCGAAGCCTTCCCCTTTCTGGCCGATATGCGGCTAGTGATTGTCTCTGATGCACTCAAGCAGACAAAGGCGGGGAAGGAACGTGAGGATCTGCGTGCCTATTTAGATCGCGTTCCGGCAACCTGTGATCTGGTGTTTGTGGAGAATGACGAGGTAGATCGGCGCAGTATCCTCTTTACCCACCTGAAGAAGGTGGGGCGTATTCTTGAGTTCACGCCGCTGCAAGGGGCTGAGTTGACCCGTTGGGTGTACGAGCAGGCGCAGGGGTTGGAGGTGGTGATAGAGCCTGCGGCTACTCAGCGGCTGATCGAGTTTGTGGGCGGGGAGAGCAGGGCGATCATAACGGAGTTGGGCAAACTGGCCAGTTATGTCGGGCGCGGTGGCAAGATCCGGGTGGCCGAGGTTGAACTACTGGTGGCGGATGGTCAGGAACAGAATCTCTTCAGCTTTATTGATGATCTGAGTGCGCGACGGTTGGGGGCGGCGCTGCGTGGGGTGCGGATGTTGCTCGAAGATGGGCAGGCTCCGACCTATATTCTGTTTATGTTGGCACGTCAGATCCGTATTTTGCTGGGGGTGCGTGAGTTGGCGGCGCGTCGTATGCGCGCTGATGAGATTGCAACTGAGTTGGGGCAACGCCCGTTTGTCGTGAAGAAGGCGCTGGAGCAGGTGCGCAGTTTTGATGCTCCAACGCTGGATCGCCTGCATGATCGCCTGTTGGAACTCGATCTTTCCACCAAGACCGGACGTATTCAGGCGGATGTGGCGCTGGAGTTGTTTGTGAGTGAGGCGTGTCGGTAGGGAAGCGGGGCTTCGACAAGCTCAGCCACCGCAAGGCTTTTTTGCACCAACAAATAAGTTCGGGGGCGGCATTGCCGCCCCCGAACCCCCACCGCAGATGGGCGTACTACACCGCGACCGCAGCACCCTCGCCCAGCTTCTTGACCAAGCGGGACTTGCGGCGGGCGGCGTTGTTCTTGTGGATGATGCCCTTGACGGCAGCCTTATCGAGCAGGCTCAGGGCTGCGCGAATGGTCGCCTCATCGGGCGTGCCACTGAAGATTGACTGCTCGGCCTTCTTGACCGCCGTCTTTACCTGCGAGCGATACATCTGGTTGCGGGCATGCTTGCGGGCGTTGGTACCAATGCGCTTCTGGGCCGACTTCGTGTTTGCCAAGGCTCCGATCCTCCGATATGATCAGCTATCTGTGAGTACATGGTGAGGAGGGGTGTTGGGTAGCTGCTGCTACCCTCGCCCCTCCCGCATGCTCGCTGGTGCGAGCCACTAGCAGGAAAGTATAGCATAAGGACGCCTTGCGTGCAACTTGTTTCTCTCTTCCGTCGCGCCCGGAGTGGGGCGTTGGGCAACAGCCTGATTGTTATGGGCGGCTTCATTCTCAGCCGAATCACGGGGGTGCTGCGCGATGTCATCGCCTCCTACTTCTTCGGTACCAGCCCGGAAATGACCGCCTATCGCTCGGCATTTCAGATCGTAGACCTGCTCTACCTCGTGATCATCGGGGGGGCACTGGGGAGCAGTTTCATTCCGGTCTTTATTCAGGTATGGGAACAGGACGGCGAAGATCGGGCGTGGCGTTTGGCCGGGGCGGTATTGAGTTGGGCCTTGGTGATTCTGGCGCTGGCCAGTGGGCTGATCTTTCTGGCTGCACCATGGCTGGTTCAGGTCGTCTATGGCGGGCAGGGCTTTGAGCCAGAGACGCTGCACCTCACCAGCCAACTAGCGCGGCTTTTCCTCTTCTCCCCCCTCCTCCTTGGCTTGGGTGGGCTGGCGATGGCGGCGCTGAATGCGCGTGACCGTTTCACTGCCCCGGCGTTGGCTCCGACGATCTACAACCTGGGGATTATGCTGGGTACACTAGCAGCGCCCTGGCTGGGGATCTGGGGCATGGGGTGGGGGGTGGTGATCGGGGCACTCGGCTACCTACTCGTGCAGATCCCGGAACTACGCGGGATGGGGATGCGACTCTACCTGAACCTGGGGCAGCAGATAGCCGAAGTAGGCACGGTGGCGCGCCAGATGGGGCCACGAGTCTTGGGGCAGGCAGCGGCACATATCAGTATCGTGGCGACCTCGGCGCTCGCGGCGCGGCTCCTAGACGGAGATGCCAAAGTAGCAGGGTTGATCTATGCCTACCAGTTGATGCTCTTACCCTTCGGGGTCTTCTCACTCAGTCTGAGTCAAGTCGCCTTTCCGCGTCTGGCACGGCTGGTGGCCGAGGGACGCACGGACGAACTCGGTGCTGATGTGCGCCGCACCCTCGGTACGATCCTGTGGCTCACGTTGCCCGCGAGTGGGGCACTCTTGATCCTGGGCATGCCCACGGCACGGGTGCTCTTTGAACGTGGTGCATTCGATGCCCTTTCGCTCCACTATACGACCCAGGCACTGACGGGGTATGCGGTCGCCTTACCTGCCTTCGCCGCCTCCGAGATTCTGATCCGCAGCTTTTATGCCCTGCAACGGACATGGACACCGGTGTTGGTGGGCATGGTGCAGGTCGGGTTGAATATCGGCATCGGCGCATGGTTACTCTCCAGGGGCAGCGATGTGGCCGCGTTGGCGTTAGCCTTCAGTGTAGCGAATACGATTGAGGCACTGCTCCTCTTTGGGTTACTCGGTGTCGCCCTCCCCGGTATCTGGCACGACTCGACCATGTGGCGCAGGTTAGCCGGGGCATGCGCCGCCACCCTTCTGGTAGTAGGATGGTTGTTCCTAGCTCGCAGCCTCAGCATGGGGTTCGTGCCCGCATTGGCCTTGGAGCACCCCTACATGTGGCAGCGCGAAATCCTACCGCTGCTCCTCTGGCTGACGCTGGTGGCCGGAGTAGGTGCGGGAGGGTACTATGGGATCAGTCGGGTGTTACGCATCACACACTAGACAACATGCCCGTTCGTATACCATCAGGAATTTCTCGCCCTTAAACCTTGCAGGGGTGACAGCAACCATAATATTGCCCATGGCGTGAACCGGCTACATCCACGTAGCATGGTATAATGCGCCGCGATTGTATCACCAGATCTTAGCAGGAGGCAGAGGGTATGGAGCGGCGCGTAGTCGTTACAGGCATGGGCGCAATCAGCCCGTTAGGGCACGATGTACCATCGCTTTGGCAGGGCATTGTCGAGGCTCGTAACGGCATCGGGCCGATCACGCTCTTTGACAGCACCGGCTTTGATACCACGTTTGCGGGTGAAGTTCGTAACTTCGATCCAACCAACTATATGGATCGCAAAGAGGCGCGCCGTACCGACCGCTTTGTTCACTTTGCGATAGCGGCGGCACGTGAGGCATTGCGCTCCTCAGGCTTGGTGATTGATGCGAGCAACCGCGACGAGATCGGTATCTTTTTGGCTAGTGGAATTGGTGGCATCGCCACCCTGAGCGAACAGTTGGAGGTGCTGCGTTCGCGTGGGCCAGGGCGGGTCAGCCCGTTCCTCATCCCGGCCATGATCACCAACCTCGCCTCCGGGCATGTCTCGATCCTCAGCGGTGCGCGTGGCCCCAGCCTCTGCACCACCTCGGCATGTGCCAGTTCTGCCCACGCCATTGGTGAGGCAGCCGAGACGATCCGCCGTGGCTGGGCCAAGGCGATGATCGCCGGCGGAGCCGAAGCCTCGATTACCCCGATTGGGATCGCCGGCTTCAACTCGATGAAGGCGCTCTCCACCCGCAACGACTCCCCCGAAACTGCCTCGCGCCCCTTCGATGTGACCCGCGATGGCTTTGTGATGGGTGAGGGCGGCGCGATCCTGATCCTCGAAGAGTATGAGTATGCGGTTAGCCGCGGTGCTCCCATCCTGGCCGAGATGGTGGGCTATGGCTCTTCTTCTGACGCTGTGCATATCACCAGTGTGGATGAGGGCGGTGTTGCCCGTGCGCTGCGCCTCGCCCTGTGCCACGCCAATATGCAGCCGGAAGAGATTGACTATATCAATGCCCACGCCACTTCCACTCCGGCGGGCGACCCGGTGGAGACGGCGGCGGTGCGCAATGTCTTTGGTGGCCGCGAGCAGGCTCCGCCGGTCAGTTCGAGTAAGTCGCAGTTTGGCCATCTCCTCGGTGCAGCCGGAGCCATGGAGTCGCTGGTCTGTATTCTGGCTATGCAGCATGGCCTGTTGCCCGCCACCATCAACCTCCAACAGCCCGATCCTGGCTGCGATCTCGACCATGTGCCCAATACGCCCCGTCCGGCTACGATCCGCGCCGCTATGAGCAACTCGTTTGGCTTTGGTGGGCATAATGTCTCGCTCATCTTCCGTCAGATCTAGTTTCTGAGCTTCCCAGAAGCTCTACCATGTGTAACCTTGGACGAATTACAACGACAACTTGGCATCTCTTTTAACGACGAAGAACTCTTTACCCGCGCCTTTGTCCATCGCTCGTTCATCCACGAACACCCAGAGCGCAATCGCCCGCGTGAGTCGAATGAGCGACTGGAGTTCCTCGGCGATGCAGTACTCAATTTCCTGAGTGCTGCATGGCTCTATGCCAACTTCCCCGACCGTACCGAGGGTGAGTTGACCCACCTGCGGGCTGCGCTGGTCAAGACCAACACCCTGGCTGGTTTTGCGCGCAGCCTCGATCTGGGGCGGCATATTAAGATCAGTCGCGGTGAGGATACCCCCGTCGCCCGCAATCGCCCCGCACTCCTCGCCGATGTTTTTGAAGCCCTGCTCGGTGCAATCTACCTTGATCAGGGTCTCGATGCCGTGCGCATCTTCATCACCCCCTTCTTCGAGCAACAGATCGCGGTAGTGCTGAGTGGTAGCGCCGATATTGATTACCGTACCCGCCTGCAAGAACAGGCCCAGAGCCGTTTTAACTGCACCCCCACCTACAATATGGTTGATGTCTGTGGCCCCGATCACCAGCGTGAGTTCACCATGGAAGTGGTGATCAATGAGGTACGCTATGGCGTTGGTGTGGGTACGAGTAAGCAGGCAGCCGCCCAAGCCGCTGCACGTGAGGCATTGAATCGACTTGAATCCCCTGCCGAAACGGTAGATGAGTTACGTTGATGGATAGAGACCTATCGTACAGAGGGTGGGGATGTAATGGCTGAGCGGATCTTTGTTACCGGGGGGACGGGCTACCTGGGTATGGCGTTGCTGCGCCACCTTGAGCGGTATGACGCGGAGTTAGGTGCAAGTTACCTCCAGCATCCTCCCGCTATTACGTGTCCGAATCTGGCCTGGATGCGTATGGATCTGCGCACACCAGATATGGTGCGCGCACTCCTTCACGCCTTCCACCCTACGGCGATCATCCATACCGCCTTTGTGCAGTATGAACCCGATCTCATGGCGATTACTGGCTATGGGAGTGGCATCGTAGCTGAGGTGGCGGCAGAACTAGGCGCACGCCTCATCCATATGTCCAGTGATGTCATTTTTGATGGTGAACAGCCCAATCCCTACACCGAGGACGATCCGCCCAACCCGATCAGTGCCTATGGTGAAGCCAAGGCGCTGGCTGAACGTCTGGTTCGGGCTGCGCATCCAGCGGCTACGATTGTGCGAACCTCACTCATCTATGGCTTTGAGCCAATTGATCGCCAGACTCGCTTTGCCCTAGAGATTGCGGCTGGCCAGCGTCATGACCGACTCTTCACCGATGAGTATCGTTGCCCCATCTTCGTGGATGATCTGGCTGCCGCACTGATCGAGTTGCTTACCACGGAACATGCCGGGGTACTCAATATTGCCGGAGCCGACCGGGTGAGCCGCTATGAGTTGGGGTGTCTGTTGGCTAAGGCGCTGGGCTACAACCCCGATCAGATCCAGTCAGGGCGAAGTTCCGATCTGCCTGTGCGCCGACCACGTAACTGTAGCCTCGATACTACCCGTGCCCAGGCGTTGCTGCATACCCGCCTACGCGGGGTGCGAGAAGTACTTGCACAGCCGCTCAGAATCGGTCATACTGATATAAATTAAAAAGGTTGTTAGCACGAAAAAATCTGGGGATGCGCCGCATGGCTTGGCTTCGACAAGCTCAGCCAACAGCGCGGTGGCTGAGCCTGTCGAAGCCACCATCTAACAAAGGGTCTTTAATCCTGACGATGTTAAGCAAGTGAGTATGATCATGAACCAAGTACCAGAGGCCATCAGCGGACTAATCAACGATCTCTGTGCGGATGATGAGTTCCGTCGTATACAAGCTGCCTTCGGGCTAGGCGTACTGGGTGAATTGGCGGTTGATCCGCTGATCGAACTCCTTGCTTCTCCCGAACAGGAACTGCGCAAACGTGCCGCTTGGGTACTAGGTGTGATCGGTGCGCCCGCATTGCCCTCACTCTTGCACATTGTTGAAGGTGATGATGTCGCCATGCGTATCGAGGCCATCCGTGTCCTCGGTGTTGTCGGTGAGGCACGGGCACTCAACCAGTTACTCGTCGGTCTTACGGATCTCGATGCCCATGTGGCTGCGCGTGCTGCACGCGCCCTGGGCAAGATCGGTGATCCCCGCGCCTACCATCCGCTCGTCACCGCGATGCGCCACCCCGAACCTGATGTGCGCTACGAGGCATGCCGCGCCATTATTGATCTCCACGTCCCCGATGCGATTATGCCCCTGCGCGAAGTGGCCCGCAACGATACGGGTGTTACCTCGTGGGGCGCGGCGGTGAGTGAGAGTGCCCTGCGGGCGATTGCCGAGTTGGATAATTCGTTGAGTGAATCTGACCATAATGCCGAGTTTTCCCGCGCTAGTCAGATTGTGCAGCAGGCCGAAAACCCAGATCACTGATGCGGATCGGGATTGATGCGCGCTGTATCGGCGATCACTTCCCTGGCATCGGGCGCTACATCACCAGCCTGATTCATGCTATGGCGCATCTTGATCATGGCCATCAGTTGGTAATCTTCCACAACCTCTTGCCCCCGGCAATGCGCTACCACCTGGGCGATCTGCCGGGGGTACGCTTTGTCCCACTGCGCTCCGGCCCTTTTTCTCCCCAGCAACAGATCGAGATCCCTTGGCGCATCCGCCAACTAGGAATCGATCTCTTCCACGCACCCTACTTCATTCGCCCCTACTGGGGGCTGCCATGTCCTAGTGTCACTACTATCTATGATCTGTTAGGACACCACTTCCCGCAGCAACTCACCTGGCGCGGGCAGCTCCTCTACCGGCTACTCCTCGCTTTGGCCATCCGGCGCTCCACGTTCCTGATCAGTATCTCCGAGGCTACCCGGCGCGATCTGCTCCACCACTATCATCTCGCCCCAGAGCGCATCGCCGTCACCCACTTGGCTGCCGGTTCGCACTTCTGCCCGCAACCAGCAGAGGTGTGCGCACGGGTACGGCAACGCTACAATCTGCCCGCAACGTACCTGCTCTACCTTGGCTCGAATAAGCCCCATAAGAACCTGGAACGCCTCGTCCACGCATGGATCAGCCTGAATGACCCACAAGCTACCCTTGTCCTCGCTGGTCACCAGGATCGCCAACATCCAGAGCTAGAACGCCTGATGGCCACCTCTCGCATTCGCTACCTGCCCAACGTCGCCGATGCCGATCTACCCGCCCTCTACAGCGCCGCAACCTGCTTCGTTTTTGTCTCTACCTATGAGGGCTTTGGTCTACCCCCCTTAGAGGCACTGGCATGTGGGACACCCGTACTCTGTAGCAATACGAGCAGCCTCCCCGATGTGGTGGGCGATGCGGCTCTGCTCATTAACCCCTGGGATGTGAACGCGATTGCCCAGGGTATGGCGGATCTGTTAGGCCAACCCGCCCTACGTGCGGAACTATGCCAACGTGGGTTAGCACGAGCCGCCCAGTTTAGTTGGCAGCACACCGCCCAACAGACGCTGGAGGTGTACGAGCATGCAACGTGACAACCATTCACCTTTTGCGTACAATAGCCCAAGTCCATCAGACCTATACAGGAGCTTTCATGGCTGTTGCCACAACCCATAACCCGTTACTCTCGATTGTGGTTCCCATCTACAACGAAGAAGAGAGCATTCCCCACCTCTACACACGCTTGAGTGAGGTGCTAACGAACTACGATCAACCCTACGAAATCATTGCTGTGGATGATGGTTCTCGCGATCAGAGTTTTACCCTTCTACGCGATCTAGCCAGTAGCGATCCCTACCTGCGCGTGGTGCGCTTCCGACGCAACTTTGGCCAAACTGCCGCATTTGCGGCCGGATTTGACCGCGCCCGGGGCGAGTATATTGTCACCATAGATGCCGATCTGCAAAATGATCCGCGTGACATCCCCCAACTGATGGCCCGCGCCGCAGAGGGCTTTGATGTGGTCAGTGGCTGGCGAGCACGCCGTCAAGATGCCTTCATCAACCGCAAACTGCCCTCGATGATCGCCAACCGACTCATCTCGTGGGTGACAGGGGTATACCTCCACGACTACGGCTGTTCACTCAAGGTCTACCGCGCCGAAGTGGTGAAGAACATCAACCTCTACGGAGAGCTGCACCGCTTCATCCCCGCCGTCGCCTCGTGGCAGGGCGTGGCCGTCACCGAAATGCCCGTCCACCACGAACCGCGCCGCTATGGCACGTCTAAGTACGGGATCAGCCGGACTATCCGCGTGCTGCTCGATCTGATTACGGTGCGCTTCCTGCTCTCCTACTCCACCCGCCCCATGCAGATCTTCGGGCTGTGGGGTTTGCTCTCGATCCTCTCCGGCTTCGCTATTAGCCTCTATCTGACCTTCCTCAAACTGCTCTACGATGCCGATATTGGCTCGCGGCCGCTGCTGCTCCTCGGTGTCCTGCTGATCATCCTGGGGGTGCAGTTCATTGGGATCGGGCTGATGGGCGAGTTGATCATGCGCACCTACTACGAGACCCAGAAGAAGCCGATCTATGTCGTGCGCGAAGAGGTGAATGGTTGACACCGCAATGTCAGCATCGTTGCCTCCGGGGGGCAACCCAAGCGCAAGGGTAGCCCCCCCAGCCCACGGCTGACATAGATCTGGGTGTGGGCATACTGGGCATGGCCAATGGAGTAGCGCCAGCCGTGGCGCGGCAGTACGAGTGAACCCAGCCAGGGCAGGTAGACGTGGCCACCATGGGTGTGCCCCGCCAGTTGCAGATCAACCCCCCGCGCCGCCGCTGCTTCGAGCATGTCGGGTAGATGGCAGAGCAGGATGCGGAAACTCCCCTCAGGGGTGTCGGCCAGCGCAGCCGCCAGATCCATATGCCCATTCCAGGCATCATCAACCCCCGCTAGGGTCAGTTCCGTTCCGCGCCACACCAGACGGCGCTGGGTATTCATTAGGAATTCGATCCCTAGGGGTTTGAGGATCTCGATGATCGCCTCCAGCCCCTCCCAGCGATCATGGTTGCCAGGTACGGCAAAGACGCCCAGGGGCGCGTGGAGCGGGCGCAGCAGATCGGGCAGATCGGCGATATTCTCCGCAAAACTGACCAGATCGCCGGTGATTACCAGCAGATCGGGTTGTTCGTGCAGCATCTGAGCCACCGCCCAGCGCGTGTTCTCGCTGGCAAAGGGGTGGCCAATATGCAGATCACTCAGGTGGCCGATCCGCAAGCCCTCCAAGCCCGGCGGTAGGTTGGGGAAGAAGAGGTCGCGTCGTTCTAGCCGTGGACGCGCCGGTTCAATGCGTAGCGCGTAGAGGAGCGTTGCTGCTCCTGCTGCCACGAGTACCACTAGGCTGCGCCACCCACCACGCAACATTGCTACGAGAACTAGCAGCGCAGCCACACCACCAGTACGCAACCAGTTCGGCCCAAAACGTAAGCGCCGTAGACGCCGAATCAGCCCGTGGGGGAAGGGGTGGTGTATATCGTGGTGATCAGGGCTGTGGGTCATAGGAATTCCATTATATCAAAAATTGCCTAACAAATATGGTATCATGCATTTACATCGCCGTAGAACCTGAAAGAAGGAGCAGGCATTGACCCATGTACTGCTGATTCGGCATGGGACAAACGATTGGGTAGGCGGTCGGCTGGCCGGTTGGACGCCCGGCGTACACCTGAATGCCGAGGGACAGCAGCAAGCACAGGCGCTGAGTGTACGACTCGGCGATCTGCCCATTGACGCCATCTATAGTAGCCCGTTAGAACGTTGCGTCGAGACTGCTACTGCTATCGCCCAACCACGCAACCTCCCGTTACGCTTGGTTGAACAACTAGGCGAAGTCCGCTATGGTGCATGGCAAGGCAGTGAATTGAAGGAACTCGCCCACCACGAACGTTGGCCAGGTATCCAGTTCTACCCTAGTGGAACGCGCTTTCCGAACGGTGAGACACTGGGCGAAGCCCAAATGCGGGTGGTACAGGCCATTGATGTGCTACGTGAGCAACATCCAGATCAGATGATCGTTGTCTGCTCGCATGCTGATCTGATCAAACTGGCGGTTGCCTACTATGTTGGAATCCATATTGATCTCTTCCAGCGATTAGTGATCAATCCATGTGCTCTCACCGCGCTCCGTTTTGAGCGCATGGGGCCACGCCTCCTCGCCTTCAACGATACTGGTTCGTTAGGACACCTACACCCCCGCCCTGTCGGGTCTGTCGCTGATCCTGGCCCAACGTTGCAGAAATCAGAGTAGTGTATGTCAGACTTCCATATTGATCTCGATTCCGTACAACGATTGACCACCGGAGCCGTAGGGCCACGGGGTCAGCGGGTCTTCTATATGCAGATCCGGCGTGCGAACCGCCTGCTCACCATGTTGGTGGAGAAGGAACAGGTGCGTGCCTTGGCCGATGCGGTGATGCGGCTGCTCGATAACTTAGCCGAGAAGGATCCTCGGTTGGCAACGATGGACGATATGCTGATCACCGATATGAGCCTTGAGGAGCCACTAGAGCCGGAGTTTCGGGTTGGTCAGATGGGGCTTGGCTATGATACCGAGCGTGATATGGTGATCCTGCTACTCCAGAGTGTTACCGAAGAGGAGGAAGAGGAACCACTCCGCGTGCGTATTGCCGCCTCGCGCCCACAGATGCGCACCCTGAGTCGCCACGCGGCTCAGGTGGTGGCGGCGGGCCGTCCGATCTGTGGTAACTGTGGCCGCCCGATAGATCCGAGTGGCCACTTCTGCCCCCAACGCAATGGCCATGGCCCGATCTTTAGCTCCTAGCCCCACGCTGCTCAATGGAGTTTCGGAATGGACGCATACCTCCATAATGCCTATGACATTCTTGCCCATGGGAAGGTGGAGGTTCTGGCGCTCATGCCCTACAGTAGTAACTATACGCTCTTATGTCTGGTTGAACATGCCAATCAGCAGCTCCCCGCTATCTACAAGCCGCAACGCGGTGAACGACCACTCTGGGACTTCCCGACGGGTACGCTCTACCGGCGTGAAGTGGCCGCATACCTGCTGAGTGAGGCGCTAGGTTGGGGGTTTGTGCCGCCCACGGTGGTGCGCGAGGGGCCGTATGGGGTGGGCATGCTGCAACTCTTTATCGAGCATGATCAGGAGGCACACCTCTTCACGATGCTCAAAGAAGAGGGCTATGATGCGGTTATTCGCCAACTGTGTGCCTTCGATATTCTGATCAATAATGCCGACCGTAAGAGTGGCCATGCCCTTAAGGGCCTCGATGGCCGCCTCTGGGCGATTGATCACGGTATCTGTTTTCATGCTGAACCGAAGTTGCGCACGGTGCTGTGGGATTTCATTGGCCAGCCGCTGCCCCCAATGGTGCTGGCGGGTTTTACCACGCTCTATGAGTGCCTCACTACTGATACCGTGTTGCTTCAACACCTTCAGGATATGCTTGCTCCAGACGAGGTGCAGGCGCTAGAACAACGCCTCGCCGATCTGATTGCGCAGGGCTGCTTCCCACCCCTAGGGCCGGGGCCGAATGTGCCCTGGCCACCTGTCTAACCCTCCATTGACGCTTTGCGCCCACCCGCGTATACTGCCCCCAACGCTACCCACCCGCGCCTTGCTTGGTTGAAACCGGATGCGCTACCGCTATAAGCAAGCCACCAAAACCTTCTGGGGCGGGTTGACCTACCCCGATCTCTTGACTCTGGTTGGTCTGCTCTGTCTCTATGCCCTCACCCGCTTCTTGGGTCTCGAACGCTACCCGATCTACTTCTTCTGTGATGAGGCTATTCAGGCCAATCTGGCGCGCGATCTCCTCGCTAATGGCATGCGCAACGCCGATGGGGTCTTGCTGCCACCCTACTTCTTCAATGCCGAAAAGTGGAGCCTCAGCCTCAGTGTCTATATCCATGTGATTAGTAGCGCCCTCTTTGGGAGCCATTCCATCTTTACCACCCGCGCCACCTCGGTCGTGGTGAGTAGCCTCGCCCTGATTGCCGTTGCACTGAGCCTACGGGTCGTCTTTCAGAGCCGCTTCTGGTGGATGGGGCCACTCAGCCTCACCATCGCACCGGCATGGTTTATCCATTCACGCACCGCATTCGAGACGGTGATGATGGTTGCCTTCTATGCCTGCTTCCTCTGTTTCTACCTGCTCTACCGCACGCACAGCCCCTCTTGGATCTTCCCCGCACTCCTCTGCGGTGCCGCCACCTTCTATGCCTACGCCAACGGTCAGGGGGTGATGCTCGTCAGTGGTCTGTTGCTCCTGCTGGTCGATCTCCCCTACCACTTGCGCCAGGGCTGGCGGCTGCTCAGTGCCGCTAGCGGAACCCTCATCTTGCTCGCCCTGCCCCTCATGCGCTTCCGTCAACTTGAGCCAGAGGCTATGGAAAACCACCTGCGGGTAGTCGATTCCTACTGGTTGAGTAACCAACCCCTCCAACAAAAACTGCTCACCTTCGCCCAAACCTACTGGCTGGGACTGAGTCCGGGCTACTGGTTCTGGCCCAACACCATAGACTTTGAACGCCACCGTATCCCCGGCATTGGCCATCTGCCCCTAGTCTTGCTGCCCTTCTTCCTGCTCGGTATCCTCGTATGCCTGATCAAGTTCCGCTCACCCACGCATCGCGTCGTCCTCATCGCCATGCTGGCTGCCCCCTTCACCTCGGCACTCGCTAACATCAGCATTGCACGTGTGCTGGCCATGGTCGTACCGGCTGCGATCCTGATCACCTTGGGGTTGGAGTGGGCATACCGCTGGGTGGCGCGCTGGGTGCGCTACAGTCCCGTCGCGTGGACGACCAGCCTGCTCATGAGCCTCTTCGCCATCCTGCTGCTCCGGGCTGCCCTGATTGCTGGGCCGACCTGGTTCACCAACTATGGGCTGCACGGCATGCAGTACGGGGCTGCGCAGGTCTTTGATGCTACGATACCGGAGATATTAGCCCGTGAACCAGAGATCGAGCTCCTCGTCTCTTCCACCTGGGCCAATAACCCTAGCACCTACCTCAACTTCTTTCTTACCCCACAGCAGGCAGCACGGGTACGTTTTTCTGATGTGAATGCCTTCTTACACCACAAACAAACCCTCGACCCGCAGCAGCAGGTCTTTCTCATGCCCTTCTACGAGTATGACCTTGCGGTAGCGAGTGGTAAATTTGTGATCGATCCGCCCGAACGGATCATCCTTTATCCAGATGGAAGTCCGGGGTTCTATGTGGTGCGGATGCGCTATGTGGAGCAGATTGAGGAGATTTTGGCGGCTGAGCGTATCGCCCGTGCCCAGTTGGTCGAGACGACTCTTGACCTCAATGGGCCAGTGGTGGTGGCGCATTCACGCCTCGATATTGGTGAACCTGCCGCCATCTTTGATGGTGACCCACGGACGCTCATGCGTGGGTTCGAGGCCAATCCGTTGGTGGTAGAGCTCCATTTTGCCCAACCACGCCTATTCAGTGGGATCAACCTGACCCTCACCACCATGGATCTCGATCTGCGTATGGTGGCGATTCCTGCTGCCGGAGGAGCGCCGCTTGTGGCCAGCCAGAGCTACCGTGAGCTAGAGACCGATCCGACCGTACATCTCAGCCTCCCAGAGGGGAGCCAGGAGGTGAGCCATGTGCGTATCGAGATTACCCAGATCGGGGTAGGCGATATTGCCCACGTCCATGTCCGTGAGCTACAACTCTTGCCCTAATCATCGTGTGTTTCTCGCGATCACACACTAACCTGTAGGTCTTCCAGGATATTGGCCGCAATACGCAGATCGTTCAGCAAGCCGGATGCAATCCCCACCACATTCGCCCCCGCCGCAAACATAGCACGGGCATCAGCGGCGGTACGCACCCCACCCACACCAATGATCGGGACATTCACCTCATGGGCGACGGAGGCAATCAGGCCGAGGGCGACGGGCGCCACGGCTGGGCCACACAGACGCCCTTCGACGAGAGTACCATCAGGGAGTGGCGCAACCGCCGGGATACCATCAATCAGGGCAATCGCATCGGCTCCCTGCTCCACCACTGCACGTGCAAGGCCGGGGATATCGCTGGCCTGACCGGGCAACTTCACCAAGAGCGGCAGTGCGGTTGCCATCCGTACTGCTAAAACGAGGCGCGCAGCTACATCAATGTTTGTGGCATTATTGTTGGAGAGGGGAATTTCAATCCCACTGACCCCCTCAACACCCTCCAACTGCGCAGCAGCTTCGGCCACCTCGGCATGATCTTGACCCCAGAGGCTCACGATCACCGGCAGGTTCCAAGTAGCCCAGATCGGCGCGAAACGTTCACGAATCACCTTCAGCCCTGGGTTGTGATCAATCCCTCGGTAGAGCAAGCCCGCTGGGGTCTCAACAATACCGGGCAGGGGGCGGGCACGATGCTGGCGCAGACTCGTACTGCGCGTAATCAGCGCACCTAGCCCGTGGGTGGGCTGTTCTACACCCAAGCCCATGTGGCGGGCAACTTCCATACCATAGCCTAAGCTACCGGCCGCCGCAATGATGGGCGTTGCGATACTCAACTTATAGGGGTTGTTAGGGGCAAGATCAATGCTCATTGTGCAACTACCTTTGCTGTACGGGTTAAAGCTCTCTTCACGGCGTCCTGAAGCGTCGCGGCGGTTGAAATATGGTCTAAATCCAATCCCTGGGCAACAATCGCTTCCGCGATCTCAGGGCGTACTCCCACTAGGACACAGCGCGCCCCTAGCATGGCGGCTGCATCCACGCTCTGGCTCAACCCGGTAGCACCATCTGCGTCCAAGAACGATAGTCCGGTCAGATCGAGGATGACGAGGCGGGCCTTTTGCCGCTCGATATTTGTCAGCATCTGGGTTTGGAGTTCCCGCATGCGGGGGGCATCAAAACTTCCAACCAAGGGTAAGACCAATACCCCCTCCAGAATCGGAATCACTGGTAAAGCTAAGGCTTGCAACGTGGCATTCAACTCGGCCCGTTCACGTTGCTCGCGCTCCAACACCTGTACAACCTCTGTCAGTCGGGCACGCTCCTGCTCTAGTTGGTTGGTGCGCTCTTCCACCTCGGTAACATCGCGCCCCAGGATCAGGCTCCCTTGTACCTGCCCGTGCCGATTGCGAATTGTACGCACACTCACCAGGAATCGCCGCATGCCGATCACTAATGGATAGGAGGATGATGCCTCCTGGATCATCTTGATCGTCTCTTGCGAGACATGCAGGTTGTGGAGATGCTCGTGTATGTGCATGTGGGGTCGGAAGCCGAGATCCACCGCATGAGGATTGGCATATACGATCTGATCCTGGAGATTGACCACAACAGCGGCATCGCTCATCACCTCAAAGGCTTGCTCTATTGCCGTGCGCAACGGCGTAATCAGGCGCGTTCGGAAGACCACGATGGTCAAGGAGGCCATAATCGGTAAGAGCAGAATCAAACCCCGCATAACTGAAGATAACGGGAAGAAATTGAAAAATTGCAGAATATTCAACATAGTAAAGATGATCAATCCAGCCGCGAGGATCAAGATCGTCTCGCGTGCTTGTGGATTGCGGATCGAGACGGTGATCATCATGCCAAGTGGCAACAACCACGAGACCCCAAAGAGCATTACGAGCCAACGCCCCGCTTGGGTGGTCACGGTTGTTACCACATTCGGTTGGGTACTATCCATCTGGATACCAGTGACAAAGATGCCCAACTGGCCAAAGAGATCGATCCCCAAGGCTATCGTCACGAGCGTATAGGGCGCGATAATCAGGATGAATGGACGCCGCCCCTGCCACCATTCGGGGGTAAAGAGGGTACTCAGTAGCGCCACAAAGGTACTCGTAAAGAGCGCCATGGAGGTCAAGAAGATCGCATGCAGTTGATAGGCGATCTCGTGGGTAATAAAGAGAACCTTACCCAAAATAGAGATGTTGATCGTCAGCAGGAGGGCGATCAGCACCACAAAGACACGTGCCGGACGATGATCCCATGCACGGAGAAGAACAAATGATGCTAATGCGACACCACCGATAACAAAGGCGAAGGTGGCAAAAAAATCAGGGAGGGATTCGGTCATGACGCATCCCTTAGGTTATAGTAAAATCAACTAGGTATTACGTATCAGCAATTCCATACCCCAA
>RRYU01022916.1_pt1 | contig 25079 bp, 22 predicted proteins | sample 2162651 | NCBI WGS metagenome assembly RRYU01 (sample SAMN10267283, study PRJNA491782) | microbial mat metagenome | isolation source: biomat in the production well | place: Japan: Minami-Kanto gas field, natural gas well KTG3 | collected 2017-06 | reverse complement strand
GACATGAGTATAAGCCTGCCGCCCGACTCGATAATTTTTTTTATGGAAGGAAGTGCTTCTACAATACGCTTGTCATTGGTGATGTTTGCTTGATCATCGAGCGGTACATTGAAATCGACACGCATTAACACTCTGCGGCCTTTGCACGAAATATCAGACAAGGTCTTTTTTTCCATTGTTCCGGGTTTCAGATTGATGGTTGAAGGGTTGAAAAGGATTTTGTTCAATATACATAATGTATGCGGCTGTTTTGCAGCAGGTACTCTGTTCACCGGCGGCTGGCTCGATACTTTTTAACGTTTTTTGCATGTTCCGCGGCAGTTTTTGCAAAATAGTGACCGCCGGTGCCCGTTGCAACAAAGTAGATATAGCCGGTTTGGGCCGGTTCGAGCACAGCCATGATCGATGCTGCTCCGGGGTTGCAGATCGGTGCCGGGGGCAGTCCTTTGTATTTATAGGTGTTATAGGGAGAATCAATGGCGAGATCCTTGTAGAGAAGCCGTTCCGGTTTTCCTCCGAGCGCATACTGTACCGTCGGATCTGCCTGAAGTTTCATGTTTTTTTTCAGCCTGTTGAGATAGACTCCTGCGATAAGAGGCTTTTCTTCATCGAGCGGCGTTTCCGCTTCGACAATAGATGCAAGTGTCAGCAGTTCGAGTTCATCGAGTCCCCTTTCGGCAGCTTTGGTCCGGAGGCTGTCCGTGTAAAACGCACGAAATCGTCCTGTCAGAAAACGGATGACCTCTTCAGGGGTGCTGGCCCAGGGGAAATTGTAGGTTCCCGGGAAATAATACCCTTCGAAGGAGTCTGACTCGATATCGAGTTTTTCAAGCAGCGACTTGTCAAGAGTGCTTTTCATGAAGGCGAGCGAATCGATATCGAGCTGTGACGCAACGATCGCGGCTATCCTTTCCTGCCGCAGACCTTCGGGAATCAGCACCCGTTCTTCATCCTGCGGATGGTGGTGCAGATAGGAGAGCAGTCCGAAGTTGGAAAGGCCCGGAGGAACAGTGTGGCGGCCCGGTTTGATCTGGCGGAGTTCGGGAAACAGTGCAGCGGTTATAAGCAGGGGTCTTTCGTGGCGGATGCCTTGCTTGTTGTGAACGGATGCTACGATTGAGCGGAGGCTGGCGCCCTTGCGTATCACTACCCTGTCCTCCGGTATCCCTTCTTCGGCAACATTCCAGCCGGGCAGAAAAAAAAATGCAGCAAGAAACAGCAGGGAGGGAAGGATAATACTTGAGAGTAGAAAGAAGACGCGGCTTGTGATCGTGTCACGCATGAAACTGTCCCGGGAGGTTATCTGGAAGAGAGTGTCTGCTGTTCGTTTTTCCATTCATGCTGAAACAATCTGGTCTCTTCGATGATACATTTGTAGATTTTTTCCACCGCACAGGCTTTCAGCTCGGAATCAGCCTGGTTCAACACATTGGTAAGCACCTCTTTTTCTCTTGCGGGTTGCAGTACTTCTTCGCCGATTCGCTGTTTGAGGGAGCTGATATTCTGCGCGCAGTTAAGCCTTTCGCAGAGGAGGCTTGAAAGCTTATGGTCGATAGAGTCAATTTTTTTTCTCCACTCTTCAAGTTCAAGCCAGTGATTATCCTTGTTCGACATAGTGCGTGCGATTCGTATGTGTGAAAACTCGTTACAGGTAAAATATTAAAATAAGGCAGATCTTCTCGGGATTCCTGTTATTCTTTTGTTTCGCCGAAAAGCGTCAGCCAGCGGTCCACTTCTTTCTGGCTTAGCCGGCCACTGCCGAACTTTTTCCGGTCCGGGCGGTTCTCGCCTTGTCTGTCATGCCTTTTGGTTCCGCTGCAATACGTGTCGATGAAGTTTTCGGAAAGCATATATGATGCCCCACATGCTGTTGCATGACGACAGATGAAGCGGTCGGAGGAAACAATAGTAAACATTTGAGCCTTGCTTCCCAAAGATTTCAGATGATCGATGATCCATGCATCGGCTGAATATCCCGGTGAAGTGAATACCCTGTTCAATGCCCCGGCATCTCTGTACGATCCTCGGAGCTGCTGCCCGTCGTAGACCACAGTGACTTTCGTCCGTGTCTTTCGTTGGAATCCAAGCAGCAAGGCCTCGGTCTGCTCGCGCTTGTCCTGAAGTGAGCTTTGCTGTTTTTCAGGAAAAAGCTTGTAGAGCAGGTTGTAGCCGTCAATGATAAACTCTCTGAAAGAAGTTGCCATAACAATCGGTGAAGCGATCCGCACCGCATCAGAATTCTCCTGTTGCGAAGCCCGATTTTTGCGCCGGTTCATCTGCGCCGGTTCATCACATAAAATATAATAATAAGAAAAAGTTGTTCAGATGGCGCACAATTTGATGAGTTGTGTGTCGTATTACTGAATTATCACAATATGTCGGCCTGTTATTTTTTTCCCGCCGGCTTTTTTATACATTTAAAGTGGTGGAAAATGGTAAATATTGGGAGAAAATGTGCCGAATATGGCGGGTTTTATTGGAAAAGAGCAGCATTTCATGGACGAAAAGGGTCGTCTTATGATTCCGGCGCGGTTCAGGAAGCGTCTGGAACCTGTTCGGGAAAGCCCGAAAAAAGCCGCATCGACGGTTCTTCTCTACGTCATGAAAGCTGTAGACGGTTCTCTGGAACTCTATGAGCCTGAAGTCTGGGCAGAAAAGGAAAAGAGTCTTTCGGCACTTTCCGATTTTAATCCCGATGAACGGATGCTGAAAACACTGATGTATGAAAGCCTTGACAGTGTAGAGATGGATCGGCAGGGCAGAATCGCTCTTCCAAAAGACTTTATGAGCCATGCGGGTATAACGAAGGAAGTGATTATTATCGGGGCCAATGTTAAAATGATACTCTGGTCTCCGGAAAAACTGTCAGCCGTACTCAGGGAGAACAGTTCAAGGTTTCAGGTGCTGGCCGGCAGATATTTTTAGATTCTATGGACAAAGATGCATATCACCTCCCGGTGATGGTGCGTGAAGTTGTGGCGCAACTGGTCAGACGTGAAGGTATTTATGTTGACGGGACGCTTGGGGGCGGAGGACATTCGCTGGCAATCCTGCAGGCTCTGAGGGATTTGGGCTTTGAAGGGAATTCTTTTCTTGTCGGGATCGATCAGGATCGTTGTGCGATCGAAGCAGCTGAAAAAAAACTTGTGTCCTTTCGTGACAGAACGAGAGTCGTGCAGGGGAATTTTCGTGAGGTTGCCACTATCGTGAATGAGGTAAGCGAGGGGGAGTTGGGGGGTATGCCGGTGGTGGGAATTTTGCTCGACCTCGGTGTTTCTTCCTTTCAGATCGATACTCCTGAACGGGGGTTCAGCTATCTTCGACAGGGGCCTCTCGACATGCGAATGGAGCAGGAAGGAGGCGTTCCGGCTTCGGATATCGTCAACAGCTATGAGGAGCGCGAACTGGCCGATATTTTCTTCAGGTTCGGCGAAGAACAGAAGAGCCGCAGGATTGCCAGAGCGGTATGTTCATGGCGGAGGGACCGGGGCGATATAAGGGATACCCGGGATCTTGCCGCAATAGTCAGGAGTGTCGTCAAGGGGCCGGATCAGCAGATAAAGTCTCTCTCGAGGGTTTTTCAGGCGCTGAGAATCGCCGTGAATGATGAGTTAGGCGCACTTGAAGACATACTGGAGGACGGGACGGGGGTGCTTGCTCCGCTGGGAAGAATGGCGGTAATCAGTTACCACTCGCTTGAAGACCGTCAGGTAAAGCATTTTTTCCGGAAGGTTTCCGCCGATGACTGGGGGCCGAAAGGGGTTGGGCTTCGTGAGCCGTTGCAGCGTGCCGCGTTCCGGCTTGTCAGCAGCAAAGCCGTCGTGGCCGGAGATGATGAAGTCAACATGAATCCCAGGGCAAGAAGCGCGAAGCTGCGGGTTGTTGAGAAAAAGGAAGAAGGAGGATGAGGTGATGAAATATATTGCTGAGCAACAGGTTTCTTTCGGGCATGCTTTTTCCGCCATGAAAGGTGCTCTGCTGAGAGTAAGGCCTCAAAAGTCGGCATTTAGAGGAAGAGAGAAGGGAAGCGGTTCCAGGAAAACAGCTCATGAAGCGCCGCTGATGTCCGGGGGCAGAAGCGCCGGCAATGCAACGCGGGCCACCGGAAAGCGGTTGAATTTTGGTTCTATTCTGCACTTGCGTACCTTTGCGTTCATTATTGTGGGAACCGTGCTTCTTGTCGTCTATATCAATAATCTTCTGACGATCAATGCCCTTTCCAGGGAGAACGAAGGATTGCGTGAAAGTATCGGGATCAGCAAAAGCATCAATGCAGCTCTTGATCTCGAGCTTCAGGAGCTCTACGCCATCCATAACATCTCGGAAAAAGCGGAACTGCTCGGGCTGAAAGCCCGGATGATTCCTGCGGTAACAATCGGTGAACAATAATGAAGGAAAGGCTTATACCATGAGCAGGCAACGTGATTCCTCCCGCCCGGAAGGAGCGGGAGGAAAAGAATTCGGGTGGCGGCTCGGGGCCGTAGCGCTGCTGTTTGCCGGATTGCTCGTCGTGATTGTTGTCAGGTTGTTGAACGTTCAGGTTGTCGAGGTACAGAAGTACAAGAGCATGGCTACCAGGCAACATGAACGGGAAATTGTCGAAGAAGCCAAAAGAGGGGGGATTGTCGATCGTTCGGGCAGACGTCTCGCAGAAAGTATTCAGAAGATCTCTTTTCATGCCGACCCTTATCGTGTCCGCAACACTCCTGTCAGGATAAACGGAAAGATCGATACGGTAAACAGGATATCGGATGTTGCGGCACTCTTTGCTCGCCATTTCGGCAAAAGCAAGGGTTACTACAGCCGGAAGCTTCGAAAAAAAAGCCGTTTTGTCTGGATGGAACGATCCGTTCCGATCGCCAGGGCGGAGAAGCTTATGGACGCAGGGATTCCGGGGGTCGGCTATGAAAAGGAACAGCAGCGTTACTACCTCAACATCGCCTCTCAGATTATCGGGCTGACCGACAGGGATAACCGGGGAATCAGCGGTCTGGAAAAGAAGTATCATGATGATCTGAAGGGGCATGAGGGGATAAAGGTGTTTCAGCGCTCTGCGACCGGGGAGCGGTTTCTTGCAGCCGGAGAGGAGCAGATCGATGCCGAGGAGGGGTTGAGTATTCAGTTGACGATCGATGCCGATATACAGGCCATCGTTGAGGACGAGATTCGAAAAGCGGTCCAAGAGCAAAGGGCAAAGGCGGCAACCGGTATTGTCATGGATGTTGTAACGGGTGAAATACTTGCGATGGCAAATTATCCCTCGTTCAATATGAATAACCGGCGGAACTATCGACCTGAAAAAGCGAGAAACAGGGCGATAACCGACGCGTTTGAGCCGGGGTCGACAATCAAGATCGTTATGGCGGCGGCAGCAACGGAAGTGCTTCACCGTGCGGCGGAAGATACGCTTGATGCCCATAACGGCACCTATGTCGTGCAACGTCGAGTGATTACGGATCATGAAAAGTTCGAGCGCATGACTTTCAGGGAAGCTATGGTGCATTCAAGCAACATCATTGCGGCAAAAACAGCAATGAAGCTTGGGGAGAAAACCTTTTACAACTATGTCCGGCGTTTCGGTTTCGGAGAAAAAACCGGTATCGATCTTATCGGGGAGGTCGAGGGGCTGCTGAAAGACCCTGGAGAGTGGGATAAAACAACCCTGCCCTGGATGGGGTACGGTTATGCCTTTACGGCGACCCCCCTGCAGGTTTTGCAGGCCTATGCAGCTGTAGCCAACGGCGGGGAGATGATGCGCCCCTACATCGTGAGCCGTATGCTGGATGCCGAAGGAAATGTGGTTCGGGAATCCGGTCCTGAAAAGGTGCGCAGGGTTGTCAAGCAGGAAACCGCGGCATATCTGATCGATCAGTATCTTGAGCCGATTGTCGTCGAAGGGACAGGTGTAAAGGCGTCGATTCCCGGCGTTTCGGTTGCCGGTAAAACCGGAACGGCACAGAAGCTGAAAAACGGATCGTATCGACAGGGGGCATATGTTGCTTCATTTGTCGGGATGTTTCCTGCCCGTAACCCGAAAATCGCGGCGATTGTCGTGATCGATGAACCGAAAAAGCATTACTACGCAAACCTGGTTGCAGCGCCGGTTTTTTCCCGTATCGGGAGAAGGATGATTGCTGCATCGGAGCAGTTGAAAAAAGACCTTGCAATGATATCGCCGGAGAAACTCGCTCTTGATTCCCTGAAGGCGGTGGCGGTACCCGAACTCGTCGGGCTTCCGGGCAGGGACGCAAGGCAACTGCTGGAATGGACGGATCTTGTCATGGCGTATGACGGAAGTCTCAAAGATATCGTCATTCGGCAGGAGGTTGCCTCGGGCACCATGGTCGATGCCGGTTCCACAGTGCAGGTGACGCTTGAAAAGCGGAGCGGGGAGCAATCGTTCAATCACGCCGGGGTACAGTGAAACTATGGAAACGGTAAGGCTGGGCATGTTGCTCGAACGGCTGGATGTGCTCTCTTCTGCAGGTGGTTGTGCGCCTGAAATGAAGATCGAGCTGGTTACATCGGACTCGCGTGAGGTTGTACAGGGGGCGCTGTTCATTGCGGTAAGAGGATATGAGGCCGACGGGCACTGTTTTATCGGGGAGGCGGTCGGCAAGGGTGCGGCAGTTGTCGTCTGTGAAAAACTGCCGGAAACGATACATGAAGGGTGCTGTTATGTTGTTGTGCGTGATTCCCGGCGTTCCATGGCGCAGATTGCAAAGCGGTTTTACCACGATACCTCCGACGGATTGATGATAATCGGGGTTACGGGGACCAACGGGAAAACCACCACGGCCAGACTCATGGCGGGAATGATGAACGATTGCGGTATACGAACGGGATATATCGGTACAGGTCTGGCGCTTGCAGGGGAGGACGCCGTTCCCCTCGGGAAAACAACACCCGAGGCGGAAGAACTCCACCGTCTTTTTTCTATGATGGCCGAACGGGGATGCAAGGCGGTGGTCATGGAGGTTTCCTCCCATGCGCTGGTTCTGGAGAGAACATTCGGGATCAGGTTTACAGGGGCGGTTTTTACGAACCTGACACAGGATCATCTCGATTTCCACCACACGATGGAAACGTATGCCGGGGCGAAACGAATGCTTTTCGGCTCGGTTGTTCCGGAAGGCTTTGTGGTTATCAATGTCGATGATCCATGGGCGGAGTTCATGGCGGAAAACCGCGGCAGCACGAGCCTGTATTGCTGCACGGTCGGGAAGAAAGTTTTTGGTTGCAAGGAGGGGATGGAAATCAGGGCCAGAGTGGTCGAGGCGGGAATGCGGCGGACCGAGGTGGAGGTCGAGGCGGGAGGTCGGGTCTATAAGGCGGGTTTCGGGTTGCCGGGACTCTATAACGTCATGAATCTGCTTGAGGTATTTGCTTCAGGTATAGCCATGGGACTCGAGCCTGAAGCGGTTCTCTGCGCACTTTCCGCAGCGTCTCCCGTCGAGGGTCGCATGGAGATAATCAGGGGTGCAGCCGGTGAGTGTTCTGCGGTTGTCGACTACGCGCACACCCCGGATGCTCTGAAAAAAGTGATCGGAACCCTGAACGATCTCAAGCCTGAAGGCGCGGAGCTGATTGTCGTGTTCGGCTGCGGGGGTAACCGGGATCGGGATAAACGTTCGAAAATGGGAAACGTCGCCTCTGAGGGGGCCGACAGGATTATCGTTACTTCGGATAATCCGAGAGATGAAGAACCGGAAGATATCATGGATGATATCGTCAAAGGGATAGCCTCGGCGGGTTTTCTGCGATTCAAAGATCGTGCGGAGGCGGTCCGGTGCGGTGTTAATCTTATGAAAAAAGGGGATATTCTGCTTGTTGCCGGCAAAGGGCATGAAACCTATCAGGAATCGGCAGGGGTTCGCCGGTACTTTTCCGACCGGGAAGCCATAAAAGCTGCTTTAGGCGCAGGAAATGAAACGATGAAAGAAAACAACGAGCAGGAGCCGGGGGTATGACAGTTTGTTTACAGCGCGAGGATTTTGAGTCGGTCGGGACAGTCGCCGGGTTTTGCCATGATGATCCTGTCATGTTTGGCGCGCCGTCGGTTGTGATTGATTCCCGGAAAATAAAGGGGGGCGAGATATTTATTGCTCTGAAGGGAGAGCATACTGATGGGCATCATTTCATCAGACAGGCGTTTGAAAACGGTGCGGCCTGCGCGGTTGTCTGCAGGGAGTGGTATGACAGTCAGGGGCTGGTTGAGGAACATGCGGGCTACCGCTGTATTGTGGTTGCCGATACGGAGGCGGCAATGCAGCAGCTTGCAGGGTTGTACCGGATGAAATTCGATATTCCGGTGGTGGCGATTGGCGGGAGCAACGGGAAAACCACCACCAAGGAGATGACGGCATCGGTGCTCAGTAGCCGTTTCAGCGTGCATATGAGCGAGGGGAATCTCAATAATCATCTCGGTGTGCCGCTGACGCTTTTCGGGCTTCGGAGCAGTCATGAGATAGCGGTGGTTGAAATGGGGATAAACCATCCCGGCGAGATGGAGCTGCTTTGCGGTATCGCCGCTCCGACACACGGACTGCTTACCAATATCGGCCACGAACATCTTGAGTTTTTGCGTGACCTGGACGGGGTTGCCCATGCCGAGACCGCGTTGTACCGGTATCTGGAAGAGCGCAATGGTGTTGTTTTCGTAAACAGAAGGGACAAACGGCTTGATGACGCCTCCTCCGCTCTTTCCCGCACCGTTTCTTACGGTATGGAACAGGGCGATACAGGGGTTTGGGCAGAGGATATCCGGATGGACAGTATCGGCCATGCGCTGTTTACGCTCGGTTCGTTCGCCGGAAAGGTTCCTGTTACCCTGAAGTTTGCCGGTCGCCACAATGTTTCGAATGCCGTCGCGGCAGCAGCGGTCGGATTGCATTTCGGATTGACTGTCGCGGAGGTGACGACAGGTCTGGAGCGCCTCAGGCCCGCCAGAGGCTGGAAGCGGCTCGAGTTTCAGGATGCCGGAGGTGTCGTCGTTGTAAATGATACCTACAATGCCAATCCCGATTCCCTGCGACATGCGCTCGACCTGTTGTGCGAACTACCGGTTTCCGGAAAGCGGGTGGCGGTTATAGGGGACATGCTGGAACTGGGTGATGTAAGCGATATCGAACATGAAGCCATCGGCCGTTACGCGGCGGGGCTCGAACAGCTCGATGCGCTGTATACATTCGGGGAGCAGGCTGCGCTCTGTTGCAGGGAGGCCGGCGCAAAGTGTTCAGGGCATTTCAATGAGGAAGAGCGGCTTCAGAAAGTGTTGAACGCTTCGCTCAATCCGGGGGATGTTCTCCTGCTCAAGGCTTCCCGGGGAATGAGGCTGGAAAGGTTTGCTGAAGGTCTTGTCAAATCATATGGTTGATCAATTAATCGTAGTTCACGCTCTATGCTTTATTATCTGTTACAATATATCAATGAGGTTTTCGATCCCCCCGGCTTCGGTGTTATAGAATATATCACGTTCAGGGCTAGCGCCGCCGCGATTACCTCTCTTTTGATTACCATTCTGGCAGGACCGAAACTGATCCGGTACCTGAAATCCAAATATATCGAGCCGGTAAAAGAGGAGGCTCCTGCCGAGCACCGGCAGAAAAAGAAAGAGCTTCCGACGATGGGAGGGACACTGATCATTGTTTCGGTTCTTGTTTCCGGCATGCTCTGGGCCAGGTTTGACGATCCCTATGTCTGGCTTATTTTTCTCTCTATTCTCTGGATGGGAATCATAGGTTTTATCGATGATTACCGGAAGGTTGTCCTGAAAATCAAGGGAGGGTTGTCCGCCAGGTACAAACTGATCGGTCAGGTTTCTCTCGGTCTGTTTATCGGATTCTATACCCGGATTGATCCTGCTTTTTCCGTTCTCCAGACGGAAACGACGATTCCCTTTTTCAAGAATCTGATGATCGATTACGGCTGGTGGTACATTCCGCTCGTCGTCTTTATTATTACCGCGGTATCCAATGCCGTGAATCTTACCGACGGCCTGGACGGTCTTGCCGCCGGTACGTCGGGTATTGTCGTGTTCGGGCTTGGCGGGTTCGCGTATCTTACCGGCAACGTTGTCTATGCCGACTATCTGGATATCGCCTACATTTCCGGAGGAGGGGAGGTTGCGGTGGTCAGTATGGCGATTGTCATGGCCTGCGTGGGATTCCTCTGGTTCAACTCGCACCCTGCGGAGATTTTCATGGGCGACACAGGGTCTCTGGCCCTTGGCAGTGCCATCGCCGTTATCGCACTGCTGATAAAAAAAGAGTTGCTTCTTCCGGTGCTTGCCGGAACATTTCTTATTGAAACCCTTTCCGTTTCCCTGCAGGTCGGATGGTTCAAATTCACCAAATGGCAATACGGTGAAGGGAAACGGATCTTTCTCATGGCTCCCTTGCACCATCATTACCAGATGAAGGGTTGGGCGGAGGAGAAGATCGTGATACGGTTCTGGATCATTACGCTGCTGTTTTTCCTTGCCAGTCTGATGACATTGAAACTGAGGTGAGTGTGGAAGCGCAACAGGTTCAAGGCAAACGCGTCAGTATCATCGGCGCGAAACGCAGTGGTATTGCTGCGGCACTGCTGCTCCGGGAACGCGGGGCGAGGGTTTTTGTCAGTGACAGCGCTCCCATCAGGGAGCGTGAGCGTACGCTGCTCGGGCAAAACGGCATTTCCTTTGAGGAAGGGGAAAACAGCAACAGGATTCTCGATGCCGATTTTTCTGTAGTAAGTCCCGGTATCCCTCCTCATGTGCCCGCTATCACGATGCTGGAAAAAGAGGGTATCGCGTTGTACAGTGAGATCGAGGCGGCTTCCTGGTTCTGTCCGGCGCGTATCATCGGCATTACCGGAACCGACGGCAAGACAACGACGGCGACACTGATCGCCGCCATATGCGGTGTCGAGGCGGCAGCAAAGGGGTTCAGGGTGTTCAGTGCCGGCAATATCGGCGTTCCGTTCTCTTCTCTTGTGGGAGCGATGAGGCGCAGGGATCTTGTGGTTGTTGAACTCAGCAGCTATCAGCTTGAACGCTGTGCAACTTTCAGGCCCGATGTTGCCGTCATGACGAACATCATGCCGGACCACCTCGACCGTTATGGAGGAAGCATGGAGCGTTATGCCGAGGCCAAGTATGGCATATATGCGAGACAGAAAAAGGGAGACTGGCTGGTGTACAATTTCGATAACGAGGTACTGCGCGCTCATTTCGGCAGCAGAAAGGATTTTGTCCCGGGGCTTGTCCCGTTCAGTATGGACATAGAGCGTTTTTCCGGAGAAGGAGGCAGTTACGCGGCAATGGACGGAAAGTGGCTGACGACGGTGATCGGGGGCAAGAAAGAGCGGGTTATCGGCACAGACGATCTGTTCAAAAGGAGTTTCAGGGGAAATCATAACCTTGAAAACGCTCTTGCCGCCGTTGCTGCGGCCAGGATTGCTGGTATCGGTATGCCGGCTGTCCGCGAAGCGCTCAGGGCGTTCAAAGGAGTGGAGCACCGCCAGGAGTATGTCAGGACAATCCGCGGGGTTGACTGGATCAACGATTCCAAGGCAACGAATCTCAACGCTCTCCGGTGTGCGCTGGAGGCTATGCCGGGAAAGGTGGTGCTGATAGCGGGAGGGCGTGAAAAAGGGGATGATTTCGGGCAGCTTGTAGAGGATGTAAAAGAGAGGGTGTCGATGATTGTGGCTTTCGGTGAGTCGAGGGAAAAATTTTCGGCGGCGTTTGATTCCGTCGTCAGTGTTGTGCGGGCTTCCTCGCTGGAAGAGGCTGTAGTGTTTGCAGAGCGGCATGCCGTCCCCGGTGAAACGGTTCTTTTTTCACCGGGGTGCTCAAGCTTCGACATGTTTGAGAATTTTGAGGTGAGGGGCACGGTGTTCAAGGAACGTATACGGGAGATTGCGGAATGAAACCGGGGGAAGGCACATTCGGGGAGAGTGCATACGGCAGGCTTGCTGTTCCGGGACAGACCATGGAGGCAAAAAGTATCGCGGGCAAGCTTCTGCTGCTGATTGTGGTGGTGCTCATGTGTATCGGTGTCGTTGTCGTTTACAGCAGTGGCGCGGGGTGGGCGCAGCGTAAGTTTGCGAATCCCGAGTATTTTTTGTGGCGTCAGGTGTTTTATACGTTTCTCGGACTGGGTATGGTTATCCTTTTTTCTTCGATCGATTATCTGGTATTCAAAAAGCTGAGCAAGCTGCTGTTATTCCTGAGCATCATTCTGCTCGCGGGACTTTTGTTTTTCAAATTCATAGGGCTCATCAAGGGAGCGGCCCGCTGGATTCCTCTTGGCCCGTTGAGTTTCCAGGTATCCGATTTCGCCAAATATGCCCTGATTTTTCACTTCGCACGGCTGATTACCGACAAGAGGGATTTTATCAAGGATCTCAACGAAAGCTACTATCCCCTGCTCACCCTTCTGCTGACCGTCGTGGCGCTTATTGCGTTCGCTCCGAACTTCAGCACGGCCTCTCTCGTGGCGATTATAGGCTTTTCATTGATGTTTCTCGGCGGAGTTCGGCTCAAGCACCTGCTTTTTACAGCCGTTCCGCTGATACCCCTTGCTGGAATGTTCGCGATAGCGCAGCCGTACAGGGTTGCCAGACTGTTATCGTTTTTCAACGGAGGAGACGAGCAGCAGCTTTCCTACCAGGTTCGTCAGGCTCTCATAGGACTGGGAAACGGCGGGCTGTTCGGGCTGGGTATAGGGGAGAGCAAGCAGAGGGAGCTTTTTCTGCCGCTCTCCTACAATGATTTTGTTTTTGTTATTATCGGTGAGGAGTTCGGATTTATCGGAGCGATAGCGGTTCTTGCCCTGTTTGCGCTTTTCTTCATCTGCGGCCTGATTATCGCCAAAAACGCCGCTGACGGTTTCGGCCGTTTTGTCGCGCTTGGCATAACGATTACGATTGTTTTGTATGCGTTTATCAATATCGCCGTCGCAAGCCATGTGCTGCCTACGACGGGGGTGCCGCTTCCCTTTATCAGTTACGGAGGAACGGCCCTTCTGTTCAATTCCATCGGGGTGGGTATACTTGTCAGCATATCGAGGAAAAGGAAAAACACAGAGGCGCTTTCCTCTGAGGGTGAAATGGGCGGAGGCAGAATATGAAGGTTATCTTTGCGGGAGGAGGGACCGGGGGGCACCTGTATCCGGCGGTGGCAATGGCCGAAGAACTCCTGAAAAAGGTTCCCGGAGCCGGGATTTCTTTTGCGGGTACGGAAAGAGGCATCGAGGCTACAGAAGTTCCTCGTCTCGGTTATCGTCTGCACACGTTCAGGGTCCGGGGGCTCAGCAGGGGGAAATCGTTTGCGGACATGCTTGGCAACGCAGGTGTGCTGACCGATTTTACAAGCGCTGTCCGGAAAGCAGCCGCCCTGATAAGGCGTGAAAAACCCGATGTTGTTGTCGGTACGGGTGGATTTGTCAGTGCCCCGCTGCTCCTTGCGGCCCAATTGCTCGGGGTAAGGAATCTGATACAGGAGCAGAATGCGTTTCCCGGTGTGACAACGCGGTTGCTTGCGAAGTTTGCCACCGAGGTGCATCTTTCTTTTCCCGACAGCAGGCGATTTCTGAAAAGAAAGAGCGGGTTGTACGTTTCGGGCAATCCCGCCCGCAGTTTCTCGCTGACCGACGCAGGCGAGGCGAGAGTGGCATTCGGGGTTGACCCTGAACTGCCGACTCTTCTTGTTTTCGGCGGCAGCCGCGGGGCCAGATCGCTCAACAACGCGGTGAAAAAATGGGCTGCTGAACTCGATGGCAGATCGAACATCGTCTGGCAGACCGGTTCACTGGACTACGAAACAATCAGCAGCGCCTGTGCTCCATCGGACAATCTGTGGATAGGCCCCTATATCAACGATATGGGGAGAGCCTATTCGGCGGCGGACCTGGTGCTGTGCAGGGCGGGAGCGTCAACCGTCGCGGAGCTGACCAATCTCGGCAAGCCGGCGATACTGGTGCCCTACCCCCATGCTACGGGAAATCACCAGTTTTTCAACGCTGAGGCTCTGTCGGGTGATGGTGCCGCCGTGCTGGTCGAAGACAGCGAGATTGACGGTGACCGGGCGAAAGAGAGAGTCTATGGATTGCTTGAAGACCGGGAAGCGCGCATAACCATGGCCGCCGCGTGCAAAAAACATGGAAAGCCGGAAGCCGCACGCGAGCTGGCGTCGAGAATCGTTCATTTGGGAAAACAATAAGAGAAGAATCGTGGAACTGGGAAAAACAAGGTGTGTGCATATTGTCGGAATCGGTGGTGCCGGGATGAGCGCCATAGCCGAGTTACTGCTGAAGTCCGGGTTTGCCGTTACGGGGTCCGACCTTGTCGCAAATGATGTGACTGGAAAGCTTCAGGAGGAGGGTGCGGTCGTTGTACAAGGGCACAGCGAGGCGAACATAGGAGCATGTGATGTGGTTGTCTACTCTTCCGCGGTTGCCGCACGAAACAATGTGGAGATTACGGAAGCCGTCCGGAAAGGGATACCCGTTATCAAACGGGATGAGATGCTCGGTGAACTGATGCGGTACAAGAGTGGAATATGTGTGGCCGGTACACACGGCAAGACCACGACAACCGCCATGATTGCCACGATGCTCATTGAATCGGGAGAGTCGCCCACGGTAATGATCGGCGGTATTTCAGATTCCCTGAAAGGGAGCACCATGGTTGGAAGTGGCCGGTATATGGTCATTGAAGCCGATGAATACGATCGCGCGTTTCTCAAGCTCACGCCCTCTCTTGCGGTGATCAACAGCCTCGAAATCGAACACACGGACACCTATGCAGATATTGAAGACCTGAGAGCGTCGTTTATTGCTTTTGCCAACAAAGTCCCGTTCTACGGCAAGGTGTTGTGCTGTGTGGACTGGCCGGAAGTGCGGAGAATCATTCCCCGGCTGGACAGGCGTTCGGTCACTTACGGTATCGAGGAATCGGCGGATTATATGGCGCGGGACATAGAAGTTGACCGGAGCAAAACCTTTTTCACGGTAGAGCATCAGAAGAAGGAGATGGCCCGGTTTAACATCGCTGTTCCGGGACGGCATAATGTGCATAACGCTCTGGCAGCAATAGCCACGGGTATGGAAGTGGGGCTGCCGGTTGAGAAGCTTGTTTCGGGACTCGCCGCGTTCAACGGGATGAGACGGCGGTTTCAGATCAGGTACGAGAGAAGCGGAGGGCCGGTAATAGTTGATGATTACGCGCATCATCCTTCCGAGGTCAAGGCAGCGGTCAAGGCCGCCCGGGCCGGTTGGCAGGATCTTGAGATTGTCGCGGTGTTTCAGCCGCACCTTTTTTCCAGGACAAGAGATTTTTCAAATGAATACGGCTGGGCGCTTTCGAATGCCGACAGGGTCTTTGTCGCCGATGTGTTTGCCGCACGCGAAAGCCCTGACGAATTTTCCGGTATCAACGGCGGTCTCGTTGCGGAAGCGGCAAAAATTGCCGGTGCGGAGGAGGTACGATTTATCCCCCACGGCGAGGAACTCTGCAGAACCCTGGAGGGTTACTGTGTAGCAGGTAAACTCTTGTTGTTTATGGGTGCCGGAGATATTACCGGAACAGCCGTGCAGCTTGCCGAGCAATGCAGGCGCCAGAATGAGCAATGACGACTGTAATGACTCATGAATCGTACATGATATGCAGGTATGGCCTTCTGTAACTGGATTTGACAAACAGTTTTTACGATAGGGCGCGAAACGCTACTACTAATAAAGGCGTCCTGAAAAAGATCAAGAGTTGCACTATATGATCAGTACTGAAGAATTGCTGGGCACTATCAGGGGAGAGGTGTTGCTGGGAGAGCCCATGAAAGAACATACGGCGCTGAAAATCGGTGGATGCACTGACTTTTATGTCGATCCTCTTGACCGGGACGACCTCTGCAGGGCGCTTATGCTGTTTGAAGAGCGGAATTTGCCCTATATGCTCATCGGCAGAGGGACGAATCTGCTGGTGCATGATGACGGGATCAGGGGAGCGGTTATTGTCACTTCACGGGCACTGGGGGATTACACGATCAAGAAAAATATCCTGACGGCGGGAGCAGGGGTTGCTCTGCCGGTGGTCGCTGAAAAGACATTTTCACTCTCTCTTGGCGGTCTTGAGATGCTGCAGGGAATCCCCGGAACGATTGGCGGGGCGGTTGCCGTCAATGCAGGAGCCTACGGGCAGGACATTGCCGGCGTCGTTTCCTGGGTTGAGATATTCGAAAACGGAAAGCCGAGCGTGGTCCAGGCGGACGGCATCACGTTCGGTTACCGCGACAGTTCTCTCGGCGGGCGTCTTATTCTCGGTTCGGGTATGAAGCTCGAGAAACTGTCCGATGCCGAGCATGACAGGAGGGACCGGCTGCGCAGGGAGGCGTTTCAGAAACGGGCGGCGTCCCAGCCACTGTCATGGCCCAATGCCGGAAGCATTTTCCGTAACCCGCAGCCTGAGGAGAATCCTTCAGGCCTCAGTGCCGGTCAGATGATCGATGCATGCGGGCTGAAAGGTGTCCGGAGGGGCGGTGCCATGATTTCGGACAAGCATGCCAATATCATCGTCAATGTCGGTGATGCAAGGGCTGCCGATGTCATGGAGTTGATTTGCCTTGCACGGGAGCATGTCCTGAAGATGTTCGAGGTATTCCTTGAGCTGGAAGTGAAACTTCTCGGGTATGAAAAGACTCATTGCTGATGGATGGATTTGTTTTCGATGAGGATCCGGCCGTTCAACCGGAGCCCGATGGGACTGTCGGGGGGAATGACGGGAAAGACAACGATCCGAAGGGGCCCGGATGGAAGGTGGCAGCTCTGCTGTTTGTTCTTCTGGCCGGACTTGCAGCCCTCGGTATCTATGCGCAACACTGGAAAAAAACAGTCTGGGTAAGAGAGGTTGTATTCAGCGGTAACCGGCTGGTGGCTTCCGGGGAACTGGAGAAAAAGGCGGAAGGGCTTCTTGGCAGGAATATCGGGGACGTTGACGGTTCCGTTCTCTCGCAGCGTTATGCGGAGCTGCCCTACATCAGAAGCGCAGAGGTTGCCAAAGAGCTGAACGGAATCGTACGTGTCAGGGTCGAAGAGCGTGTTCCGGTTGCGGAGGTTGTCGGTGGTGATAAAGTTCAGGTAATTGACACGGAAGGTTATATCTTGCCATATCGTGACCTTCCCCCTTCCTCGTCGAGACTGCTTCGGGTCACCGGGCTGAAAACCGGTTATGTGAAAGGAATGCGTCTCAAAAAAGCAGATGAGAAAAGTTTTGCCGTTCTCGAAGAGATGATCCAGGCTGTATCCTTATCTGAATATGCCAGGCTCCTGATAAAGGAGGTTTTCCTGAAAGATGGGAATAAAACGTATTTTGCAGTAGCAGGCTCCCCTACCCGTTTTATCCTGGGGAATGACGGGGACTACAAGGAAAAGTTGAAAAAATTCGAGATATTCTGGCAAAAGGTGGTCGCCAAAAAGGGACTTGACGGTTATGCGACGGTTGATCTGAGATTCGCCAAACGAGTTTTTGCCGTAGAAAGCAGCCGGCAGAATTACCACGGGATATCACGCTGATATCATTGTGTACAGGATGAAACAATGCAGAAAAGCAATATAGTCGTCGGGCTTGACATAGGAACAACAAAGGTCTGTGTTGTCGTTGCCGAAAGGGATGAGATTGGAAAGCTCAACATCCTCGGGCAGGGGCGCAAGGACTCCGAGGGATTGCAGCGCGCGACGGTGGTCAATATCAATAAAACGGTTGACGCCATAAAATCAGCGGTTTCCGATGCGGAGCGCGAATCCTCGATTCGCATAAAAGGGGTTAATGTCGGCATATCGGGGGCTCATGTCCATTGCATCAACAGTAATTCCGAGATAAGCGTCAACCAGTCGGGTATCGTTAACGTCTCTGATGTCAAGCGTTTTCTTGAAAAAGCCAAAACCAACATTCGCTATCTGGACATTGATCATGAGATCATCCATGTGATTCCACAGGAGTTCATTGTCGATGATCAGGAGGGGGTGCTCGACCCGATCGGCATGGCCGGAACCACAATGCGGGGAAGTGCCTATATCGTGGTGGGGATGAAAACCAAGATCCGCAATATCAAGCAGTGTGTTGAAAAAGCCGGACTCGAGGTCAATGCCATGACGTTCGAGCCGATTGCATCCGGGCTTGCCGTCATGAAGGAGAGCGAGAAAAAGAGCGGGGTCGTCATTGTCGATATCGGAGGGGGCACGACCGAAGTCGCCATCTATATAGACGGCGCGATTCGTTTTTCGGAAGTGATCAAGGTTGCGGCCAACGATGTGACGCACGATGTCGCATACGGTGTCAAGGCGCTCTATGAGGTTGCCGAAGAGATGAAGATCAAGCATGGTTTCGCTTACTCGGGAGACCGCACCGAAGATGAGGAGATTCTGATCGAGGGTATCGAGGGCCGTCCCCGCAAGTCTTTTATGAAGAGTTCGCTGACATTGATTATCGAGGCCCGTATGATGGAGATTTTCGAACTGATCAGAGAGGCGATCAAACGCTCCGGCTACTTTGATTATCTGAACGCGGGAGCGGTGATTACCGGCGGGGGATGTTTGATTCCCGGTACCGATATTCTCGCTGCCGGTATTCTCGGACTCGATGTGAGGACCGGTTTTCCCGAAGGGGTTTCAGGCGGCATCAAGGGAGCGATTAAAAACCCTATCTATGCGACGGTTATGGGGCTCGTTGCCCACTCGTTCGAGAACAGTGATTTTCAGGATAACGATGTAATTGACCTGCGTGACGGGATGCCTGAATCCGTTGGTTCGGCAGAGAGCCCCATGCAGGCGGATACAGGGAAAAAAATAGTCGATCGCTTGAGGGACTGGTGGGAAAAGCTTTGAGCGGAGCCATTAAAAGGAGGAATATGCCACATGGCATTTGAACTGGATCCCGGCTTGTTTGAGCATGAGGAGGAAAAAGGCGTATCCATCAAGATCGTCGGTGTCGGTGGGTGCGGGGGAAATGCGGTCAACAATATGATCGACCGCAGGATTGCAGGTGTGGATTTTATCGCCTTTAATACCGACCGTCAGGCGCTTCTGAATTCCAAGGCTCCCACCAGGATTCAGATCGGCAAGAAGGCCACCAACGGCCTCGGCGCCGGTGCAGACCCTTCGAAAGGGCGCCAGGCGGCAGAGGATGACCGTGAATTGATTGCAGACCAGCTGCGCGGTGCGGACCTTGTTTTTATCGCGGCGGGTATGGGCAAGGGAACGGGAACCGGTGCTGCTCCGGTTATTGCCTCCATAGCAAGGAATATGGGGATTCTTACCATCGGGGTCGTCACCCGTCCCTTCAGTTTTGAAGGAAAGGTGAAGGCCGAGATAGCTGATGGCGGCATTGCCGAACTGCGAAAATATATCGATACGCTTATTGTTATCGAAAACGAGAAAATCCTCAGTATCGCCGAGGAGGGAATCAGTGCTACCGAGGCATTCAATATGGCTAATGATGTTCTCTACCGGGCGGCAAAGGGTATTGCGGATATCATTACCAGCCATGGTCATGTCAATGTGGATTTTGCTGATGTACGGAGTATCATGTCCGGAGCAGGAGATGCCGTGATGGGGTCGGCGTCGGCTTCCGGTGAGAGAAGGGCGCTCAAGGCTTCTGCCGATGCCATTGCGAGTCCTTTGCTGGAAGGTATAGCCCTTAACGGCGCAAAAGGAGTGCTGGTAAACATGACCGGTGATGTAACCATGCGGGACATGTCCGATGCCATGAGTTATCTCGAAGAGCAGGTTGGGCGGTCGGCAAAAATAATAAACGGCTATGTCGAGAATCCTGAAGCTTCGGGCGAGATCCGGGTGACGGTTATCATTACCGGTTTCAGCCGTAGTCAGGAGGATCAGGAGAAAGAGGTTGCCGAAAGCAGGTACATCGCCGATTCAAAAACTTCCAGAGGTATGTTCGTGCAGCCGATGTCCCGGCAGGTTACTCCCGGTGCTCAGGATCTGACACCGGACGATCTTCGGATTCCGGCTTACATACGCAAAAAGATTGCCATTCATGATCCAATGGAGGTAGGGTCTTCTTCCAAAGAGGGAGTCTCGAAAGTTGACGAGAGTCCCAATGAGGATGTGATTCGCAAGGGAGAGACCACCATGCCCGCCTACTTGCGACGGCGCAAACAGTAGTCTCCTGTTCTCCTTTTCTGTCAGGCTTTCCGGGGGCGTTCGAGTCTTTTCATAATTGTAACACAAAGTGGTGTGTCTATGGTAGTTCTTTTTCGATGAGATGTTATCTTGTCTGCGAATTTCGTCTGTCAAAAGCTTTCTTACCAAGTTTATCGTTTAGGGATGCAGGAAAACATTGAACGATCCGGACCGCCAGGACAGAGTCCTTCGTTCAGGACGTTTCTCTCCACGGCATTCTCTTACAGGAAACATGCGGGAATGGTGGCATGGCTGCTGCACAGGCTGACCGGCCTTGCTCTCGTACTCTATCTTGCCTTGCATATCATGGGGTTGCGTTCCCTCGGTGAGCCTGCCGCTTTTGAGGCGTACATCACGGGTTACCGCAATCACCTGTTCAAGTTTGCCGAGGTCATGCTGCTCGGTTCTGTTGCCTTTCATGCGTTCAATGGCGTGAGGATACTGCTTCAGGATCTCTTTTTTCGCTCTGAACGACAGCGTGCCCTGTTTTATGCCGTTCTTGCGCTTACGGTTATCGTGACGCTTGCAGGCGGGCTGCCAATCCTTTTTCCATACTTCATCGTTCCTTTGTTGCCATGAGCCTTCAGTATAACAGTCAGGGAGCCGGTTCTACCCGTTTCAGGAGGTTTGTCTGGCTGATGCAGCGTATCACCGGGGTCGGTCTCGTGCTTTTACTCGTGCTTCATTTCTGGGTCCAGCATATGCCTACCGGTTTTCTCGCCACAGCGGAAGAGTACAACCAAATAATAACATCGCTTGAACAATCAGATCCTGCATTTGCCCGCGCCATTGCAGAGGGAAAGATCAGGGAGGCATTGCCGGGCGAGCATGTGATCACCTATGACAAGGTGCTGGAGCGGTTGCGTACTCCCCTATGGAAAATAATCGATATCCTGCTGCTTGTGTTTGCGCTCGTGCACGGAATGTATGGATTGGGCAATGTTCTGGGAGATTATATGAAGAACCCCGCGTTACGAAAGATTGTCGTTACGGGTTGTTGGGTTGTTACCGTGTTTCTTGCGGTACAGGGAGTGGATGTTATAATGGCTGTCGGAATGAATTAGGAAATCCGGATTATGCAGGTTGTCTATCATGATGTGATTATTGTCGGAGCGGGTCTTGCCGGTCTCCGGGCCGCTGTTGAAATTGCCGGGAAACACGATGTTGCGGTACTGTCGAAGCTTCATCCTCTCAGGTCGCATTCGGGGGCAGCTCAGGGCGGGATCTCTGCTGCGCTCGGTAACGCTGAGGAAGACTCGCCGGAATGGCATGCATACGATACCATCAAGGGGTCGGACTACCTTGCCGACCAGTATGCCGTCGAGGTAATGTGCAATGACGCCCCGCGGGCAATTATCGAACTCGAACATCTCGGCGTGCCGTTTTCACGTTTTGATGACGGGCATATCGCACAACGCCCTTTCGGGGGGCATACCAGAAATTTCGGAGAAGCGCCTGTTCGCAGGACATGTTACGCTGCCGACAGGACCGGCCATGTCTGTCTCCATACGCTCTATGAGCAGTCTCTCTGCATGAAGGTCGGATTTTACGATGAATTCCAGGTACTGGATCTTTGCCGGGCGGAAGGGGGGGTGAACGGTGTTGTGGCGATTGAGTTGAAGACAGGGCGAATTGTCTTGTTTCACGCACGGGCAGTGATGTTTGCAACCGGCGGCTATGGAAAGGCATGGAGGACAACATCAAACGCTTTTGCCAACACCGGTGACGGGCTGGGTATAGCGTTGCAAAACGGTATCCCTCTCGAAGACATGGAGTTTGTGCAGTTCCACCCGACGGGTCTGCATCAGCTTGGCATTCTGATTACCGAGGCGGCAAGAGGAGAAGGGGGGATACTCCGCAACGCAGAGGGTGAGCGGTTTATGGAGCGTTACGCTCCGAGCATCAAGGATCTCGCTCCGCGCGATATTGTCAGCAGAAGCATCTACGAGGAAATCAGGGAAGGAAGGGGCGCCGGACCGAAGAAGGATCATGTTCTCCTTGATCTGACAAAGCTCTCACGGGAGAAAATCGCTGAAAAGCTGCCTGAAATCGAGTCGTTTGCGAAAATTTATCTGGGCGTCGACCCCGCGGAGGCTCCGATTCCCGTTCAGCCGACCTGCCATTATGCGATGGGTGGAATTCCTACGGATGTCAATGGCAGGGTAAGCGTTGATGCCGAAGGGCATGAAATGCCCGGTTTCTGGGCAGCGGGTGAGGTTGCCTGTGTATCGGTTCACGGGGCAAACCGCCTCGGTTCAAATTCCCTGCTGGATCTTATTGTCTTCGGCAGGCGTGCAGGAAAAGATATCAACCGCTTTCTTGACCGCGAATGTCTCGCGCCTTTTCCTCTTGACACCGGTTCGGCCAACAGGGTCATCGAGACGATTGCGGCGTTGAAAGGAAGGAAAGAGGGCGAAGGGATAGCGCCGGTCAGGACCGATCTGCAGAAAGTGATGATGGACAAGGTTTCGGTGTTTCGCAATGAACAGGGGCTTTCGGAGGCGGTCGAAGCGATTGCCGCGCTCCAGAAGAGAGCCGCGGCAATACGTGTTGTCGACCAGAGCGAAAATTTCAATCTGGAGCTTCTCGAGGCAATCGAGTTGCAGCATATGGTTAACTACTCGAAAGCCGTTGCCGTATCGGCGCTTGAACGGAGGGAGACAAGAGGGGCGCACAGCCGGGACGATTATCCCCGGCGGGACGATGCAAACTGGTTGCAGCATTCGCTTTGTTTTCTTGAAGAGGACGGGGGCCTGAAGCATATGCATAAAGCTGTTGACCTTTCGCTTGCCTCGTCCCGGGCAGAATTTGTTCCAAAGGAGCGAAAGTATTGAGCGTATAGTGGTAACAGGAGATGCGCGACGGTTAAGATGTTGTATATAAGGGTATTATTTGAAATAAGAATAAAAAGGAGCTATAAGCAATTGATGAAATACAGGACAATTTCAGCGGCAGATGCGGTTTCAGTCGTCAAGTCGGGAGACCGGGTTTTTCTGCAGACAGCGGCAGCTACTCCGCAGAGGCTTATCGACGCGCTTGTCGGGCGGGCGGATGAATTGCGGAATGTTGAAATTATAAGTCTTCATACAGAAGGAGAGGCGGCATACGTCCGCCCGGAGTACAGTGAAAGTTTTCGACTCAACGCCCTGTTTGTAGGAAGGAATGTGCGATCCGCTGTTCAGGACGGTATGGCGGACGCGATACCGATTTTTTTGAGTGATGTTCCGGCTTTATTCTACAGGAACGTTCTGCCGCTCGATGTAGCGTTTGTTCATGTTTCTCCCCCGGACCGCCACGGTTACTGTTCTCTCGGCGTATCGGTCGATGCTGCGAGGGCGGCGGTTCATACCGCCAAAATGGTTGTCGCCCAGGTCAATCCGAACATGCCGCGTACACACGGAGAAGGACTGCTGCATGCAAGTCATATTGACGCCATGGTTGAGGTTGGCGATCCTCTTCCGGAGTCACCCAGACACGAACTGACCGACATCGAACGAAAGATCGGTGCCAATATCGCATCGATAGTCGAGCACGGGGCAACGCTTCAGATGGGGATAGGGGCTATCCCGGATGCGACGCTTGCGGCACTGACGCATCACAGGGATCTGGGTATCCATACGGAAATGTTTTCCGATGGTGTTGTTGACCTTGTCGAAAAAGGGGTTATTACAGGAAGACACAAGTGTACCCATAACCAGATCATCGTCGCGAGTTTTCTTCTGGGGACGCGCAGGCTCTATGATTTCGTGGATGACAACCCTCTCGTTGAGATGTTCGGATCGGATTATATCAACGATACGAAAGAGATCCGGAAAAACCCCAAGGTCACGGCGATCAACAGTGCCATTGAAATAGACATGACCGGACAGGTCTGCGCTGATTCGATAGGGCAGAAACATTTTTCCGGTGTGGGAGGACAGATGGACTTCATACGTGGAGCGGCACTCTCTCCTGACGGTAAACCGATCATTGCCCTGCCTTCAATCACCAGGCGCGGCGAGTCGAGGATTGTGCCGGTACTTAAACCCGGAGCAGGTGTCGTCACCACAAGGGCTCATGTGCAGTATGTCGTTACCGAATACGGAATTGTCAATCTTCATGGTAAAAACATGAGGCAGCGTGCCGAAGCGCTTGCAAGTATCGCACATCCCGATTTTCGTGAGGATATCTGCCGCGAGGCGCACGATCTTTATGGCGGCTACAGGAAGGTTTGCTCGTAGAACGCAAAAAAGCAGTTTCAGCACGGGCTGAAACTGCTTTTTCAATGCGTTTTTGTTCAGGGTTTTCTTATGCAGGCTTTACGGCTTCGACGTAGAGGTGCTCGTACCGCCGGACCATACGGACATCCGTAAATCCGATTTTTTCAAGGATAGGTTTGTAGTTTGACTGTTCCTTGAAGCCGAGAACGGAGAACGGCATACCGATTCCCATGATGTAATGGCTGAGGTAATCATAGTTGGGATCTTCCTGTTCGTCGACGATCATATCCAGAACAAGCACTTTTCCTCCGGCTTCGAGGGCGTTGAACGCCTTTGTACACATCATCTCGGTAAGTTGTTCGTTTGCCGAATAGAGAATCCTGCAGAACATGACCGCATCGGCTGAAGGATACTCATCCCTGTAAATGTCAACGGCAGCTCCTTTCAGTCTGTTTCCAAGGCCTTTTTCTTCTGCATTTTCATTGACAAGCTCAATGGCTCCGGGCAGGTTCAGAATGGTGGTGTCAAGCTGCGTGTACTTTTTGCAGAGTGCGGCTGAAATATCCCCTATTCCTCCTCCGACATCGACAAGCTTTTTATTCGCAGCCAGGTCGGCTTCTTCAAGCAGCAGCTTTATGGAGAAGTGGGCGTTACGTCGGTGTATTTCTTCGAAGTAAAGATTTTCTTCCCTGGTTTTAGGCGG
>RRYU01000757.1_pt1 | contig 25122 bp, 24 predicted proteins | sample 2162651 | NCBI WGS metagenome assembly RRYU01 (sample SAMN10267283, study PRJNA491782) | microbial mat metagenome | isolation source: biomat in the production well | place: Japan: Minami-Kanto gas field, natural gas well KTG3 | collected 2017-06 | reverse complement strand
GAGTCGTTCGATACGATGAGAGCCATTTGTAAGAAAATAATAAACGGTACGCTGGGTCTGCTGGATCTCAAACTGGTGCGCACCAGCGGCGAACGCCTGTCGGGAGTCTATTTATAAAATTGGTGGTGTTAGCCTGAAAGTTTGAGTGAAAGCTTACGCCGGCGTGGCATCGCTGAATCCACGCCGGCCTTGAGCGCTTAGAAATGCTGTACCAGTCGCAGGTTGAACCGGGTGCCATCGGGACGGTTCTTTGCCTGGGATTCAAAATACAGGTTGGCGAAGATGTGGGTCTCGGGTGAGGCATGCCATACCAGGCCCGGTCCAATGGCGAATACCTCTTCCCTGCGGCCACCCAGATCCTGGCCGTCCACTTCGCTATCGGTTGTCTGGTTCAGGTAGTAGCCATTGATGCCCAGACGCAGGCGTTTGGGCAGTACCTCGTAGGCGGTGGCGAAATTCAGATGCACAGCCTGCCCGGCACGGACGTCGTTAACCGCCAGGTCCGGGCGCGCGAGCTGGATGGCGAAGCGGGTGCGGTGGCTGGGGTCTTCATTCTTGGCATTCCACAGGTAGTGCAGGCGCCAACTGGTGGTCCAGCGCGGGGTGAGGAACAGGGTGCCCGCCCAATAGGGGTTGAAGGAGAAGTGGTTGCTGCCCGGATTCAGTTCATAGTCCTCATCGTACTTGCCGGTGGGGAAGACCATCTGAAACTCGATGCGGTGCATGAAGCGCGGACCGTTCGCACCCATGATGGGGTCCCACTGCAGGAAGGGCCCCACCAGCAGATCGCCCAGTCCGGTGTCATTGGCCTGGATCGCCAGGCTGTCGTCCGGTGACACATCCAGGCTGACGATGGGCAGCATGAAATTCATGCCCCATTTGCCGCCCAGTACAAGCGGAGTGTCCGACTGGTAGGTGAACTGTGTCATGGCGACGAAGGCATCGGCCTTGTGTTTCTTCAGACCCGAGGGGGTCGGTGCGTATACATCATCGCCGTTATTATCCGCCAGCCGGTCGCCGTCGTAATACTGCAGATACCCTTGGAAATACCAGCCGGGCCCGGACGGCGGGCCACCGTCGAGAAAGGAGGTGAATCCCAGGTTGAGTGGCGGCAGATCATAGGCGCCGGCCGGAGTTGCTGCGCAAAGCCCAAGCAGGGCGGAAAACAGATAACGGAAAAAAGAGTGCATAGTGGCGGCCTCGGAATATAACCAGAAATCTTGTGGAAGTGCGATTTTCGCGGTACTGGCGCCATATCACAAGGGCTGTTCTGCAGATCGGCTGGTTAATAATCGCCATATGTAAACGTGGATTAGGGTCTAAACTTAGCGTAAGTCCCCCACTCAGTGGTTTTGCCGTGACCCCGGTTCGCCATTGGTAGTGGTGTGTTTCCTCTGCGCAAGGCGGTGAGTTCGCGGTTTCCTGTGATGGATCCAGTCATACTAGAACGGGATAAACTTCAACACCTGTTCCAGATCATCAAGGCCCATGGTTATCTGATCATCGGTCCCCGTCTGGAGCAGGGGGCCATCGTCTATGCCCCGCTTTCAAACCCGGCGGATCTGCCGGTTGGCTGGCTGGATGAACAGAGCGCTGGTCATTATCGTCTGCGCAGGGCCCCGGCGGATTCCCTGGATGCACGCGCCCTGTTCCGTTATACGGTGGGTCCCCATAGTTGGAAACCTTACCTGTTTCCGCCAGAGCAGCTGTTGTGGCGCGCCACGCGTGAGCATAAGGGTTTCACGATTCAAGCACAGGAGGCCGCATCGGCACGCCAAGCCTTTTTCGGGGTACGTGCCTGTGAACTGGCTGCCATGATGATTCAGGATCGGGTTTTCGATAACGGCCAGTATGCGGACCCGGACTATCGCAGGCGGCGTGAGCAGGCCTTGGTGGTGGCGGTGAACTGCACCCGGGCCAGCAGCAGTTGTTTTTGTGTCTCGACCCGGACAGGACCGGCCGCCCGCGAAGCATATGATCTGTGCCTGACTGAACTGCTGGACCTGACCGGACACCGCTTCCTGTTGCAGGTCGGAAGCGAACGGGGCCAGGCAATCGTGGCGGATCTATCCCATCGGCCCGCCCGGAGCGCAGAGGTCGAACAGGCACAACAACTGCTGGAGCGGACAGCGGCCGCCATGGGCCGCGAACTGCACCCGGATGCCGCAGCTATCCTGGAGCGTAACCCGGAGCATTCACACTGGCAGGAGGTGGCCGGGCGCTGCCTGGGTTGCAGCAACTGCACCCTGGTCTGTCCCACCTGCTTTTGCTCCACGGTGGAGGACCACACCAGCCTGGACGGCAGCCGGGCCGAGCGGACACGCCGTTGGGACTCCTGCTTCAGCCTGGAATTCAGCTATATCCATGGTGGTTCCATTCGGCGCGATGGGGCGGCCCGATACCGCCAGTGGATCAGCCATAAACTTTCCACCTGGCATGCGCAATTCGGCAGTTCCGGCTGCACCGGCTGCGGACGCTGTATCACCTGGTGCCCGGTGGGCATAGACCTCACCGAGGAGGTTGCGGCCATTCATGCCACGGAGGAGGGCATATGACCCAGGTCGAAGGTTTGGAGCGTATTTTGGCGGAACATCCGTTTTTTAGTGACATGAGTGCCCATGCCCAGGGCTTGATTGTCGGCTGTACCGGCAACCGGGTGTTCAATGATGGCGCTCATATTCTGCGTGAGGGCGATGAAGCGGACAGTTTTTACCTCATTCGCCACGGCACCGTCGCCCTGGAGATTCATATGCCCGGACGTGCCCCACTCGTTATAGAGACCCTGGATGACGGTGAGGTACTGGGATGGTCCTGGTTGTTGCCACCCTATCGGGTGCGTTTCGATGCCCGCGCAGTGGGCCTGGTGCGTACCCTGAGCATCGATGGCAAGTGTCTGCGTGCAAAATGCGAGCAGGACTGTGCCCTGGGCTATGAATTCTACAAGCACTTTCTGCCGGTGGTGGCGGAGCGCCTGACGGCAGCCCGCCTGCAAATGCTGGATATGTATGGACACCCGGACGCCTATCTACAGGAGCGCACGGATGCTGCGGCAGACGCGCCCGCCAAGCCATCACCCGAACATCCATGATTGCGCTCACACCATCCCCTGCCCTGGCCGATCCCATGTTGCCCGCGCGTTTTCGGCTGGATACGGTACGTCCCGAGTTCAGCGATGTATTCACCCTGGAGCTCTCTCCCTTGGACGGCCCCGAGCCGTTCGATTTCCAGCCCGGCCAATTCAATATGTTGTACAGCTACGGTGTGGGAGAGGTGCCTATCAGCATCAGCGGCGACCCGGATCGCCCCGCTCCCCTGTCCCATACCATACGCGCTGTGGGGGCCGTCACGCGGGCCCTGCAAAGACTGGAGCCCGGGACCATGCTGGGGGTGCGCGGTCCATTCGGTCATCCCTGGCCCGTCACGGAAGCGGAAGGGGCGGATCTGGTGATCCTGGCCGGTGGCATAGGGATTGCCCCATTGCGCCCGCTTATCTACTGGGTGCTGAACCGGCGCAGGCGCTATGGCTCTATATGCATTTTCTACGGCGCCCGGAGTCCGGATGAGATCCTGTACCTGACAGAGCTGGGCGCCTGGCGTGCACGCTTCGACCTGTGTGTGGAGGTAACGGTCGACCGGGCCAGCCGGGACTGGATGGGCAAGGTGGGCGTGGTCACCAAGCTACTGGCCAACAAGACTTTTTCCGCCCCGGATACCGTTGCCTGCCTGTGCGGACCGGAAGTCATGATGCGCTATGCGGTGATGGCCTTGAACGAGCAGGGTGTGGACGACTCGCGTATCTATCTGTCCATGGAACGCAACATGAAGTGCGCCCTGGGCTTCTGCGGCCACTGTCAGTACGGGGCGGATTTCGTATGCCGGGACGGGCCTGTGTTCCGTTTCGACCGCATCGCCCCACGCTTCAATATCCGGGAGTTGTGACATGGCCGCCGACAGACCCAGGCTCGCGGTGTGGAAGTTCACGTCCTGCGACGGCTGCCAGCTGAGTCTGCTGGATTGTGAGGACGAACTGCTGGAGTTGGCCGAGGCCGTGCAGATCGCCTACTTTCTGGAGGCCAGCCGGGCCGAGATCGCAGGTCCCTACGACATCTCCCTGGTGGAGGGTTCCATCAGCACGCCGCAGGAAGCGGAACGCATCCGCCGGGTACGCGCCCAGTCGCGCAGTCTCATCAGCATCGGGGCCTGCGCCACCGCCGGCGGCATACAGGCGCTCAGGCAACTTCGTCCACTGGACGAGCAGATTCGAGCCGTCTATGCCCACCCGGAGTATATCGATAGCCTGGCAGACTCCACCCCTATTCAAGATCATGTGCCGGTCGACTTCGAACTGCGCGGCTGTCCTATCGACAAGGGTCAGTTACTGGAGGTGCTGAATGCCGCCCTCAATGCCCGCAGACCCAATATTCCGGCATACAGCCAGTGTATGGAATGCAAAATGACCGGCACCGTCTGCATCATGGTAGCCCAGGGACAGCCCTGCCTCGGTCCACTGACCCAGGCGGGCTGCGGCAATGTCTGCCCGCGCTGTGCGCGTGGTTGCTACGGCTGTTTTGGCCCCCAGGAGGCCGCCAATCCCCGGGCACTGAGCGCTCGCCTGCAAGCATTGGGCATGGAGCGGCGCAGCATACGCGATTACTACCGCTTGTACACCAATGCGGCGCCTGCCTTCCGGGATGAGAGCAAGCGCTATGAATGAGCGCATCATCAAGGTGGATGCCCTGGCGCGGGTGGAGGGTGAGGGGGCCTTGTATCTACGGGTGAAGGACGGCGAGATAGAGGACCTCAAGTTCCGCATCTATGAGCCGCCGCGCTTCTTCGAGGCCCTGCTTCAGGGCCGTGACCATGCACAGGCCCCGGACATAACGGCGCGAATCTGCGGTATTTGTCCCATTGCCTACATTATGAGCGCCAGCCAGGCCATGGAACAGGCTGGCGGTGTCAGCATTGTCGGTCCGCTGCGGGACCTGCGCCGCCTGGCCTATTGCGGCGAATGGATAGCGAGCCATGTGTTGCACGCCTTTCTGCTGCATGCGCCGGATTTTCTCGGTTACCCGGACGCTATCGCCCTGTCCAGGGACCGGCCGGAGGTGGTTAAGCAGGCCTTGGGCTTGAAGAAGCTGGGCAACCGGATCGTAGAGGTAGTGGGGGGGCGGGCGGTACACCCGGTGAATTTTCGGGTGGGCGGTTTTTACAGCCTGCCAAAGGCTGAAGGCCTGGCCGCCCTGGAGCAGGACTTGGATCGGAGCCTGGAGATGGCCCTGGATCTTGCCCGTTTCACCGCTGGTCTGGAATTTCCCGAGTATTCCTTCGATTACACCTGTGTGTCCCTGCATCACCCGGATGAGTACCCCATAACCGAAGGACGCATAGTCAGCAACCGGGGGCTGGATATTCCGGTGGCGGACTTCGAGACCCATTTCGATGAGCGGCATCAGGCCCATTCCAGCGCCTTGCTCGGGGTGCAGAAGGCCTCGCCGCAACCCTACCTGGTCGGTCCCATTGCCCGCTATAACAATAATTTCTGTCAGCTCAGCGAGTTGGCCAGATCATGCGCCAGGGATGTGGGGCTGGCTGAAGTGGTGAACAACCCCTTCCGCTCCATCCAGGTACGCATGGTGGAGACGGTTTACGCGGTGGAAGAGGCGCTGCGCCTGCTGCGGGGCTATCGGGAGCCGGATTCCATCGCCGTTAGCATGCAGCCGGGCTCTGTCCGGGGCTGTGGCTGCACCGAGGCACCACGCGGCATCTGTTATCACCGTTACGACCTGGATGCCGAGGGCCGCATCCTTGAGGCACGCATCGTACCGCCCACTTCGCAGAACCAACGGCAGATCGAGAGCGATCTGCACGGCCTGGTGCAGGGACATCTGGAACTGCCGGATGAACGCCTGCAGTGGCTTTGCGAGCAGGCCATCCGCAATTATGACCCCTGCATCTCCTGCGCCACCCATTTTCTGAAGTTGACCGTGGACCGTGTCTGAGACTCCTGGCCTGCTGATCCAGTGTGTGGGAGACCCCATGCGCGGTGATGATGGTGCCGGTCCTGCCGTGGCCGAACGCCTGCGCTTATTGGGGCCGCTGCCCGCCGTGACCATCAGCGAGCACTGGGGCGAGGGCAGCGCACTGATGCAGGAATGGGAACATGCTGCACGGGTGGTTGTGGTCGATGCCGCACGTTCCGGGTCCGCGCCCGGCAACATCCATCGCTACGATGCGGTACTGAGGCCCATACCGGCGCAAAATCGTTTTTCCTCCAGTCACCGATTCGGGGTGAGCGAAGCGGTGGAGATGGCCCGGGTCCTGGAGTGCTTGCCGGCCCAATTGCACCTGATTGCCATCGAAGGCGTGGACTTTGCTCTTGGCCGTCCTCTCACGCCCAGGGTGGCGGGTGCGGTGCAGGAAGTGGCCGAGGAGTTGTTACAGCTGATGGATGCTTATCGCCATTCCCGATATCCCGCATGCCCGTCGCATTGTGGGTGAGCTTGAAACAGCCGGCGTCGCTTGGGAGTGCATGCACGATATCAGCCAGCTCGACCGGCATCCCAGTTTGCTCGAGGGTGATATGGAGAATGGTTTGGAGATTCATTTCGAACTCGTGTCGCCGCCAGACCCGGTCTGACGGCGACTGCTTTAGTTGTGCATCAGCCGGGGATCTGACTGGGGGCGGATTCCGGTGTTTTTTCGATATGCACGGTCTGCTGCCCCATGCGTTCGGCCACACGATACCAGTCCAGGTGACGGGTTGCGGTCATCACCAGGGCCAGTACGCCGAACAGCAGCAGGCTGCCCATCAGCAGGGCGTTGTCTTCCGAACGCAGAATGGCGTAGAGCATGGCGTAGAGCAGGAACATGGAGAGAGTGAGCCAGTGGCTGATTGCCGCACCCACCAATAGCGCCGCCAACATCACCCATATGCCTCTTTCCCGAACGTTGCGTAGCGCCGCCTCGATGAAAGGCTGTACCGCCACGCTGGGTTTGCCCACCGTCAGCGCACCGATGATTTGTCCACCGGCACGAATCGGTGCCGCCACATACATGATGCTGCTGAATTCGTCGTTTTCATCCTCGCGGCTGGAACGCGCCCCGTATTGGCCTTGCAGGGTCAGGTAGACGTCATTCCAGCGGGAATAGTCCTTGCCGACATCACGGCCGCGTGAATCGTACAGCACGATACCTGAGGCATCGGTGATATAGACGATCAGGTTGGAATCACGTTTCTGCAAGAACCAGATCACCGCATCGAAACGGCGCTGGCCGAAGGCCACCATCGCCTGGGCAAATTCACCATCAGCGATGGTTGCGGCAGCCACCTCTTCGTGGACCACTTCGGCCAGCAGGTTGGCGGTATCGACCAGCATCTCCTCCAGCGACTGCCGCATGCCGGGCACCAGTTCCTGGCTGAAGCTGCGCATCACGATCCGGATTGCGATGCCGAGCAGCACGAAATAGCCGAGGAAGATACGGATGCTAACCTGCATGTCCCACCAAACTCACCAAACGCGGACAGTCAGATCTCACGGACCGTTCCCGTAACACTGTAGCCGAGACCGCGGTGGGTAACGATGGGGTCCTGATCGGGGCAGGCCTTGTGCAGTTTGGAGCGCAGGGTCTTGATGTGGGTATCCACGGCACGCTCCAGACTGACTTCCGGTTCCTGCCATGCCCGGTCCATGATCTGTGCGCGTGCGAACACCCTTTCGGGTTGCTCCAGCAGGGTCTTCAGAATCAGGTACTCATATCGGGTCAGTGTCAGCCACTGGCCGTAATAGGCAATGCGCGCGCGCGCCGCATCGTGTGTGAATGCTTCGTTCTCACTGGATTGTCCGGGGGGGTCATGTTGCACGCGGCGCAGTATGGCCTTTGTCCGCGCAGCCAGTTCGCGTGGACTGAACGGTTTGCTGACATAGTCGTCGGCGCCGATCTCCAGGCCCACGACACGGTCGAGTTCCTGGGTGCGGGCGGTAAGGAAGATGATGGGGATGTCGGAGAAACCTCGCATCGTTTTGCAGATTTCGAAGCCATTGGCGTCCGGCAGGCCGATATCGAGAATAGCCAGGGCGATGCCGGGATCGGTGCGAACGGCCTCCAGTGCATCCTCGCCGAGACTGACCCAGCGCACCGCGAACCCCTCGCATTGCAAGGCATAGACTACCGTATCGGCAATCGCAGCCTCGTCCTCCACCAACAGTATCGTCTTGCTCAACTGACCCTTAACCCTGGTACACGTCACACGCAGGTTGAATTAGACACCAGCCTTTACCGTAAGGCTTGTATTTGGATACATCAACAAGTTCAAGCTAAACTGCCCCTGTCATGGGTGCCCGAGTTCTGCCGGCGAGGCAATGGGAGCGGAGCATTGAGTACCCTCACAACGATATGCGACGCCGCCGTTTCGGGGGGTGCGCTGGGCCAGCAGGCCGGGCAGCTCTCCAGCCTCATCCGGGATGAACAGGGCCATGCGGCGGGGCGCATATAAATTCGGCAGCCCGGCCCTCCATGTTGCCAGGTCTTGCCTTGGCGCGCGAACCACCAGGGTTTCGCCGGGCTCCAGCCACTCGTCCAGGGCCTGGAGCAGGCTGGCATGGGCGTAGGGCAGTTGTTGCAGTTGCGGCCAGGCCAGGCGCAGGGTGCGTTCGGCGGCGTCCAGGTAGCGGCTCTCGCCCAGCAGGTGGCCCAGACGCAGCAGGGCGTAGGCGGCGATGCCGTTCCCGGAGGGGGTGGACTCATCACCCAGTGGTTTGGGGCGGTGGATCAGGTTCTCGTGGTCGTCTGCAGTGAAGAAAAAGCCCCCGGCCGGGTCCTGAAAGTGTTCAAGCAGTGTATCCGCCAAGTCAATGGCGAATTCCAGGTCGCTGCTGTGCCAGCGGGTCTGCAGCAATTCCAGCAGGGCGTCCAGCAGGAAGGCGTAGTCGTCCAGGTAGGCCATCAGGTGAGTCTTGCCGTCCTTGCTGGTGGCGAGCAGGCGGCCGTCTCGCCACATCCGTTCGCGGATGAAGTGCAGGGCGCGCTCGGCGGAGTCCAGGCATTCCGGCCGTTCCAGTACGCAGGCGGTGCGGGCCATGCCCTTGATCATCAGGGCGTTCCAGGAGGTGAGTATTTTTTCGTCGCGGCCGGGGCGTATGCGCAACTCGCGGGCGCTGAAGAGTTTCTTTCGGGCCCGCTCCAGTTGGGCCATGGCGGTTTCTGCGTCCAGGCCAAGATCCGCCGCCGCATCCTCCGGGGTCCGGTAGCCATGCAGGTTCCAGCGTCCCTCGAAATTGGGCTTGCGGCCGTTGCTGTAGACGGCGCACAACAATTGGAATTCTTCCGGCTCCAGGAGTGACTGCACCTGGTCGAAGGTCCATAGGTAAAATTTACCCTCTTCACCCTCGCTGTCCGCATCCAGACTGGAGTAGTAGCCGCCCTCGGGAGACTGCATCTCGCGCATCACCCAGCCGGCGGTGGCCAGTGCGGCATCCTGGAATACAGACTGGTTTGTGCTCTGCCATGCGTCGCAGCACAGGGCCAGCAGCGGGCCATTGTCGTACAACATCTTTTCGAAATGGGGGATCATCCAGTCATCGTCTACCGAGTAACGGCAGAAGCCGCCGCCGAGCTGGTCGTTCATGCCGCCACGGATCATGCGATCCAGGGTGAAGCAGGCCATGTGCAGGGCCTGGGCGTCGGGCGTCTCCAGCGTGCGGGTGGCCGCCCAGTGGCGCAGAAGGACTTCCAGATTGCTTGGATGGGGGAACTTGGGCGCACTGCCGAAGCCGCCGCGCTCGGCATCGAAACTCTGGGCCAGCTGGCGCCGCGCCACGTCCAGGGGGCCTGCGCTGAGGGCCTCATGGCCAATGGTCGGCGGGTCAGGGTTCAATCTGGCAAGGGCGTCGCGCATGGCGATATTTTGTTCGCGGATCTCCTGGCGCTGCTCCCGGTAGGCGGCTTCAATGCGGCTCAGCAGATCCTTGAAGGCGGGCAGGCCATGGCGTGCTTCTTTGGGAAAATAGGTACCGCCGAAAAACGGTACCTGATCGTCTGGGCTGAGAAACAGTGTCAGGGGCCAGCCGCCGGGGCGTTGAGCCAGCAGTTGGTGGGCTGCTTGGTAAATCTTGTCCAGGTCGGGGCGTTCTTCCCGGTCAATCTTGATATTGACGAACAGGCGGTTCATCAGGTCGGCGGTGGCCTGGTCCTCGAAGGATTCATGGGCCATGACATGGCACCAGTGGCAGGCGGAATAGCCTACCGAGATCAGAATGGGTTTGTTTTCGGCACGCGCCAGCTCCAGGGCCTCCGGGCACCAGGGCCACCAGTCCACCGGGTTATGTGCATGTTGCTGCAGATAAGGGCTGGTGGTATCGGCGAGTCGGTTGGTGCTGGAGTTGAACTTGTGCATGTGGGATCCGCTCAGTTTTATTAGATTGAGTTTATATGGCGGCGCGGATTTGGATTGAAAGGCGGCCTTTATCTGCTACTCTGATGTCCTGTTATTTTCCATGTGAAAACAAAATGAAAGCAGCCCAGTTGCGCTTGAAGAAGGACCAGGAACGCCGTCTGCTGGCCGGGCATGTCTGGGTGTACAGCAATGAGGTGGATACCAAGATCACGCCGCTGAGGGACCTGGAGCCGGGGCAGCCGGTGGAATTGTACGCCCAGCGCGGCCGGTTTTTGGGAATGGCTTATGCAAACCCCCATTCCCTGATCTGTGCCCGTCTTATCAGTCGGCGGCGTGGTGTGGAACTGGATGCTGAATTGATACGTCAACGTCTGGCAGACGCCCTGGCCCTGCGTGAACGCATCTACCCCCAGCCTTTCTATCGCCTGTTTTTCGGCGAGGCGGACGGACTGCCTGGGTTGGTGGTGGACCGTTATGGAGATCTGCTGGTTCTGCAATCCACGACGGCGGGTGTGGAACGCCTGCTGAATACGATTTTCGATGTCTTGGATTCTCTGCTTTCGCCTTCAGCCATTCTGTTGCGCAATGACGTTGCGGTGCGTGAACTGGAAGGGCTTAAACAAGAGGTGATATGTGCCGGGGGTGAGGTACCGGAATGGATAAGGATCAACGAAAACGGCCTGAGTTTCGAGGCTCAGCCGCAGACTGGCCAGAAGACCGGCTGGTTTTATGATCAGGCAGACAACCGTTCACGAATGCGGCGCTATATTCAGGGCGTCCGGGTGCTGGATGTCTGCTCTTATCTGGGGGGCTGGGGCATTAGTGCGGCGGCATGGGGCGCGACCAGTGCGCTGTGCGTGGATGCTTCAGAGGCGGCCCTGGCAGGTGCCATGCGCAATGCGGAGTTGAACGCCTGTGCCGACCGGGTCTCGGTGCAGCAGGGCGACGCGTTTGAGCAATTGAAGCTTCTGGTCGAGCGCGGTGAGCGCTATGGCCTGGTGTGTCTGGATCCGCCCGCCTTCATCAAACGCCGCAAGGACATGGACAATGGCCTGGAGGCCTATGCACGACTCAACCGGCTGGGTTTTAAGCTACTTGAGCCGGACGGCATTCTGGTGACATCATCTTGTTCCTACCACCTGCTCAGGGAACAATTCCTGCGCACCCTGCAAAAAACCGCTCGGCAGGAAGGCCGGAGTCTGCAGTTGCTCGAATCGGGACAGCAGTCGGCGGACCATCCAGTTCACCCTGCGGTGCCGGAAACGGCCTACTTGAAAACCTTTTTTCTGCGCTCACTCGCCAGCTACTGAGGACCGCGCCGGCATGGCCGGCGCTGTTCCCAAGCCGTCCCCACGGCCGGCCTGGGTTTCTACTTTCCCTTGTCGGCCAGGTTCATGATCTCATCCATGAGGCGGCCCCGGGATGGCTCCGTGATGTTTTCCCAGGCCTCGGCGATCTTGACTGCATCTTCGGAAAGGTTGGCCGAGCGGTCACCGAACATCAGCCAGGCCGGATTGACTTCCAGGACCTTGGCGATCTCGTTGATTTTGCGCGGCCTAAGACTTTTGCCGTTTTCTATCTTCTGGATGACTGCCTGATTGGTACCAGCCTTGATGGCGAGTTGTTCCTGGGTCCAGCCCTTTTCGCGGCGTTGTCTGCGCAACCTGGCGCCCAGTGAGTCCATGAATTTGTACTGATAAAGTTGTGCGTTCATATAAAGTCTCTGCCTGTTGTCGCTTGAGTGCTTATCGTCCTTCCGAAACCTGTAACGGCACGAATGTCGTTAACTTGACACTAAAGATTATTTAATACAGGCAATTAGTGAAAAAGGTTCCCAAATTGTTGCAAAGCGGGAAATTCCCACATCCTGATACGTATTGTATCCCGCCTTGCAAGATAGAAAAGGTTTAGAATGCCGTACTCATGATCCAATACATAAGTTTCGATCCTATTGTCATTGCGCTGGGGCCATTGCAGGTCCGCTGGTACGGGCTCATGTACCTGCTGGGTTTTGCTGCGGCCTGGTGGTTGGGGAGGCTGCGCGCGGATCGCCTCGGGATAGGGCGCGAGGCCTTACGGCGCATGGATGACCTGATTTTTTACGGTGTTCTGGGTGTGGTGCTGGGCGGTCGTATAGGTTACGTATTGTTCTACCAGAGTGAACATCTGATGCGCGATCCTCTCTATCTATTGCGCATCTGGGAAGGAGGCATGTCATTTCACGGCGGTCTGCTGGGTGTTATTCTGGCCATGTATCTGTTCGCCCGCCGTTCTGGCCTGGGTTTTTTTCAGGTGACCGATTTCGTAGCCCCACTGGTGCCTGTCGGCCTGGGGGCCGGGCGTATAGGCAATTACATCAACGGGGAACTGTGGGGCCGGTATACCGATATGCCCTGGGGTGTGCAATTGCCCTGCGATCGATTTCCCGCCTACTGTGCAGGTGTGCCGGCGGATGCCCTGTGGAGCCTCCCTCTGCATGCCTCGCAGCTATATGAAGCGCTGCTGGAGGGTCTGATCCTGTTTTTGGTCCTGTGGTCATTCACTCGACTGCCCCGGCCTGTGATGGCGACCTCAGGCCTGTTTCTGTCGGTTTATGGTCTGTTCCGGTTTTTGGTGGAATTTGTCCGCCAGCCTGATGCCCATCTCGGATTTGTGGCCCTGGATTGGCTGACCATGGGACAAATACTCAGTTTGCCGATGATGGCGGGGGGAATTATGTTACTTGGGTTGGCCTATCGCGGACACCGGCCGAGAACCACATAAATGCATCAATATCTGGATCTCATGCGCCATGTGCGTGCACTGGGCGTGCGCAAGGATGACCGCACCGGCACAGGTACCTTGAGCGTGTTCGGCTACCAGATGCGTTTCGACCTGTCCCAGGGCTTTCCACTTGTCACCACAAAGAAACTGCATCTGCGCTCCATTATCCATGAATTATTATGGTTTCTGCGCGGCGACACCAATATCCGCTATCTCCAGGAAAACGGTGTGTCCATCTGGGACGAGTGGGCGGATGAGAACGGTGAACTGGGACCGGTTTATGGGCATCAATGGCGCTCCTGGCCGACCCCCTCGGGGGGCGGTATCGACCAGATCGCTCAGGTGGTGGAGCAGATTCGCCGTAATCCGGATTCCCGCCGCCACATAGTCAGTGCCTGGAATCCGGCTGAAGTCGACAGCATGGCCCTGCCGCCCTGTCATAGTCTGTTTCAGTTTTACGTGGCCGAGGGACGCTTGTCATGCCAACTCTACCAGCGCAGCGCTGACATTTTCCTGGGTGTTCCTTTCAACATAGCCAGTTATGCACTGCTTACCCTGATGGTGGCCCAGGTGACCGGGCTCAGACCAGGGGATTTCGTGCATACCTTGGGTGATGCCCATTTGTATCTCGATCATCTGGAACAGACGGACCTGCAACTTTCCCGCAAGCCCTTTGCACTGCCCGAAATGCGGCTCAACCCGGATATAGACTGCATATTCGATTTTCGCTTTGAAGACTTCGAGTTACTCAGCTACAACTGCCACCCTCACATCAAGGCGCCTATCGCCGTGTGAAGGGCCGTAGCATCGACAAAATCCCACGGAGATGATGATCGAAGCAGAATCAGGCATCTGTAGTGATTAGCAGCAAACCGTCACCAGGAATCTATATGGCTAGGATCGGGTGAGGCTGAGGAAAATCACTTACCCTCTCGTGTACCGTTGCACGCCCACGTATTATCCGATGCTATGCATTCACCCGCTCTTGTTTCCCTGATTGCCGCTCAGTCGGATAACCGTGTGATCGGCAGGTGCAACCGCCTGCCCTGGCATTTGCCCGCCGACCTTAGGCACTTCAAGGCCCTGACTCTGCGCAAGCCCATCATAATGGGGCGCAAGACCTGGGAATCCCTGCCGGGCCTGTTGCCCGGCCGCAGGCATATCGTGATAACGCGCAATAGGGATTACAAGGCGGAAAACTGCCTGCTAGTGGAATCGCCCGAGCGCGCCATCCAGGTTGCCGGGGAAGCGGACGAGTTGATGGTGATAGGTGGTGCGGAAATCTACCGCCGCATGCTGCCCCTGGCCGGGCGCATGTATCTCACCCTGGTGCATGCGGAATTTGAGGGTGATGCCTACTTTCCACGGTGGAATGAGGCGGAGTGGACAGAGCTATCGCGCGAAGAGCATATGGCTGACGCCAGCAACCCCTATGACTATAGTTTCTTGACCCTTGGTAGATTATGTCAGGATTCCTGATTGAGCAGTGGAATGCCGTCACAGGAGACCTGGATGGGCAGAATGGCTTTTGTTTTGTGCACGCGCACGGCTGTGAGCTGGTTGCCCCACAGGCAGCCGGTATCCAGCGCCCAGACATTGTTTCGGTTTACATAACCCAGGGTAGACCAATGCCCGAATAGGATGCGTTCATCGGCGCTGGCCCGGTGCGGCATGTCGAACCACGGCAGGCGCCCCTTGGCCTGGGTGCCGGGGGGGCCTTTTTCATCCAGGGCCAATGCACCGTTTGCGGTGCAATAGCGCATGCGGGTGAAGGCGTTGATGATGAAACGCCAACGCTCCATACCCTTGAGTTTGGGAGACCAGAGCTTGGGCTGGTTGCCGTACAGGTTTTCCATCAGATCAGGAAAGCCAGGTCCCTGAAGTACGTTTTCCACTTCCCTGGAAAGTGCTTGCGCCGTCTTCATGTCCCATTGTGGGGGAAGGCCCGCATGCAGCATGCTGAAGCGTTTTTTGCGGCTGCGATGCAGCAGGGGGCGATGGCGCAGCCAGTGCAACAATTCGTCCCGGTCAGGGGCCCGCAGTATTTCTCCCAGTCCAGAGTCCTTGTAGTGTTTTAGATTGCCTTGGGACAGGGCCAGTAGGTGCAGGTCGTGATTACCGAGCACGCACACGGCCCGCTCACCCAGGCTGTGGGCGAAACGCAGCATCGCTAATGAGCGCGGTCCACGGTTGACCAGATCTCCGGCTATCCAGAGTTTGTCCTTGGCAGGATCGAATTCCAGGCGATCCAGCAGGATGAGGAATTCATCAAAACAGCCCTGGATGTCGCCTATCGCGTAAGTTGCCATGCCCCGTCAGGTCTATGCAGATTCAGTGCAGCTGACTGGCTACGGCGAGTGAGAAAGGGCTTATGGGCGCATCGAAGCGAGTGCCGTCATCACCTACCATTTCATAACTGCCGTGCATGCTGCCCACTGGCGTGGCTATGACGGCACCACTGGTGTAACGGAATTCTTCACCGGGCTTGAGATAGGGTTGCTCACCCACCACGCCTTTGCCCCGGACTTCTTCTACCTTGCCATTGGCATCTGTGATGATCCAGTGGCGACTGAGCAGCCGCGCCGGTACGCTGCCGGCATTACTGATGGTGATGGTGTAGGCGAAAACGAATCGGTCGGAGTGGGGGTCCGATTCATGGTCCAGGTAATTGGTGTTAACCTGGATCTGGATGGCGAAGGAAGAAGAATCTTCAATTGGCTGCATGTATGTCACATCTCTTGGTAAGAGATCGGACAAGATAGCGCCAGTATGAGACAAAAGCAACGCATTAAGGTTTATGCCCGATGGGCCGATAGATCTCACAGGTGCTTTCTGCTGGTCGTCAATGTATAGCCCCGCGGACTTTGGCTCAGGCAAGTTTAGGAATTGTGAGATGAGTCGCATAAGTATATTGATATTTCTGGTGATATTTGATTCACTCACGCTGCTGTTTGGGGCATCTTCCAGTGATGAACTGGTGGCCGCGGCCGGGGCAGGTCGTCTCGAACTGGTTTACGATCTGCTGGAGCAGGGAGCGGATGTCAACGTCCGGGGACAGGGAGAGCGCACGCCACTGATCAATGCAGCCGCGAGCGGCAATCGCAGAACAGCGCGTGCCCTGCTGGCTGCAGGGGCCGATACGGGTTTGCTGGACGCCCGAGGGCGCAGTGCCCTGATGGAGGCAGCCGCGTTCGGCCACTTGAGGGTGGTCAGGCTGCTGCTCGGCATGGGGGCGGATCCCAATCTCAAGGACAAGTCCGGAACATCGGCGCTCAAGCTGGCACGGCTAGCGGGTTACGGGTCGATCGAGGCGGCATTGCAGGCCGCTGGAGCGATGGAAGCAAGCGAAGAGCAGGCCTTAGAGGAGCAGGAGGCAGCGAAATAGCCGCAGAAACTGGATAAACCTGATTCTGACCGACTTTTGCTGCTATACTGTTGAGGCATATCAGGCAGTTGTCTGCTGTTTCGTTTGAAATTTATGAAGAAACCACTATAAGACAACGATTTAAAATGATTTCCAGTCGGCCTCCGCGTAAACCTGATCTATTTGTCGTCATGTTGATGGCTGTTGCCATAGGCATGTCCGCCACCCTTGCCTATCAGGTCAACCTGTACTTCAACGACGACGGACTCTCCATCAACCGCCAGGCACACTATTTCTCCCCAGTTGCCGGTAGTTGAGACTGGGTCGATTTTCAGACTTTCGTGCTGAGCCAAGCCGGCGCATTTTCCAGACAGGTTGTTCTTCCATGACCAATAAGATTCGCGTGGGCGTGATCGGTGTCGGCTATCTGGGCCGTTTTCACGCACTCATTTATTCACGCATGCCTGATGTGGAGTTGGTAGGTGTGGTGGATGCAAACCGTAAACGCGCTGCCGAGGTGGCTGCCGAGGCTTCCTGCCAGGCCTTCAGACATCAGGACGAGTTGTTGGACAGGGTTGATGCGGTGAGCATCGTGGTGCCCACTACCGCTCACTTGAAGGCTGCCAAACCTTTCCTGGAGCGCGGCATCCATATGCTGCTGGAAAAACCCATTGCCCCAAATCAGTCGGAGGGGACGGCCATCGTAAGGCTCGCGGCGGAACACGGCGCGATTCTGCAGATCGGCCACTTGGAGCGCTTCAATTCCGGGGTTATGGAATTGGCTGGACGTATAGATAATCCCCGCTTCATCGAGGCCCACCGCATGGGTGGGTTCGTGGAGCGGGCCACGGACGTTGATGTGATCTCGGATCTAATGATTCACGACATCGATATTATCCTGTCCTTGGTCGATTCGGACATCGAGAATATCGCCGCTGTCGGCACTCCGGTGCTCACCAGCCATGTGGATATCGCCAATGCCCGCATCGAGTTTAGCAACGGGACCGTTGCCAATGTTATCGCCAGCCGGGCCTCCGAGGTGAAGATGCGGCGTATCCGCGTATTTCAACCAAATGCCTATCTATCCCTGGATTTCGCCGAACAGACCCTGGACATTGCCTGGCCCCAGCCACGTGATGACCGCGAGTGGCCGGATATTGCCAGGAAAAGAGTTCAGGTGGAACCGGTCAAGCCCCTGGATGCGGAACTGGCCGCTTTCGCTGACTGTATACGCACCGGCAAGCCCCCCCTGGTGGATGGACGGGTTGGCCTGGAGGCCCTGGATGTGGCCTTGCAGGTGCGAGAGAAGATTCTCAGTTAAGCGTCTGCCATTGCGGGTTTGCACTCAATGAATACGCCTTTTGAGTTTGCCGGGGTTCGTCAACTGCGCATTCGATAGCACATGTCAATGGCAGTCTGTATGGCCGCATGCAGGCTGCCCGGGTCGGCCCGTCCACTGCCGGCCAGATCCAGGGCGGTTCCGTGGTCCACGGATGTGCGGATAATGGGAAGGCCCAGTGTGATGTTCACGGCGCGGCCGAAGCCCATGTGCTTGAGTACGGGCAGGCCCTGGTCGTGGTACATGGCCAATACGGCATCGGCCGTGTCCAGGTAGCGTGGGGTGAACAATGTGTCTGCCGGCAGTGGGCCGTTCAGATCCATGCCCTCGCCTCGCAATCGCTCCAGTACCGGTTCGATGACCTCCCGTTCTTCAAGTCCCAGATGCCCGCCCTCGCCTGCGTGGGGATTTAGGCCGCAGACCAGGATGTGGGGGTGCGGCATTCCGAAACGGTTCTGCATGTCGCGATGGAGCGTACGGCAGATGTGTTCCAGGTGTTCACCTGTGATCTTCTCGCTGACCCGCGCCAGAGGCAGGTGTGTGGTCGCCAGGGCAACGCGCAGGCCGGGGGCCGCCAGCATCATTACCGGTTGACCGCCGCAATGTTGCGCCAGATATTCTGTGTGTCCGGTGAAACGATGTCCGGCCTGGTTGATCGTTGCCTTATGCACAGGTCCAGTGACCATGGCATCGAAGCGGCCATCCAAGCAGCCGCTGCAGGCAGTGCTCAGGGTGTCCAGTACATAGTCGGCATTACGCGGGTCCAGGCGGCCTGCCTGGGCATGTTCAAGTAGTGGGCGATGCAGCAGGCACAGACGGCCGGATGTGGGTTCTGTCTCTGGTTGGTACGCCGAGCCGTGGATTCCTGCACGCTGATACAGAAGCTCGGCATCCGCCACCAGGACCAGTTCGGCATCATAGCGATGGTTGAGTAGATGAGCGCACAACTCTGGGCCTATGCCCGCCGGTTCGCCCGGGGTAATGGCAATGCGTGCTACCGAAGGGGACATGGGTGATGCCTAATAATCAATCTTGTCTGCATCCGGCAGGCGCATCTCCACGTAGGCCTCATCGCGCAGACGCCTTAACCACAGTTCGGTGGCTTCTTCCGCCTTGCGTTCGCGGATGCTGTCGCGGGCCTTGGACTTGAGCATGGCCTCGGAGTTGTCGAATTCACGCCGCTCAACGACCTGCATGAGGTGCCAGCCGAAAGGGGATTGGAATGGTTGACTGAATTCGCCAGGGGCCAGATTGTTCATCTGCTGCTCAAAGGTAGGCACGGTATCGCCCGGGCTGACCCAGCCCAGATCGCCACCCTTGGCGGCTGAGCCGGTGTCCTGTGAGTGAGAGCGTGCGATGCTGTCAAAGTCGTCTCCGCCCTGCAGGCGGAAACGCAATTGTTGCAGGCGGGTACGCGCATCGTCGTCTGATACCAGTTCATTGGTCTTGATCAGTATGTGCCGGGCATGGGTCTGCGTGATGAGCTGGCGATCGGAGCCCTTGTAGTCAAGGACAGAGAAGATGTGATAACCGCTGGAACTGCGCGTCGGGTCGGTAATTTCACCCCGCATCAGGGTGCGGGCCGCTTCGACGGCGATGGAGGGGACCTGGGAAAGTTTCATCCAGCCCAGGTCACCGCCCTCCAGGGCCTGGCGGCCGTCGGAGTACACCAAGGCGGTTTCGGCGAAATCGGCCCCTGCGCGCAATTTATCCACAAGCTGCCGTGCCTTTTCCTTGGCGCGCTGAACCTGCTCAGGTGAGGCATCTTCCGGGGTGGCGATCAGTATATGCTGCAGATGGACATCGGAGCGCTCGGTCAGCTTGCCCATATTGTGCGCGATAAAATTGGCCACTTCCCGGTCAGTGACGGTGATGCGGTTGATTACCTGCTGGTTGCGCAGGCGGGCCAGTATAATGCGCTCGCGGGTGTCCTCGCGGAAGCTGTTGAAATCCATACCCTCCGCTTTCAGGGTGTCGCGTAATTCGGTCAGTGTCAGACCGTTTTTCTCGGCGATGTTGCCGATGGCTCGCGCCAGGGTGGCATCATCCAGTTTTACACCAGCTCTATCGGCCGCCTGTAATTGCAGGCGGTTCTTGATCATGCGCTCCAATACCTGGCGTTCGATCACTGCTGACGGTGGGAGGCGGGTGCCGCGCTCCTGGATCTGGGCCATGATCTGGGTGATTTCCCGTTCGAGTTCAGAGCGTACGATCACGTCTTCGTTGACCACGGCGACGATGCTGTCCAGCTCATAGGCGAAACATTGGGGTGCGGTGGCCAGCAGCAGGAGCGCCGGCAGCAATTGCGTTAACAGGGTGCGTATCATTTATTCGACTTCGTATCCGTAGACGCCGCGTTTAAGGAAATCCTGAATATCGTTGCCGAAGGCGCCCAGTCCGGCCAGTTCGAATTGCAGCAAAAAGGAGAATTCCTCGTCTTCCGCGGGGCTGTTGACGAACTGGCGCAGCAGGGCGCGCACCCGCCAGCAGCATTGCCCGTATTCCACTCCGGCGAAGGCCTCCTGGGTCTGTTTGTGGCGCAGCGAGTACAGCCAGCGCCCCACCACTTCCCACTCGTGATTCACGGGCAGGCGGAAAGACAGATCCGTATCCTCGTAATCCGTGTCGAAGTTGCTATCGTCACGGTTCAGGCGGTAGGACAGGTTGACCAGCCTGCCGTGAGGTCCATGGTAGTGCAAGCCAAAATTCGCCTTGCGTATGGGATCATCACTTCGGTTGGGGTCCCACTGGATACTGCCGCGGCCGCTCCAGTCGTCGGCAATGCGCGCCGCCAGCTCAGCGGCGACGGCGGAGCTGCTGTCTTCTTCGGGGGCGCCAAGCAGCTGCACCCGGCGATCCTCGAAATAGAATATCTGACCCAGGCTGGCTCGGAACAGTTCCCTGCCGCTCTGATCGGACAGGGTGCGGGAAGTCAGCGCCAGGGTAAGCTGGTTGGCGTCTCCGACGCGGTCCCGTCCACTGAAGCGATTGTCGCGGAACAGGCTGGCGAAGGAAAAGTCCAGCTCGGCACTGTCGAACACGGGAAGATCGTCCTGGTCCTCGTAGGGGGCATAGAGGTAATACAGCCGGGGCTCCAGGGTCTGGGTGGTCGCTTCGCCCAGCCAGATGCTGGGGCGTTCATAGATCAGGCCGCCGTCCAGGCTCAGTGTGGGGACGGTGAGGCTGGGGGAGTCGGACAGGCCGGGGTCCTGGTCATCCAGAATATAAGAGGCGTGGTGTAGAGTGGCCGTGGGTGTCAGGTGACCGTAGCTGCGTCGAAGCGGCAGGCTGATGCTGGGCCGCAGGGCAAAGCGGTTGCCGTGCACCTTATCGTTATGGTCGAAGTAGACGTATTCCGCCTCCAGCCGCGGGTCGCTGCCGTACAGGCTTCCCGGGGCTTCGGCCATATACAGCAGTTGGGGCAGCCGCTTGTATGGATACTCTGTTTCCGGTATGGCTCGATCCACGGTCTGGAAGCCCTGGGTCCGCGCAAGCAGAAACCAGCCCTCGCCGTAGCGGATCAGGTCGGCGCGGCGTTCCAGATGGCGGGTGCTGGTGACGTTGAGTTCATTGCCGAAGTCTTCCAGATAGGCGTTATCGGATACCAGGTTGAAATTCACCTCGGTCTTCCAGCTTTCATCGAAGTAGCCTTGCTGCCTGATCGCGAAGGCGCCGCGTGAATCGCCGGGAATGTACTCCTGGTCGTCGTGGATGTACTCGCCGTAGAACTCGCCGTGTTGGTTGGCGGTGAGATAGCGGTATTCGCCACCCAGCATAAAACCACGCTTGCTCATGTAGCGTGGGATCAGGGTGGCGTCCATGTCAGGGGCGATGTTGAAGTAATAGGGAGCCCGCAGTTCCACGCCCCGGCTGCTGGAGTTGCCGATGGACGGTGCCAGGAAACCGGATTTGCGCCGGTCGTCCAGCGGGAGGCTGATATAAGGGGTGTACAGGATGGGGACTCCGTTGACCCGCAATCTGGCATCATGGGCTACCGCCTCGGCCTTGGTGCGGTCAACGGTCAGGGTGTCCGCCTGCAACTCCCAGGCATTGCTGTCTCTCGGACAGGTGGTATAGGTGATGTTGGTGAAATGTGAAAGGGTTTCGCTCTCGATGTGGATGTGGTCCGCAGTGCCCCGGGCATTCATACCCTCCAGGCGGAAGTGTGCCTGATCCAGATGGGCCTGGCGGCCGATCAGGTCAATGTCCACCGTGCGGCTGAGGATGCGCATGCCCGATTGCTGCAACAGGGCGCCGCCCTCGGCATGGACCTGACCGGTATCGCGCATATAGTCGATGCTTTCAGTCTCCAGGTGCTGGTGGCCGCGGTCCGCAATGACATTGCCCTGCATGGATGCCCGGTTCTCCAGCCGGTAGATCTGGGCGGAATCCGCCTCCATCTCGACAGGTTCATAGGGATCGGGCTGAGCTGCCAGTCGAAAAGTGTCTGCGGATTCGGGTGGCGGTCCGCAGTATGCCCATTCCAGTCCCCGGTCCAGACGGGAAGTATCGGCCTGGAAGGGCAGCGGCTGCTTGCCGGGTTCCTGTGTGGCTGCATCCGGGTGTTGCGCTGCCGCCATCTCAGATGCCGGCTGCCCGGCACGCGCCGCCTCTTCCTGGGTAGGTCGAACCGGTTCGGCCGCACTCTGAACTTCCGCTTCCGGATCAGGCGCAGGCCCGTCCGCCCCTTCGCCGGTCGCCTGCCTGTCCGCATATTCGGTCGGTTCCGGCTCGTCGGTATCGCTATCGGCCGCGGGCTGGGTGTCCGCTTGCAGGGTGGAGGGTGCCGGATGCGCCGGCACGCTTGTCACGGACTGCGCTGTCGTCGGTGCTTGTTCCATCTGCCTCGGATCCGGCTGCCGGGATCCTGGCTCCGATGTTGTCGCCGGTGTTGCGGTTTGTGTCGTGTGTGCGGCTGATAATCCCGGTTCGGCAGGCAGTGGCTGGATGACGGGAGCGGAGCCGTCACATACCCAGCGTCCACTGCCCGCTTCCTGCTGGCAATTCCAACCGGCAAGGGTGTGCAGTGGGATGGCGCTGCCTGCAATCAGGGTGCAGCAGGTGAATGCCAGGCTGATCCGATTAGCGGCCACGGTTGGGTTATTGCCCCGGTAGAAAATTTGCAGGATAGGCGCTCGCGACTTAGCTCAGCGGCGCGCCATACCATCGCATAGAACGCCTTGTACATCAATATTCCGGGCAGCATCAAATCCGTTCACGGGTGCGCCGCCAAGCCTTGCGCAGCAGATGGGTACTCAACAGGCGGGGCGGCATGCGTTGCCAGTGAGAGCGAACATAGAGCAGCCAGGCGCTGAGACGCGCTGGCGGTTGCTCCGGTTCGCCTGGAGTGAGTACATGCAGGACAAGCCGACGTAGCAGATGATCGGCCAGCCCCGACTGCATTGCCTGGACTTCCAGGCTGGGAGGCAAAGGAGTGTGCAACAACTGCCGGCAACAGTACAGGGCGTGGTGCAGGAGGTGGCTCAGTCCCAGTTCCTCCGCTCTGGGTATCAGTCTGTCCCAGAACCCAGGGTCGGCACTGAAATGCCGCAGCATTTGATCCATGTCCACCAGGTCACGCAGACCGCCATTCAGGTCCCCGTCCTGAAAGAGATGTGCGGTGCAGTGCAGCAGCATATCGATGGGTGCGAACGTCCAGAGGCCCTCTCCCAGTGGATCAGCCTCTTGCCACAGGCTTGCCATGGGAGGGTTCAGACGCCCGCTGGGCGGTAGAATCTGGTGGTGCAAGTCGATTTCCAACTCGTAATCGGGATGTCTGAGGGCCGGTAGTTCGTGCATCCAGGTACGGTAATAGTATTGATCATAGGCATCACTTGTTTGCGCTTGCCAACCCTTGTCCAGCAGTAGCCGCTCGGCTTGAAGCAGTCGCTCCTCGGGCAACAGCAGGTCAATGTCGGACAGTAGCCGGCCCGAGGCATGGGGCAGACCGCGGTATAGATAGGCTACGCCTTTGAGCAGGAGTACCGGCATATCCGGTGGGTAGAGTTCTCGTACCAGGCGGATCTCCCTGCGCGCCTGCACAAACATATGCTCGAGATAGCGGTGGATGGCGATGAAGCGGTCCCGCACCGGTGTAGGCAGGTCCGCTTGCACGGCGTATATCCGGCTTAAATGGGCGATATGCCCGGTGAGTTTCTGTCGACGCGCCTGACGCAGCAGCAGATCCCATTGGGCGACGCCCAGTTCATGGAGAGCGGCGGGTTCACGCAGTATGTGCAGCAACGGGTTCATTTTGCGCCACGATCATCCGGGGTCGGGAGTTGTGACAGTATCTGCAGGGCTTCATCCAGATTGCTGTAAGTCAGTTCATGGATACTGCAGGACCGGATCAGGCGGGCTAGGCTACGGAAGCCCGTTTCTCCCATGAGACGGTAATTGAAGCTGTTGCGGCTGAGACGGACGAAGCCGAGTTCCTGAGCTTGAGCATGTAGCCTGGTGCTGCTGCCCGCCTGGTAGCGGGGGAACAGGATCCAGGCCGGCCGGGCGGGTTCCAGTTGCCTGTGCACACTGTCCTGCGGTGGTTTGACATGGGCCACGTCGCCCTTGCGGGTTGCGCTGAATCTGGGTCCTATGCAGGCCTCGGGAACGGCTTCGCGGATCACCTCTATGGACTGGTTCTTCAGCGGTATGGGTTTGGGCAATGGCCACACCTGCCCGGTTTCCGGGCGGATCAGTCCGAATTCATCGGATAACAGACGCCAGCCCCTGTGTGCCAGGGCGGCGCACAGGGTGCTTTTACCGGAGCCAGGCATGGCTGGCATCAGCAGGGCATGGCCGGAGCGTTCCAGGACGGCGGCATGCAGCATGAGGTATTGGTGAGCGCGGGTGGCTATGCACCAGTTGAGGCCCCACTCGAAAAGCGGGAGCGCTTGATCCAGCGGGTAGGGTTCGAAGGGTTTTTCAGCATCCAGGAAAAAGTTGATCTGCGGCCGCCAAAAACGGCGTACCGACATGGGCCTGAGCATGCGCACGTGAAAGTCCGCCGCCCACGGGGGTTGCACCAGTTCATGGCCTGAATAGAAAAAACCCAGGTGCTTGATCAGGCCGGGATACGCCGTGCCCAGGCGGGTGACAAAAGGGCCTGTGCGCAGCAGTAGTAAGTTTCGCTGACAGCGTTGGCGCATGGCATGCCGGGGCAGATCACCAAGCTTCACGGTGCGGCTGGCTCCAGCAGGCCCAGGCTTGTCAGTTGCATCAGGCCGAGATGCAGTTGTGTGCGCCACTGCGTATCTACTGCCAGGT
>RRYU01005112.1_pt1 | contig 25170 bp, 21 predicted proteins | sample 2162651 | NCBI WGS metagenome assembly RRYU01 (sample SAMN10267283, study PRJNA491782) | microbial mat metagenome | isolation source: biomat in the production well | place: Japan: Minami-Kanto gas field, natural gas well KTG3 | collected 2017-06 | reverse complement strand
GGGGGTACTCTCGACAATGACCGTCTCACCGATCTGCACACTAGGTTGCACCTTACGGGCTACCGCGAGTTCAACCTCAAAGCGATCATCATAGACCTCATCAACCACCTGCTTCTCAGCATAGACCCTGGCAGCGCCGGTTTGGGGGTCAAGTTTGACCGAGACCTCCATCGGGGGCGGATTATTACCAAGGGTACGCTTGTAGGCGGTGATCAGCGCCTTCTCCATAACATCTATGATCGCCTCTTTCGGGATACCCCGCTCGGCCGCAATCTGTGAGATCGCTGTATAAAAGTCGCTCTTCATATCTTCACTCGCCTACAACAACAAGAAAAGTGGGGGATACCCACTTTTCACAAACGCACGGCGTTAAGCTGCTTGCCGCATGTCAGATCTGGTTCATCCCCTTTCTGACCTGATGGGTAGTATAACACCTCGAATCAAGTTTGGCAAACCTTTTGGGTGTCACGTTTGCCCCTATTCCTCTTGTAAATAACAAACAAATGTACTATACTACCCGAAAAGACAGACAAAGGAGAGCCTATGGCCACCCCCAACCCTGAGTCCCAGAGTGTCAGCCGCACCCTACGTGCCGCGATACGGCTAGGGGAAGATTTCATTACCCTAGAAGAGACGATCACGTTACCGATTGATGCGAGTGATGAAGAGGTTCAGCAGGCGGTTGATCTTGGTTGGCGCATCTACCAGAGCCAGCGCGAGGCGTTGACGCAACAGGTAGCGGCAATCCGTGAGGGGCACAGTCAGGCGGCGATGATGAATGTACGTGACCCGGATGCGCCAGCGAGCGAGAAGCAGCGCAACTATATTGCTACGTTGCAAGAGGATCTGAATTGGAGCAGCGAGCAACTCAGCAGTTATGCTACAGAACAGCAGGTGGATCTCGCAACCATGACGAAGGGGCAGGCATCGCTCTTTATTCATCGCATGAAGAAGGTAGCGGAAGAGCGTCAGCGATACAGTACAGGGCAGAACCGGCCACGCGGCGATCAAGCGGCGAGTGACAAGCAACTGAGTGCGCTGGCGCGGTTGGCGCAGGCGCGTGAACTGGATCTCGATGCGGAGACGACGAATCGTTTTGGAGTGATCAGTAGTGCGCTGACTGATGAACAGGCGCGTACCCTGCTGAGTGAGTGGCAAGCGAAGCGCAAGTAGCCTAACCGATGTGGGAGTTGATAATCTGCAACAACTCGGACAGGCGAATCGGTTTGGTAAGGTAATCATTCGCGCCCGCATCCAGGCACCGCTCGCGATCCCCCGGCATGACGAGCGCCGTAAACGCGATGATCGGAACCTTCTTGAGGGCTGGCATCTCGCGGATGAGCCGGGTGGCGGCGAGACCATCGAGTTGGGGCATCTGCACATCCATCAGGATCAGATCGGGATGGTGCAGATTGGCCATCCGAATCGCTTCGATACCATGCTGAGCGACGATCACCCGGAAGCCTTTGTGGGTCAGGTAGTGGCTGATCAACTCAACCGTATCGCTATTGTCCTCGGCAAGCAGAATGAGTGCCTCGGTTTTGGTAGGCGGAGCAGGAACGAAGAAATCCTCCATTGCCGGGTTCGCCACAGCCGCAGAGGGTGTCCAATTCCAGGACAAAACGAAGGAGAAGCGGCTGCCCTCACCTAGAGTACTCTCCACCTGCACACTACCGCCGTGCAACCGTACCAGGCTCGCCACCAGATTCAGACCAAGCCCGGTTCCCTCGTGGGCGCGGGTGAGGCTGCTGTCTATCTGCACGAAGGGCTGGAAGAGCCGCCCGATCTGGGTCGGTGGGATGCCAATGCCCGTATCCCATACCGTAAAGCGCACCACGTTTTGCTCGCGATCCCCGCGCACGATCAGGCCGATCTGCCCCTCTTCTGGCGTAAACTTGACCGCGTTACTGAGCAGGTTGATCAGAATCTGTTTTAAGCGCCGTGCATCAGCCTGGATCAGTTCCACCTGGGGATCAAGATCCTGGCTCATGTGGAGGTGCTTCTTCTGGGCCTGTTGGCTAATCAGGCGCAAGCTGGCGGCACAGATCTGATCAACCGGAACCAGTTGCAGATCGAGATCGGCATGACCAGATTCAATCTTGGCCACATCAAGGACATCATTGATCAACTCCAGCAGATGGCGTCCGCTCTCATCAATCGTGTGTAGTGCAGTAACAACACCTTCAGAGAGTGGCCCATAGAATCCATCCAGACACATCTCGGTACGCCCCAGGATGGCATTGAGCGGCGTGCGCAGTTCGTGGCTCATGTTGGCCAAGAACTCATCCTTAACCCGTGCGGCATGGGCGAGGTTGAGGTTGGCAATACTCAGTTCGCGGGTACGTTCGGCCACCCGCTGCTCCAAGGCATCGAGCGCCTCGGTAAGCATCTGCTGTGAGTGATGAAGATCGGCCTCGGCTTGCCGCCGTTCATCCTCAACATCCAACTTGTAGAGCGCAAAGGCAAGATCGCGAGCCAATTCGGCAAAGAGCGCCTGGTCTTCGGCATCCTCGACAAAACCCGCCGGTACACCCACCGATATCACACCATAGCTCTTACCGTTGTAGGTCAATTGCGAGACTAAGCGATCCTGTTCGGCACAGATCGCATCGAGCGGGCAACCAGCACAACTCTCCTGCTGGTGCATCACCAACACCGAGGTAGGTTCGACAATGGCATGGTCGCTACACCATGGCGAGAGGCCATCCAGATGGAGAGAGCGATGGTAGAAGGGGCTACTCATCCCGGCACTTGCCACAGAGATCGCCTGGTTATTGAGATCGGTACGAATAACCCAAGCATTCTGGTAGCCAAAGGTCTGGATCAGACTATCACATGCGCCTTGGATCAACCGATCACGGTCTGATTCCTCCACAATCAGCCGATTGACACGCCGGATGCCATTCAAGACCGCATTCAGATGGTTGATGCGCTGTTGCACCGCACGCTGATCGGTCATGTCTTCGACGATCAGGAGGAAGGTCTGATCGCCCTCAACATTGACACGTTCATACGAACAGTGGGCACAGAAGCGGGTACCATCCTTACGCAGCATGGTGAGTTCAACCTGGCGCACACTCCCATCCTGCACAGCCCGACTGATCATAGCATTGAGGGCTTGGGTATCGGTATAGAGGGTACGTATGTGCAGGTGCTGAAATTCCTCCAGCGCATAGCCACAGAGGTTGAGAATAGCCTGGTTAGCGATCAAGATCTGGCCATCTATATTCGTCAGGCCAATACCGAAGGGAACCCACTGGAAGAGCAGGCTAAAGCGATGTTCCGAATCGCGCAGGGCGTGTTCAGCCTGCTGCAAGCGGCGCTCGGTCGTAAGCTGCTGGATCGTCTGCTCCACCACCGTAGGCAGGAGATCGAGGAAGGTCTCATTCTTGGTGAGGTAATCACGGGCACCCAGCTTCATCATCTCGACCGCAATGCGCTCATCCCCATTCCCCGTCATCACAATAAAAGGGATTGGGCGCTGCTGCTGCAAAGCCAGCACGATCTCTTTCGCGGTCATATCGGGCAAGCGATAATCGAGCAGCAGCAACGGATCGGGCAACTCAGCCGCACGCTGGATAGCCTCGGTTCCACTCAGAACCCCCTCGGCATGCAGGCCACAGCGTCGCAAGTGGCGTTGGATGAGGCGGTTCAGACCCTGATCATCCTCCACCACCAACAGACTGAGTTGGGAGGAGTAACTCCTGAGCGGTTCGGGTGCAACGAGGCTAGGCTGGTTCATGAGAGAGACACCCAAGGCTAGAGCGATGGAACTTGAACTATTGTGAAGAAGAGGCCCAGTTGGCGGATAGCATCAATAAACTTATTGTAGTCTACGGGCTTGGTGACATAGTTGCTACAACCGAGCATATGGCAACGCTCGATCTCGTGGGGATCTTCGGTGGTAGTCAGCATCGTGACAGGCAACTTACGCAACTCAGGATCGGCCTTCACACGGCGCAGCACCTCAATCCCATCCACCTTGGGCATACGGATATCGAGGACGAGTAGGTAGGAGCGACCGGGATCACGGAGCGGGCCAGTACCGGTACGGAAGAGGAAATCGAGGACTTCCTGGCCATTATTGAAGAGCATGATCGGATTGCGCAGGCCAGCCCGACGCAGATTCTTCTGAATGAGGGTGGCATGTCCAGGATCATCTTCAGCAATAAGGATGATAACTTCGTCTGTCACAGGTGTAACTTTCTCTCCACTATTCATGACGCCTCCGGTAAGGCAACGAAGAACTGACTACCAACACCGAGGGTCGATTCGACCCCCACCCAACCACCATGGCGATCCACAATCGTGCGGACAATCGTCAAGCCGAGACCTTCACCCTCGGTATGGGTAGGATCAAGGCGGTAGTAGAGTTCAAAGACCTTCTCCTGGTGTTCAGGAGCAAGACCGATACCGTTATCAGCCACAGTATAGATCACCATGCCCTTAGAGCGGGTAGCACGAATAGTGATCTGACCTGGACGTTGGGGATCGAGGTACTTGAGGGCGTTACTGATCAGATTGGCAAAGACCTGGCTGACCTGCATGGCATCACCCCGGCATGGCGGCAGGGGTTGGAGATCAACGGTCACTACGGCCTGTTTGAGTTCAAAATCGAGTGCCGTAAGGATCTCTTTAACCATACGTTGTATATCGAGCGTCTCAATAGTAAGCGCACTACGCCCCAAGCGCGAGAGGCGCAGCAGCCCTTTGAGCAGGGTATCCATCCGGCTCACGCCATTCAGGATATAGTGGAGTGATTCGGGGATCTCCTCTTCGATCAACACATTGATCGCTGCACGTTGCGCATCAGACATCGGGAGCGTGATGACCTGCTGTATGAGATCGTCCAAAGAGGCTTGTAACTCACGGCTAAAGCCCTGGACATTAACCAAAGGCGAGCGGAGATCGTGGGAGGTGACATAGACAATCTGCTCTAGTTCACGATTCTTACGTGCCAACTCACGGCTAAGCGCCTCATAGGCACGTTCGACCTGTTTCACCTCAGTGATATTGATCGCCAACTCGAAGCGCACATCCCGGCCATCGGGCCAGCGGATGATCTGGTCAGTAATGAGCAGATCGATCTTCATGAGTGAATTATGATACTCCCAAACATGAGGTTGACGAGTTTTGAGGATAGTATCGTTGGTACAGAAGGGGCAAGGTTCGGTTAAACCCTGGAAGGCACAGTAGCACTTTTGGCCGAGGGGATCATAACCGAGCAACTCTTGAAAGACCTTATTGACAAACAGGACTTCATGCGTAAAGGGATCAGAAACATAGAGAATAGCAGGGAAGGCATCAAAGATCGTAAGGAACTGCTCATGCTGTTCTTGCAGACGGCGTTCAGCCTCACGCTGCTCGGTAATATCGCGCACTATCGTGATCACATCACCATCATCGGCCATAATCACGCGGCTCTCGAAGCAATGGATCGTCCCATCGGGATCAGGCAGGTCATACTCAAAGCGTTCGCTCTGCCCAGACTGCGTCGCACGTTCAAGCGCGAGGGCAAAGGGTTCGCTGATCACAGGGGGGAGCACATCGCGGTACGATCTACCGATGAACTCCTGGGGAGCTAGTAGCAAGGGGAGATCAGAGGGGACGTGGTAATCGAGAAAGACCCCCTGGGAATCTTGGCGAAAGACGCGATCCGGGATGGCATTGAGCAGGGTACGGTAGCGATGCTCACTGCGGCGCAAATTTTCTTCTATCTGTTTGCGTTGGGTAATATCGCGCGCAAAGACCACCATCAACGGTTCATCAAGGATGACCTGACGCACACTAATCTCAACATAGAATATGGTACCATCCTTACGACGATGGCGACTCTCGAAGCGCAGTTTCCCAAGTGTCATAATCCGCCTAATGCGCTGCATCACCTCATCTGCATGTTCATCAGCATCAATATCCTTAATATGGAGATTGAGCAACTCCTCGCGGCTATAGCCACTAAGCTGGCAATAGGCATCATTCACCATAATAAAGCGTTGATCACGAGCACGAATGACCCAAAAGCCATCCATTGTGGTCTCAATAATCTCTTCATAGGGCAAAGGAAGGCTCTGAGCGGGGGCCTGTTCGAGGGTTGCGAGGCGCATAAGAAAGCGCATCTGGGCGAGGAGTTGGTGCTCAGTAAAGGGACGCAGCAACCAGAGATCAACCAGATCATCAGGAGCGTGGAGATCAGGGGGAACAGAAGTAATCAGGGCACAATGGATCTTCTGGGGGTAGCGGGCGGCGCGTAGTTGAAGGCAGATCTCGCGGTTGGTGGCGTGTTCAATCAGAGCCACCGTGGGGCAGGCATCGCGGCTAATCTGCAACGCCGCATCCAGTGTATCAGCTTCGAAGACCTGCCACCCATACGCCCGCAGCGGAGAGGCCAAGGCGAGGCGGGCAGGTGCATCGGGGTGGACGAGCAGAATGGTAGGGGGTGACGCAGTATGCATGATGGCCTTTCGTGGCTCGTATCCAATCTTCCTTCTATTATACGCCGGGGCACAAGCGTGCCCATGCTACAATACGCATCATGAGTGAACCAATACGCATCTTAATTGCTGATGACCACACCATGTTTCGCCAGGGATTACGCGAGATCCTAGAGCGCAAAGGTGGGTTTACGGTCGTAGCTGAGGTAAGTGATGGGGAGGCTGCTGTGCTGCATGCCCGCACACAGCGCCCGAACATCGCATTACTCGACGTTTCGATGCCGGGGCTAACCGGGATCGAAGCGGCGCGCCAGATCAGCAGCGTAAGCCCGACGACCCGTTCGGTCATCCTCACAATGCACCGTGACGAGCGCACCATTCTGGAGGCACTACGAGCAGGGGCGAATGCGTACCTCCTGAAGGATGCCGATGCAAGCGAATTGATCGAGGCCATCCGGGTGGTACATCGGGGAGACGCGACCATTGCGGGGAGTGCGGCGGCGCGGGTACTCGATCTATTACGCCGGGGTGAAGGAGCCGGAGCGGCGGGGGATCTGCTCACCCCCCGCGAGCGCGACATTCTGGCACTCGTGGCCCAGGGCGACGACAACCGAGCGATTGCGCTCAAACTGAGCCTCTCGGAGAAGACCGTCGGCAACCGTCTGAGCGAGATCTTCCAAAAGTTGGGGGTAAGCAACCGCACCCAAGCGGCAATTGTGGCGGTACAACGCGGCCTCGTACCGCCACCGGATGTGTTGTAGATTGAGCATCCCGTTGGCTTCGACAGGCTCAGCCAGCTTCGACAGGCTCAGCCAACGGGATAGGCGTTAATGATCGAAATTGGGGCGTCGTGTGCCCAGCGGCACATTCAGGATCTCAGCCGCATCGCCCTCGTCCTCATCCTCGTGGTGATCATCATGATGGTGATCATCGTGGTGGCCATGGCCGGCACCATACTCCGTCACCAGACTAGCTGCCCGAATACGTCGTTCATACTCACGATCAATTGCCGCCAGCACCCGCTTGAACAAACTCTGCTCTGCCATGCCACCACCTTGTTTATCGCTTTACTGTTGGGAGAGCCTTATTATACCCAGAGTTGCACGTTCAGCAAGGGTATGCTATAATCGCGTGCGTTGTGAATGTGCGGGCGATTAGCTCAGTTGGCTAGAGCGCATCCTTCACACGGATGAGGTCACTGGTTCGAGTCCAGTATCGCCCACCACACCTGATAAAGCACGCCGCCCCATCGGGCGGCGTGTTGGTTTTAGTAGTCAGTTTTGTGTGCAGTGGGAATTGCACAGGCACAAGAGCCTCGGTCTTCAACCTGGCTACATCTGCACCTTGATGACCAGCGTCCCCATGCGTAGCTCATCACCCGCCCGGAGAGTCTGCGGATGGTTCGGTTGTACCCGTGTGGTATTCAGGAATGTACCGTTGGTACTATTCAGATCTTCTACCAGCACCAGCCCGTTCTGCAAGAAGATGCGTGCATGGCGGCGTCCTACCCCACGTTCTAAAGCACCATGGTCAGTCAGGTCAATATCGGGAAAGACGTTGCTCACTGGATCGGCACGCCCAACGACCGCCTGACCACTCGCGGGTAACGGGAGGTTTGCCCCGCTCGGCTGGACAACCAGGCTGATCCCGGCCAGACTCGGACGCCCCGCCGGTGGCACGGGCGCTGCCACTGGTGGCGGCACGACTGGTTGGGGCGGCACGGGCGGCGCGACTGGAACCGCTGCCACCGGTTGGGGTGGTGGGTAGTTTGGCTGTGCCGGTACGCCCGCGTAGGGTAACGCGGGCGGTGCGACACTAGGAGCCGCACTGCTTGCTAAGAGGGAAGCTCCACACGCATCACAGAATGCCTCGCCCGGAATGACCCCCGCACCACACTGGGGACACGTATGTGGCCCCGCAATGATGGTTGGTCCCACCGCCGCTTGGGGAGCCACAGGTGCTGGTGCTGGCGGTGCAGACTCGACCGGGATCAACTGTGCCCCACACTGGTCACAGAAACGCGCCGCAGCCGGATTATCAACTCCACACTGAGGACAAAATGGCATAGCGTAAGCCTTCCTTTACTACCGCGGCGCCATACGAATCGCCCCGTCCAAGCGGATGACTTCACCGTTCAGCATCTGGTTCTCGATGATGTGGCGGACGAGGGCCGCATACTCCGCCGGGTTGCCCAAGCGCGAGGGGAAGGGAACCTGCTGCCCCAATGACTCACGCGCCGCCGCTGGTAGCCCGGCCATCATGGGGGTATCGAAGATCCCCGGTGCGATGCTCATCACCCGAATACCGAACCGCGACAGCTCACGCGCAACCGGCAGGGTCATACCCACAACGCCACCCTTCGAGGCTGCGTAGGCCGCTTGCCCGATCTGGCCATCAAAGGCTGCTACCGAGGCTGTATTGACGATCACACCCCGCTCGCCGCTCTGTCCCGGTGCGTTGTTCTGCATCACCTCGGAGCTGAGCCGGATGACATTGAATGAGCCGATCAGGTTGACCCGAAGCACTTTGGCGAAGAGATCGAGGTTGTGCGGGCCGTTGCGCCCTAATACCCGCTCCGCCAAGACTACCCCGGCGCAGTTGATTGCCCCATGCAACCCACCGAGTTCGTTCACTGCAACGCTGATCGCGGCCTGTACGTCCGCTTCGTTACTGACATCGGTCTTCACAAAACGAGCAGCTTCCCCCAACTCGGCAGCTACGGTCTCCCCGGCCACCTGGTTCACATCGGCGAGCACCACCCGCGCCCCCTGTTCAACCAGCATCCGCGCTGTTGCTGCGCCGAGACCCGATCCGCCACCACTCACCAGAAAGACCTTGCCTGCAATATCCATGAAGATCGGCTCCTCGTATATTCAATAAGAACATGTTCCTACATTATACCCGTTCTGTTCCCTGGTGCGACGCACGCGCCCAGGCCACAATCGCCCGAATATGATGGGGGGTGGTGCGGCAACAGCCGCCCACAATACGCGCCCCCGCCGCATACCACGCCTGTGCGAATGCTACGTAGTCATGGGTAGAAGTAACACCACACCAGGCATGGCTGGCCGGATCATAGACCTCCCCCGAATTGGGGTAAGCCAATAAGGGTTTGTGCGTCACATCACGGGCGGTGCGTAGCAGATCGGCGACATACTCCGGCGCAGTGCAATTGACCCCCACCGCCACCACTTGGGGATGCGGAGACACCTCAGCCACACACGTCGCAAAGAGAGTACCGTCGCTGATATGCTGGCCATCACGGGCACTAAAACTGACCCACGCCCATGTCTGGGGGAACTCCTCCAACAGACGTAAGAGCACCTGCGCCTCACGGAACGAGGGGATCGTCTCCAGGGCGAGAAGATCGGCACCGGCATCACTCAGTACTGCCATACGCGGGCGGTGGAAGGCCAGCAGATCCTCATCGCTGATCGTATAGTCGCCGCGATACTCCGAGCCATCATGGAGAAAGGCACCATAGGGGCCAATCGAGGCCGCCACCAGTGGGAGGGGACGCCCGGTATGCGCCACCTCCGCCCATACCTCATCGCGGGCTTCACAGGCAAGCAGTACCGAACGGCGCATCAGTTCACTGGCTGCATGCACCCCCAGACCACGGCGCGCAAAGCCGGGGAATGTAGCCTGGTAACTGGCGCTAATCGCACAATCCGCCCCGGCCCGAAAGTAGTCGGCGTGTACCTCACGGATGAGATCCGGCTGTTCCAATAACAACCGCGCCGACCAGAGCGGATCGTTCAGATCCGCACCGCGCCGTTCCAATTCGGTCGCTAGTGCCCCATCAAGGATCACTAGCCCAAAGTTCTGAAGAATCGTATCAATAGGATTCATATTATTGCTATACTACACCGATCTGAGCGAATGCTCAACCCGTGTGCTGTGCTATAATCCGCAACGTTGTGCAGGCTACCATGCGGTTAGGTTCGTGTATGTCAACATCACTGCTTCGGGCAGTTGGCCTCAATGTGATCACGTGCCTGCTCTTCCTCCTCCTCATCTGGTGGTTACCACTCCACAGGACACTCACCAGTACCTTTTCTCCTGGTGCGCTCTACCCAACGGAAACCAATAGCTACTTAGGAACATACCACTGGACAGCCGATCATGGCACAATGCGGTTGCCCTTACGCTGGTGGAGCGATGCACTGATTGTGCATCAAGAGTTGAGTGGTGGACAAACACCCCGCCCGCTCAGTCTCTCTAGTGCGGGACATCGGCTAACATTCACCCTCGCCGCAGGCCAAATCCGCCACTACGCCTACCTCGTGCCGATCAGAGCCGGATGGGCTGGGGTTGATTTTACGCTTCCTCCTATTGAACCAAGCGAGCATGATCCGCGCTCTTTGGGGATGATCATACGTAGCAGCCAGGTGGAACTCCTCGCTACTAGCTCCTTCTTACCAGGGGTAGGGCTGATGCTCCTTGCCCTGATCGCGCCGCTGAGTCTGTGGGTCGGTGCAATCTGGGAACTGCGAGCGTGGCGATGGGTCGCGAGTATCACCCTGGGAGGTGCGGTTCTATACAGTTACGTGGCGAATGGGGTACAGACGATCATCCTAGCCCCCAACATGCTGATCGGTCTCCTGATCATGCTGGTTGCTGGTACGCTCTTCAAACACCTTAGGAGCAGTATCGCCACATGGCCCGACATGGTCATGCTCCTCAGCCTTGGGTTCACATTGATCCCAATCTTCCTCATAGCCACCAACCAAGCCAGCGCCATACCCCAAGCATGGCTACTGCTCCTGATCCCAATACTGAGCAGCGTCGCATTCCATGTAGCATCTGCCCGCCCCATTCTCGCCATCATCTCCGCAACCGCCACCCTCGTCTGGGCCACGCTCTATGCCTACCCAGATGTGTTGCTGCGTTCACCCTCCGACTTCTATGCCTACTATAGCGCCGCCCAACGCCTATTGGCAGGCCAGCCACTCTACGATCTCGATGCACTCGCCAGCAATGCCTTCGCCACCACCTACAAATACCCACCCATCACCGCGCTGCTGATCAGCCCACTCGCACAACTCCCCTTCCCCTTAGCCGGGGCACTGTGGAGGTTGCTGTGTGGGCTAGGCGCACTGGTTGGAGTTGTTGCCCTTCAAGGCCAGCAGAAGACCCGCACCAGCATCGCCATCGGGGTTGGGCTGATCATTGCACTCTCACCCGTCAGCCGATCACTGCGCTTCGGGCAACCCGAACTGCTCATTTTTGCCGGTGGGGTGCTCGCGGGGCTGCTGCTCCTCCATCGGCGGGTCTGGGCAAGCGCACTGCTCTGGGCGCTCTTGGCTCTGGCCAAGATCTACCCCCTCCTCTTCATCCTACCGCTCCTCATCCGTGGGCGCTGGCGCTGGATGCTGGCATTTGGGGTCAGCATTATGAGCTGGTCACTCTTCAGTAACCTCCTCACCGGCTGGGATCTCACCTTCTGGCGCGATCTCTTCCCCCACCTGGGCGCCCGTGATGGACGGCTCTCCAACCTCTCCTTGTATGGAATGCTCGCTCGCCTCGTCAATCCCAACACCTATAGCGGAGGTGGCAATATACCGAGTAGCGTGGCTGGGTTGGCATTGATTCTTGGTGCTGGGCTCTATATAGTGAGCGCCTTTCTGATCTGGAAGCACATGCAAGACAATACCGATACATCCTTCTGGAATGCCAGTAGCCTCATGACCTGCACCGTACTCCTGATCATCCCGGTCAGTTGGGATCACTACCAAGCCCTTCTCCTCCTGCCGCTGCTAGTGAGTATGAATCACCTCGGACGATCCAATAATGACCTCCTACTCTGGGCATGTGCCTACAGCCTACTCATCTTCGGTGTCTCCCGCGACATCTGGCCGAGCAGTGGATTGGAGATACAACGCTTAGCGATGTTCTTTGGGTCATATCGGACTATTGGTATGCTACTACTCTGGATCTGGTTTGCCCGTCGTATGGTTGCACCTTCAGCCATTGAGAGATCGTTATGAGAATCTTCACCTTCTTCACCATTGTGGTGCTGGCATGTCTGATTGCATTCCAACCTTCCCAAGCAACCAGATATACCATCGGCACCCCTAGCGAGCGCCATCTTACCTACAGTTTTTGGCCCACACAGAGGAATGCTGATGGCATGTACCGCTGGAGCGATGGTGAAAGTTGGTTACGTCTCTTTGGGTACGAACGAGTATCGAGTTTTCTGGTCAGTATCCGGCTGATTGGCCCCGTACAGATACGTGGCGAAGAGACAACGGTACGGCTTACACATCAAGGTGAACCACTGGTTGAAGTGCCTAGCCCAGGGACATGGCGCACCTACCACCTCCTCCTCCCCAATAATGCTCGCGGCTGGCATACACCCCAGATACTTGTAGGTGGGACACTCACAAGCCCCATGCCTGATGATGGGCGTGAAGTTGGCGTCGCGATCAGCCAAGTCTACGCCCAGCCCATTGGAGGGCTACGCCTACTGGCTGGGCTTGAATATGCTCTCTTTCTATGCCTACTCCTTGGGCTGATCTGGTATAGCACCCACTGGCTACTCAGTCCACGTTGGGGACTCGGTAGCTTGCTCGTCGTTGGCGGGGCAATCCTGCTCTGGGTGCGCCTCGATCCTACCAGTAGCGGCTTCTGGTTGCCCCCGCTCTGGGGCGGGGTGCTCATTCCAATTGGCAGTATCGCGCTCTACCGTATGACCGACTACCTCATCCCCACCATGAACCATCCTCTCCGCTGGTTGAGTATTGGTAGTAGCATCGGCTTGGGAAGCAACCTCCTTGTATACGCCAAGCTCTGGCCTATCCTGGGCTTCATTGGCCTTGTGCTTGGAGCAGCACTGGTTACTGCGGCTATTATTAAACAACAACCAAAAGAAGAAATTAAAGAGATCGGGATACACTGGTATATTCCCGGCCTAATCGCCTGTCTGATCCTCGCACTAGGATTGCGCATCTTCGATCTTGAGAACCTCCCCGTAGGCATGTGGCGTGATGAAGCCCGGCACGGACTACTCGCCCTGCGCATCATCAATAATCCCGCCTACCGCCCCATCTATGTAGCTCAAGCCGACATCCCGGCTCTACTCTTCTACATGCAGAGTTGGAGTGTCGCCATGTTCGGCCCCACTGCCTTTGCCGTGCGCATCGTGCCCGCACTGGCTGGCGCGTTGAGTGTGCTGAGTATTGCCTATGTCGCGCATCAGATCTGGGGGCGCACCGCAGCCCTAGCCGCAGCCCTGCTCCTCGCTGCCTCCGCATGGCATCTCTGGCTCAGTCGCCTCGCCTTCGCAGCAGTGCTCGATCCACTCTTCAGCCTGATCGGGCTTGGGCTGCTCTGGCGTATCATTGTTGGCCGGGTCAGCGGACGGGATAGCGTCGTCGCTGGTTTTGGTGCCGGTATGGCACTTGGACTCAGCCTCTACACCTACCATCCGGCACGCCTCATGCCTCTGGCAGCCATTCTTTGGGTCTCCCTTAACCTCGGTCGCAACTGGTTCGCATGGCGTCGGGCACTCCCTGGCCTCATCACCACCATCGTCGTGTCCCTACTGATTGTTAGCCCCCTTTTGAACTACTGGTTCACCCAAACCCAAGACTTCAACCAGCGCGTTGGGCAAGTGAGCCTCCTAGATCGCACCAACAGCGAGTTTTCGCTCACAACCGATCTCAATCAGAATCTGATTCACTACACACTCATGTGGCATGTCGAGGGTGAAGAAAACGCACGCCACCATATCCCTGGCACTCCCATGCTCGATCCGCTCACGGGATTCCTCTTTCTGGTCGGGTTGCTACTCCTCTTGCGTAAAGGGCAACCAAGCATTGGCATTGCCCTCTTCGCACTCTTGGGAGTTGGCCTCATACCCGGCCTACTCTCAACAGAGGCGCCACACGCCGTCCGTACTGTGGATGCAATTGCCCCCGCGCTCCTCATCGCAGCCTACGCGGTACTACGCCTCATCCCCATCATCTCCGTCCAACCCATCCTACTCCGTCGTAGCACGATCAGTATTGCAGTCGCGATCATCGTGATCATCAATACCTTCAGCTACTTTGGTCAGGTTCCCTACGATCCCCGTGTCTGGAAGGCATTCCATTACACTAATGAAACCGGCATGGGGCAAGCGATCCATGCCGGTATGTGCGATGGACTAGCCTTCGTCCCCGAACCATTCGCCGCCACCGAGGTACTGCGCTACTTAGCTACTGGACATGAGGTGCGTGCTTTTGCTCCAGAAACCCCACCAAGCCAGATCCCTGTCGGTGCATGCCTCTTCCTCGCCGGAAATAGTAGTGCCGACCTGCGCAGCCATGTGGCACAACAGATCGGCATCCAGCCCCAAGTTGGGCGCTATTTCCCCGGTAGTGAGCAGCCGATGTTCTGGGTCTATCGCCTACCCCAAGCCCAATAACCGCCCACCCTGAAAGACGATCAGCGCGGCCAGCCAGGCTACCCCAAACTGCCCCACAATGCTCACCCACATCCAGCGCGTCCCGAACTCGTGGCGCGCTGCGGCGGTGGCTACCATACAGGGTGTGTAGAGCAACACAAAGACGAGGAAGGCTAGGGCTGCTAGCCCCGCATGCCCACCACTGCTGGCTGCAAAACTGGCCTGGATCGCTGGCGCAAAGCCCTCCGGTGCGGCCTCTTCCTCCGCCTCGGCTGCTGTTAGGTTCACCCCCACCATCTGCGGGATCACCTTGAGCGCATCCACCACCGCCGCCCCAAAGCTGGTGAAGATGCCAGCCACATCCTCCCCAAAGGTTGTCGGCGCAGCCTCCTCGGCATCACCCGTATCCAAGTGGTAGGTCTGGAGCATCGTCGTCACCACCACCTCCTTGGCCACAAAGCCGGTGATGAGTGCCCCCGATGACTCCCAGTTCCCAAACCCAAGTGGAGCAAAGATCGGGCTGATCCCACCTGCAACCAGCGCAAAGGCACTCTGATCCATCTCGGCCTGGGCAAACTGCCCCTCGCCACGCACCGGGATGGCCAGCAAGAACCAGATCACAATACTGGTAGCAAAGATGATCGTCCACGCCTTCTGTACGAACGAGGCTGTGCGCGACCACATCTGCGACCAGACCGTCCGCCATGCTGGAACTCGGTAGGGAGGTAACTCTAACACGAACGGTGAGGGTGGCTGGTTACGGAAGAGCGTCTTCTGCAAGATCGCCCCCACCACAACCGCCATCACCACCCCGGTCAGGTAGAGGCCAAAGATGACCCACCCAGCCTGAGCGGGGAAGAAGATCGTGGCCACCAACACATAGACCGGCAGACGCGCACTACAGCTCATGAATGGTACCAGCAACCCGGTCAGCAAGCGGTCACGCGGGCTATCCAGGGTGCGGGTAGCATAGATGGCCGGGACAGTACAACCAAAGCCGACAATCATGGGCAAGAAGCTCTTGCCATGCAGCCCTAGCCGGTGCATCATACGATCCATTACAAAGGCGGCACGCGCCATATAGCCGGAATCTTCGAGAACGGCCAGCGCAAAGTAGAGTGCGAAGAGTACGGGAACAAAGACCAACACCCCACCAACCCCGGCCAATACCGCACCCACGAGCAGCGACTCGACCCAGGTACCGGCCAAGCCCACCAAACCCAGCAGCGCGATCACCCAGTTGCTGATCGGGCCATTGATCACCCCATCAATCCAATCCACAAATGGACCGGCAACATCGGTGGTGAGCTTAAAGACCAGCCACATCATGGCGAAGAAGATCGGGATGCCCAGGAAACGGTTAGTGAGCACCTTATCAACGCGATCCGACGTGGTAAGATCATGCACCGAACCGGGGCGCGTCAGCACCTTGCCCACCAATGCATGCACAAAGCGGTAGCGTTGATCCACCAGCGTAATATCCAGATCCTCGCCGTAATGTGCTTGCAGGCGCTCGATACTGGTCGTCACCTCAGCGGCAAGGCTGGAGCCACCAGCGGCAGTCACCTCGGCCAGTAAACCCTCATCACCCTCAAAGATCTGGATGGCCAGCCAGCGTAACGGATACGTGGCGGCCAACCTCGGTTGGAGTGCAAAGAGTTGCCCCAACCGCTCCAACTCGACCTCGATCTGCGCATCGTAGCGCACCTGGGCAGTGGGTAGGGTAAGCGGTGCTACGGTCATGCAACACCTCCGCGTGCCTGAATCACCTGGCTCAACACCCGCTTCAGTTCGTCCATCCCCTGCCCACGACTCGCCGCCATCATCACCACCGGCACGCCTAGTGCTGCCGCTAACGCCGGTTGATCCAACTTCAAGCCACGCGCATCGGCCACATCAACCATGTTCAACACCAACACCAACGGCACCTCCATCTCCAACAACTGCGCCGTCAGGTAGAGGTTGCGCTCCAAGTTGGACACATCCAGCACATTCACCACCGCGTCAGGGCGTTCGTGAATGATAAAATCGCGTGCGATCTGCTCTTCCAGTGAGCGGGCGGTGAGGCTGTAGGTACCGGGGAGATCAACAATCGTGGCGCTGTGCGTACCAAGGGTCAGTTGACCCTCCTTGCGCTCGACCGTCTTGCCCGGCCAATTGCCGACATGCTGGCGCATGCCAGTGAGCGCATTAAATACGGTGCTCTTGCCGACATTCGGGTTGCCAGCAAGAGCAATGGTAAGGTCGGCCATATTTTTTGGTTTACCTTAATCGAGTGCGGAGACCAGAACGGAGTGTGCGACCCCTGCGCCAAGCGCCAAGCGGGTATCGCCAATGGCAATGAGGAGGGTTCCACCATGATCGTTCATGATCGTCAGGTGGCTGCCGGGGATGAGGCCCATTTCGGCCAGACGACGGGCGCTGCATTGGTTGCCAGTTACTTCGACAAGACGGACACGAGCACCTGTACCGGCCATCGCCAAGGGGAGTGTACGCTGAATAGGCTGCATCATAAGAACTGGCTCCACACGCTTGAAGATTATGGTGTACCTTAAAATCTCTACGGTCTAAGGTATACCATAAAACCCTAACAGAGCGCAAGGTGAGAAAGCACAATTCTGGGTTGTCGGAAATAAACTATCCCCAAGCCGAGGTCTAACCTCTACACTAGCGTGTTATAATGGCCGCGGATAATGTGCTCTTAAAGGAGAAGGTCTCTCATGCAGAACTACTGGCATGATCTGGAACCAGGCCCAAACGTCCCTGATGTCATCCAGGCTGTGGTCGAGATCCCGAAGGGATCGCGTAATAAGTATGAGTTCGATAAGCGTATTGGAGCCTTTAAGCTGGATCGCGTACTCTACTCGGCGGTACAGTACCCTGGTGACTATGGCTTTATGCCCCAGACCTACTATGATGATGGTGACCCGCTCGATGTGCTGGTGATGACCAACCTGCCCACCTTCACTGGCTGTATTGTCGAGGCGCGCCCACTGGGTCTCTTCAAGATGCTCGATAAGGGTGAGCATGATGATAAGGTGCTCGCTGTCTTGCACTATGACCCCTTCTTCCAGGACTTTAAGGACTACACTGATCTGCCCACCCACTTCCTCAAGGAGGTTGAGCATTTCTTTACTGTCTATAAAGACCTAGAAGGTAGCCGTGTTGAGCCTGTCGGTTGGGAGCATGTTGATGTGGCGAAGGATCGCATCCTCTATGCGGTAAACTCCTACTGGGACATGCGGGCTGGCCGCTTGCCTAAGAAAGCCTGATGCTGGCATGTCCTCACGCGCCAATAGACCAAGCCTGCACCGTACAGCCTACTCCGCTGGTGGCATTATCTACCGGACGGTAGGTTCACAAGTGGAGGTTGCGCTAATTGCTACGGATCGTGGCGAACGTTGGGGGCTACCCAAGGGGCATGTGAACCGTGGGGAGACGGCCGAGGCGGCGGCATTACGTGAGGTTGCCGAGGAGACGGGGCTTTCGGGTGAGATTGTACGCTACTTGGCGACGATTGAGTATTGGTTCCGATCTGGATCGTCGCGTATCCATAAGTATGTCGATCTCTTCCTTATTCGCTATGCTAGCGGTGAGGTGTGCCCGCAAGAGGCTGAGGTTGATGATGCACGTTGGTTCTCACTCGATGAGGCTATGCGTCTTGTCTCGTTTGAACGCGAACGTGATGTGATCCTTAAGGTAGCGGATCTGTTGCGTGAAGAGTAGTCACCTCCTAGCGGGGGTTCGGGGGAGGCTTTGCCTCCCCCGAAGAACTTTGTTAGCGCGAAAAAGTTCTGGGAGTGAGGGCGTCCCGCCCTCAATTGATACGAGGGCGAGACGCCCTCGCTCCCAGACTGTCCCAAGGCTTTACAGAAAAATTTAAGGTTCCCTATGCAGCATATCGTCGAGATCTCGCTTGCCGAACAGATTGAAAGCATGTTGCCACCAGATCTGGATCTGAATCTGGTGGAGCATGCGATCCTGGCGGTCTTCGCCTCTGAGCCGGGGATAGCGGCATGTGAGGTGGGGGTGCTGATCACCGATGATGCCCACATCCATACCCTGAACCGCGATTATCGCGGGGTGGACGCGCCCACCGATGTGCTCTCCTTCGCCGATGATGGCCCGCCCTCTGCGTTTGTGGTGGCCGGGTCTGGCCCGCGCTACTTGGGCGATATTGCTATCTCGTACCAGCGCGTGCTGGCGCAGGCCGCCGAATATGGCCACAGCCCCGCCCGTGAACTGGCCTACTTGGCAACGCATGGCACCCTCCATCTGCTCGGTTATGACCACGAGCGTGGCGCGGAGGATGCCGCTGCGATGCGCCTGCGCGAAGAGGCGGTGATGACCGAACTCGGTTTGTCACGCGGGGCGTAACCGCCTCTTGCCGATCAACGGGATGAGCGGCAGCGCCATGCCGATGGAGAAGAGGCCGCCTACCGCAAACAGCGCACCCCACGATGATCCGTGATCGAGCATCCACCCCGCAACCACCGGCGCTAACATGCTGCCCCCAAAGCCAATAAAGGCTTGGAAGGCTTGCGCTGACCCCAGACGCTCCGGGGGCGACCACTCGGTGATCGCGGTCGAGTAGATCGCCGAGTCGGCCGACATGAGCAGGCCAAGCAGGCAGCCCACCACCACGATCAGTGTCCAGGGTGAGGTGTGCAGGAAGCCGAAGCCGAGCGAGATGACCCCACTGGAGATGGCAATCAGCAGGGCGGCGCGTGCCCGCCCCATGCGGTCGGAGAGCCAGCCACCCAAAAAGACGCCAGGGGTGCCCAGGCCCGCCATCAGCGCGGCCCACTGGCTGCCCTCAGCCGATGCACTCGTCGCATCCATCCCGTGGATGAGTAGCGCACTGGCCAAGAACGCGGCCAGCCAACTGCGCGAGACATACAGTTCCCAGGAGTGACCCGTATAGGCACTGATCGTCCGCATCACCGGCCCATCGCGCAGCACACTCATATCGAGGCTGCCGCGCCGCCCCGGTGGGGTGCTGCTCCCCCGTGTGGCATAGATCGCCAAAGGGATGGCGCTACTCGCCACGATACCGAGCACCAACGCCGCCGTCGGCCACGCGACCCGTGCTATCAGCAGCCCGCTGCACCAGAGCGAGAGTGCCCCGCCCAGGTAGAAGGCCGAGACATACGCCCCTACCGCCAGCCCGCGCTTTTCGGCAGGGACAGAGAAGGCCACCACCCGTGTCCCCGGCATGTAGATCCCGGCCAGCCCGATCCCGGCGAAGAAGCGGAAGAATGCCGCGCTCCAGACATCACGCGCCAGGAACGCGAACCCCAGGAAGGCGACGCTGCTCACGATGCTACAGCCGATGATCACACGCTGGATCGGAATACGATCCGTCAGCGGCAGCAGCACGATCACACTCAGCACGTAGCCCGCTTGGTAGGCCGCAAAGACCCAGCCAATCGCGGCACTGCTCGCATTCCAGTCGCTGCGTAGCAGGGGCAGCGCCGCAGCGGTAAAACTCGCCGGCAGCAGCACCAAGGCGAGTACCGAACCCAGTAGCATGATCCGCCAATAGCCCATCGTACCCGAATTAGGCGGGGAAATCATCGTCATCGTCATCTTCGGTATAACGCGGCGTCGGCGGCGCAACATAGCGGCGCACCGGCCCCTCTTGGCGCACATACTCCTGAATCGTGGCGGGCTGACCGAGCACGATGACGCGATGCTTGTCTAAGGGCTTGAGGACACGCGCCGCCCCGTAGCGCGCCGATTCGAGGACACGCACATTCCCGGCCAAGACCACCAGCCGCCCACCGGGGCGCAGCACGCGGGCAATCTCGGCCAGCACCTCGCGGTAGAGCGTGGGCAAGAGCGACTCATCGGCGATCTGCTTGCCAAAGGGCAGGTTGACCGCGATCTTATCCACTTCACCATCTTCGAGTGGCAGATTGCGTGCATCCCAACGGCTCAGATTGATCTCGCCGCGTGTCCCACGCAGATTCACCTGCATTGCCGCTAACGCATCACCACTGATGTCCCCGCCGTGCATCTCGGCGAAGCGGCCAGCAGCGGCACGTTCAAGCAGGAGCGTTCCGGCTCCGGCCATCGGATCGAGGAAGACATCACTGGCCGACGGGTAGGTAAGTTGCACCATCGCCGCCGCCAGAGCCGGGCGCAGCGACGCGGGCAGATGCTTAATCTTGTCGCGCTGACGCATACTCGCATCAGAGAGCCGGATGGCACACAACAGCTCGTTATCAATCAGGGTGGCCCAGATCTCCAGATCTTCGCCCTCCTCAACCGGATGCCAACGCCCTGGCCAGCCATCGCGCACCGCATCGGCAACTGCACGCCCCACATCGCGGCGCATAAACTTGTGCTTGCCCACGGTGCGCGCAATCACCCGGAAGGTACCATTCTGTTTGCTACTGCCGGTAGCACGCCGCCACACATTCAGCGCATCCTGCACCGCCTCGGAGTTACGCACCGCCGCGTGGATCTGGCGCAGCCCACGCTCATCGTAGGCCACCCTAAAGCCGCGTGCCGCCACCACAAAGACATCTTCACTCACGCGCAGCTTGAGCAGCGCCTTGGGCCCTGCGCGCATATCAAAAACGACCAGATCGTCACGTCCCGGCACTGCCCGCAACGCCATCAGGTGCGGTGCGCTCCGTTCGTCCTCAATGGGGATACTCTGCTCAACCTCACGCCACGCGAGTTGTCCCAGGCCGGGTATGGTTTGAAGTACGTAGATCATGCTAACCGATCACATCCATAATAATCTGATACAAGGTACCTAAGCTGGCTATATCTACCCACTCATCATCAGAGTGCAGGCCCGCGCCAATTGGCCCGAAGCAGACCGCCGGGATGCCAGCGTGGGTATAGTAGCGGGCGTCGGTCGAGTAGTGTTCGCGGAAGAAGCGCGCCGCTGTGCCGGTATGCTCCGCAATGATGCTGGCCAGCCGCTGCACCTGCGGGTGGTTGGGGTCGGTGCGTAGCGGCACGGCAGGGCGGGTGCAGAGGATCTCGGCCTCCGGGAAGGAGGTTTGCAAAATTGCCGTGATCGACTCGACACTCTCATCGGCGGTGAAGCGCACATCAAAAGTGAAGGTGGCTGAACCAGGGATCTGGTTATTCGAGCCAGCGCCAACCTGAATGAGCGTGGGTGAGACGCTCGTACACCAACTATCGGCGCTAGGTGGTGGGAAGTGCTGTTCAAGTTGGGTAATCCCGTGAGCCAGCGCATAGACCGGATTGTGGCCTTCCCAGGGCCGCGAACCGTGGGCAGGCGTACCACGCAGGCGCATATCAATCCACATCGCGCCTTTATGCTCATAGAGGATACCCAGATCGGTCGGTTCCAGGCAGAGCATAAAGCCACAGCGCCAGCCCTCCTGGAGCAGGCGAGCGGTTCCCAACTCGCCACCAATCTCTTCATCGCTCACAAACTGAAAGCCGACATCGGGGCGCTCGCTCCGCGCCGCCAGATCACGCAGCAAGCGCAGCATCACCGCCACGCTACCCTTCATGTCCTGCGTGCCCCGGCCATAGATGCGCCCCTCGCGCACCTGCGGATCGAACTGCGCCGGATGACCCACCACCACATCCAAATGGCCATTCAGCATTAGCGCCGGACTGCGGGTTGGGTGCAGCGTAGCCACAATCGCAGGCTTACCGCCCGCCTGGGTGCGTTCAACAAAGATATCGGGGATCGCCGCCAGATATGCCGCAACATAGTCCATCACCGCGCTCAGATTCTCTGGGCGGCTGGCAATTGATTCGACACGAACGAGATCGCAGGTAAGTTGGGTGAGGTCAGCGGCAAGATCTGGGTGCATGGGGGTCTCCTGTTGTACTGCCGCTAGTCTACCATAAAGTGGGGGGAGTGGTGTTTTGTTAGCAGATTACGCAGATTATTTTTTGTTTTAGACGGGGTGATACGCTCCGGGACACCCTATGCACGTGCCCCCCTCGCCTGTGGGCGTAGCCGTCTCCCTAACTTCCTCGCGCTGGCTTCGACAAGCTCAGCCAGCGTGGGCATGCGGCATTGGGAAACGACATTGGGAATCCGTTGGCTGAGCCTGTCGAAGCCAACGTGCCGCGTTCCGGCTGTTCCACGGCTTCTTCGCGCTAACAAAAATCTGCGGACACCCCTACCCCTCCGCAATCTCACTCAACCGGGGCAGATCGCACAGTGTCACCCGCTCGCGGCCACTACGAATAATACCGCTGCTCTCCCATGCACTCAGGGTGCGGCTCACCGTATAGAGCGTCGTGCCGGTCAGCTCGGCGAGATCCTGGCGCGCCAGCGGCAGCGCAATCGTCACATCATCCCCGTCGGGGCGACCCGACTGGTTGACTAGACGCAGCAGTGCCCGCGCAAGGCGGCGCTCCACCCGTTCGGTGGCGAGTTCACGGTAGCGATCCTGGAGTTCAACAAAGCGGCCAGAGACCATACGCAGCGCACGGAGCGCCAGCATCGGGTGCGCCTCAAACAGGCGCAGGAGCGTGTGGTGCTCCCACGCCAGTACCTGACAATCCTGGGTGGCTTGCAGATCGAGCGGGTAGACAGCGCCCTGGATGGCGGCAATAATGCCAATCTCTATCGGCGGCCCGATCAGCCCCATAATGATCTGCCGCCCCTCTGGGCTGATCTGGCTCAGCCGCGCATTGCCCTCGGCAAGCACGTAGAAGTGGCTGGCGGGTTCACCCTGGCGAAAGATGAAATCCCCGGTGGGTACGCGCCGCAATTGGGCCGCTGCCGCCGCTGCCGCCAGGGTCTGATCGGGGAGATCGGTGAAGTATTGGCAGCGCCGCAAAAGCTCGATGTGCATAGGTGTGATCCATAAGAGCGGGTGTGTTTGTTATTATAGCGTGAAATTGCACAAAGAACGAGTCACACATGCTTACCGACCGGTCATACCTTGGTAACATTCTCCTAGCGGCGTACCTTCTATTATGATAGAGATATAACTGGGGCTACGCCCCAAGCCCTAACCTCGAAGGTAGCACCGGCTTCCAGCCGGTCGGTGGTGCATCGTGACCGGCTGGAAGCCGATGCTACCCTGGTGGATGTAGGGGCGCGTCGCGACGCGCCCTCCGGCGCGATGATCGCGGCGACGTATGGTGTGGGAACGCCAGGGGCGCGTCGCGACGCGCCTACCGCTGACAGGGTGGCACCGGCTTCCATCTGGTTGGTGGCGCATCGTGACCGGCTAGAAGCCGGTGCTACCTTTGGGCAAAGGTAACATGCAACCCATAGGGCCGTAGATTCGTCGGATAGGGCGAGTCCTGCATCCTCAACTCAGGATGATGGTATAGAACGGAGTGTTGGCGATGGCAAGCGCCGAAACGAAACGTAAACAGCGACGCAATGGACGCCGCCTGATCTTCATTGTTGGCGGGGTTCTCTTGGTGATTGGTGCCTGCGCGGGCGGAGCTTTCTTCTTGGCTCCTAAGCCGCCTGCCGCAGGGACGCTGCCGGAGGGCTGGCAGACCGTGGAGGTGACGAGTGGCACGATTGCTTCAACGGTCAGTGCCACGGGCAATATCGAACCGGCGGCTGAAGCAGTGCTGCGCTTTAGTCAGAGTGGGACGATCAGTGAGATCCTGGTGAAACCGGGGGATACCGTAGCCAAGGATGCACCCCTCGCACGGGTGGATAGTGTCAGCCTGCAACTGAGTCTCGAACAGGCCCAGGCCGACCTGCGCCAAGCCCAGGCGGAGTATGAGGATCTGCTCGCCGGAGCCAGCGAGGCCGATCTGGCCGAGGCGCGCGCCCGTCTGGCGCAGGCCCGCAGCCAGTACCAGCAGACGGTGAGTAGTGTGAGTAGCGCCGATATTGCCGCTGCTCGCGCCGATCTGGCCAGTGCCCAGGCGCGGCTCGACCGGCTCATGGCCGGACCTGCTAGTGATGAACTCGCAGCCGCCAATGAGCAGGTGCAGCGCGCCCAGACGACGCTCGATCAGGGGCGGGTGAACCTAGCTGCCGCCAAGGAACGTGCCCGTATTGATCTGGAAACCCGCGCTAATGCGCTGCGTAACGCTCAGGACGAGTATAGCCGGATCTATTGGGAGAACCGCGAACTGGAGAGTCAGCCGCGTGAGTTGCCCCAGGAACGCAAGGATCTGGAGACCCAGGCGATGCGCAACGTCAATGATGCCGAGGCGGCGCTACAATCGGCCCAGGTGGCCTACGATCAGGCGGTGCGCGATGAGATCAATACGACCCAGGCCAATGAGGCCAGTCTTCAGAGCGCGATCACGAAGCGCGATACGCTCCTGGCCGGGGCGAAGGCGGATGAACTGGCCGATGCACGCGCCGCTGTGCAGCGTGCCCAGGCTCAGGTGGATCAACTGACCGGGGCGAATCGCAGT
>RRYU01002674.1_pt1 | contig 25176 bp, 18 predicted proteins | sample 2162651 | NCBI WGS metagenome assembly RRYU01 (sample SAMN10267283, study PRJNA491782) | microbial mat metagenome | isolation source: biomat in the production well | place: Japan: Minami-Kanto gas field, natural gas well KTG3 | collected 2017-06 | reverse complement strand
CCCCCCCCCGTTAGCTCCTGAAACCCCGGCGCAAAAGGCTCCGGACGCGCCTGCTGACAAACCAGCTTCAAACCGTCCACGCAGAAATCGCAAGACCACCCCGAAGCCAGCGACAGATGGCAAGACAAGCGTTGAGGACAAGTCAGATGAAAAAAAAGAAGTTGCTGATCAACCCGCGAAGAAGAAGGTGGCCACAACAAACAACGGCGCTGACCAAGGGCAGCCCCCGCCCACCAAGACAAGCGCAACTAGGACTCCTCAGCGCCGGCGTCGATCCAAGCCAACCAAAGCGGCAGCAGAAACAACCGACGCAATACCACCGGAGTCCTGAAAGCTGTAATTATTCAGCTTGGCCTTCCGGCGCCAGACATTGCTGTGCCAGGTTCTGCAATTCGTTAATGGTACGCTCAAACAGGGCAATCTGATCTTCAATCTGCTGATGTTGGTCGGATTTTTTCTGCAGGGCAATATCCATCGCTGCCCGGGTTGCGGTAATAACCTTGTCAAGCTGCTCATCAAGCTCAAAACCATAACGCCGAAAACTCTCATCAAGTCCGCGCCGTATAGCCCAGTTCATCTGCTCAATATTCTCGTTAAGGAGTTTTTGCGTTTGCTCGCGCAGGCGCTGTACTGTGCGGCGATGACGGAAGCGCCTGGTCATCAGCTTGCGTGAAATCTTTTGACCGATGGGATCCATATCTGAAATAAACAGATCCTGACTCCAGCCCGGCGGATCAAAATGGGCGTATACCCTCTCTACCAGAGGCGCATGATAGGGCACTTTAAAAAGCTCCGCTGCTGCTTTACGAACCTGTTCGATCAGTTGTTCACAGCGTTTCTGATGCAGGGAAAGGATCTCTGTTGCCTGACGCCGGATGGCATCATCAACCTGGCGCAGTGCCGGGGCAAAAAACATCGGCAACTGGGTTGCAACAATGCCACGTACCTGCCGCTCCAGTTCTTCGGTGTCCGCTACCTCCTGGATCACCCCTTCTACCTTCGGCATAATCCGCTGTCTGGCCGCCGTGCGCAGCGTCTCAATCTGCTGGGTCAATGCCGTGACAATCCGTTTCAGATCCCCGGCAAGAACATCAGCCGAAGCCTGTTTCTCACGTTCAATGGCAGGCAGAATGTCCTGAAACATGGCAATCCGCTTTTTCAGATCGAGCTCCGGCAAACGCAGCGCCTCAAGGGACAACTGCAAATGCATGATCTGGGCATTGAGCTGATCCTTGACCCGGCGCCGCAATGACAATTCGAGGGTCTGCTGCTTTTCGCGCGCGAAAAAATCAATCAGATTCTGTTCTATCTGATACATGCCGCTGCTTTTCCACAGATCCTTGTCCTGCGTCAACCTGGCAGCCAGACCGCTTTTGGCGGAGAGGGGCAATACCTGCGGTGCGCCGTCAAAAAGGGGTTTGAGCTGATCGGCCAGGAAGGTCAGGGAAACGACTTTTTCCTTCTCATTGAGAAAGTCGACTTTGTTCAAAAGAAAAAAGGTTCGCGGCAACAGTTCACGCACTTCGCGCAGGTAGATGATTTCGGTTTCGGTAATTGGTGGATCAGGGGACACCAAAAACAGCGCAGCATCGCAGTGGGGAAGAATCTGGTAGGCGACTTCGGTATTGTGCTTAAAAGTTGATCCAATCCCCGGGGTATCAATCAACACCACGCCCTGTTTAAGAATCGGCGCCGGATGACCGATCTCAACCCGCTCCACCTGACGATGGTTGTCAGGATTTCCTGCTTCGGTTACGTAGTTCTGTAAAAAATCACTAAAGCCCTCCCCATGTTTTTCATCAAAGCTGATCGGATCGGTCTGGTTGAAAAAAAACACCCTGGCCGTTACTGAATCACCCGCGCGAATAAAGGTCGGGATGGCGGTAACCGGCAGGATATCTGTAGGGAGCAGATCTGCGCCAAGCAGAGCATTTAAAAAGGTGCTTTTACCGCGTTTGAATTGTCCCAGCACCGCCAACCGGAAGTCTCCCTTCTCCTGTCGCGCCCGCAAAGCCAGCAGAGGAGCATCTCCGGCCTGCTGCTGTGGGTCGATAGGAGCAAGAGCGGCAAGGGTGCGATCAATGATCGCATCGAGAGGAATATTCGCATCGGATGTCATATAAACAGGAACTCTTCACTACAAAGGGTTTAATGCCCATCAGGGGTCAATCACATCAACGTGAGAAACCAACCAATCGACGTGATCGTCACGATGATCTTTTTCTTAATGAATTTATCACACAAGGGCGGGGATCGAAAGATCAATGGCTGTAGGAGTAATCCGTCACCCCTGCTGACGGCGCAGAAACAACACGATAGCGCCATCACCACCGTACCGGCGCGGTGCTCGACCCCACTCGGCCACAAGATCATTTTTACCACGCTGTAAAAATTCTTCGACCGCCGAACGCAGAACCCCTTCTCCTTCCGGTGAATGCAACCCTTTTCCGGTAATCACCAGCAGCACCTGCCACCCATGGTAGCGCGCATTGGCAATAAAAGAGCTCATTTTCGCCTCAACCTCCTGACGCACAGTACCATGCAAATCCAGAGTTGCCTCGGGTACCAGGGTGCCCCGACGCAGTTGTTTCATTCGCCGTGGCGCGCCGGGTGATGATGGTTCGTCCATGTCAAGATGATCAGCAAAGGACACATTCAGACCCTTCATTGCCGATAAAAAAAGATCCTGTTCACCATCCTGCTGGTCGGACTCACTAGCTACTGACGGCGCGGCGCGATCCTCCTCCCCGGTTAATTCTTCAGAGGTCAAACGCTGCACCCCAAAGCGCGTCATCTGCGCATCAAAGTCAACCTCCTCGGAAGTGGCTGACAGAGGTTTGTCAGCAGGATTATTAACCGGCAGCGAAACCGGTGGGTGCCCAGCGGAAACAGTAAACCCCTTCAGCGAACCAAAGGGGTTGTGAGGATGTTTGTTGCCAGCGGGTTTTGTTTTCTTGTCCTTGGACATTTCCAGCTACCTGAGTACCTGCTTGCGCCGCCCGGTGAGAGCTTTGGTCTGTTTTTTGATGATCGCTCCCTGCTTTTCAAGATGGAACTGATACCAGGCGTCACCAAACCCCTTCATCTTCATTTTTTTACCAGCTTCGAGCAGAGCAATATTCTCACTTAAACGCTCATCACCGCCGGTTTTCTTGATCCCCTTCTTCAACACCTCGATCGCCTTGTTGCGCTCCCCGATCTGATCCAGACAATAGGCATAAAGAGCATAGATCATCGGCTCTTTGCGGTTGCCGGTCATGGCTTTATCAAAGGTGGCATGCATTTTATTGCGCTTGTTTTTTTTCATGTAACTGATACCCAGCATGGCCATGCCGACCCAGTTACGAACGAACCCCTTTTCCAGATAGGGAAGAGCCTCATTAAACTCGCGCTTGAGGTAATGGATGCTGCCGATCTGGGAATTGATCTGCGGCTTGACATAAAATTGCCAGGTACCGTACTTCATCCCCTCCTGCAGCGATTTGATCGCGCGGTCACCTCGGTTAGCGAGCACGTCTTTTTGAGCCGACTGCATCAGCACACCAACTTTTTTCATCACCACGCGGGTAATCAGAATAAAAATCGCCAAAAAAACCAGGGTCGAAACGGCCATGGCAATCAAGGTATTATCAGTCACAAAGCGCAGCATCAAAGCCGTAGTAAAAATTGATGCAGTTATCGAAATCAGCAAATTAAGCATGGCCTTAAGGATCCTTCTGGCAAAAAATTCGGGGGGGGAAATACGACGACAAAACAGCGGAAAAAACCGCGAAATCCTTATAGCAATCCGGGTGCTAAAAGTCAAAAAAAAGGATGCGATGCGCTGACATTAAGAGGCAAGGACATCACCCCTGGCGACCTGCGGGTACCAACAGAGTGAGCTTCTGGCCGGGACGTAGAATATGCTCATGGGTCAGATCATTCCACTGGCGGATCTGGTCGGTATTGACAGCGAAGCGGCGGCCGATCCCCCACAAGGTATCGCCGGGCTCGACCTGGTAGATCACCTCGGCAGTCGGTTGTAGCTTGGCGCCGGCTTTGCCAGCCACGCGGTTTGACGGTTGAGAAACCAGCAGCACCTGCCCCGGTCGCAGCATATTACTCCATCCCAGGGTATTCCAAACGCGCAGCTGTTTTTCCGTTACCTCGAAACGCCTGGCAATCGACCAGAGGCTGTCACCCGCCTGGACCGTATAGCTGCGGCGGCGACTGCGGACATAGCTGTCCGCCAGGGATTCCACCGGGCGCTGAGTGAACCCTTCCCGCAACGGCAGAATCAGATCACGACCAAGCTGCAGGGCACGCGGATCACTGATATTGTTCAGCGCGATAATATCATCGACCTGAATCTGGTAACGCTTGGCCAGCAGTAGCAGGGTATCACCGGACTTGATCTGATGGCGATGATAGCGGACGCGCTGATCCGTCGGCAGATCGGCATACAACTGCTTGAACCGCTCTGCCGTTCCCACCGGGACCCGCACCTGATAATTTTTGACCCCAGGGGGCGTCGACCAGCGTTTCAGGGCCGGATTAAGCTCCTTAATCTTCTGATAACTGGCACCGCTTAATTCCGCAACGACTTCCAGATCGGTCTGGGTCTCGACCGTTACCACTTCGTAGTCAATCGGCTCTGCCAACTCAAGATCAGCGAAGCCATAGGCCTGCGGATCACTGGCCAGATGCAGTGCGGCTAACAGCTTGGGGATATATTCGATGGTCTCGGTGCGCAGCACCCCGCCATCGGCCAGATCCCAGAAATCGCGGCTGCCGCTGGCACGAATCGCCTGAGAAACACGCCCTGGACCGGCGTTATAGGCCGCAACAGCCAGATACCAGTCACCATCGAAACGTTTGTGCAGATCCTTTAAAAATCTCGCGGCGGCTCGGGTTGAGTGTTCAAGGTCAAGGCGATCGTCCTGCCACCAGTCATTTTTCAGCCCGTACATCCGCCCGGTACTTTCAATAAACTGCCAGGGCCCGGCAGCATGAGCCCAACTGTAGGCCCGCACATTGAATCCCGACTCAATCATCGCCAGATAAGCCAGATCGAGTGGTAGCCCTTCACTCGCAAAGACCAGCTGCATTTTGGGGAGATAACGACCTGAACGCTGCAACCAGGCGGTTAACGTCTGTTTTTGCCGCCCCTGATAACGATCAAGAAATGCCATCACCCGCGGATGATCGCTCATCGGAAAATCACCCACGTAGGGGAGCAACGGTTGGGGCTGGAGAAAATTATCCAACGAATCAGATAGACCGTTGGAGAGTTCATGGCCGGTAAGGATGGAATGAACCAGTAGCGGGTCAGCGCCGGGAGGTTCGACAGTTACTTCAGCAGTTTCAGCTTCCGTCCTGTTCTGTTCGACCTCAACATCAATGACCGGGGGAGGCACCACTGTACCAAGTTGACAGCTGATCAACGCCGGAACAAGAAAAAACAACAGGGAAAGATATCGATACATCAATACATCACATCCTTTATTCAAGCCCTTATTGTTCTGGGCTGGTTTTTCGCTGGAGCAGAGTCGCCCTGTCCAACACTTTCATTGTCGTCAGCAGTCAACATCTCTTCAGGCCAGAAGCGACGCTGCATTTCATCCAGCAAGGGTCCAAAACTGCTGCGATCGAGAGCGCACACCGGAATAGCGTTGAACCGGCGACAGATGTGCGGGAGCTCTTCTTTGGGCACCTGGTCAGTTTTATTGAATACCAGCAGGAGCTTACTGGTGCCCAGATTAAGATCACCGAGAATCTTTTCTACCGCTCGGATCTGCTGCTGGTAACCGGGGTTGGAAAGATCAACCAGATGCAGCAACAGGTCGGCATCTTCCAGCTCCTCGAGGGTTGCCTTGAAAGCACCAATCAGGCTCTCGGGCAGATCGCGGATAAAACCGACGGTGTCGGTAATGATCACTTCCCGATCCAAGGGAAAGCGCAGACGCCTGGTAGCTGTGTCGAGAGTGGCAAATAATAGATTTTCTGTAAAAACATCACTTTGTGTCAATGCATTTAATAAAGTCGACTTACCGGCGTTGGTATAACCGACGATCGAGACGATCGGCAGGCCGGCGCGAATCCTCTTTTGCCGGCGCTGAACCCGCCCCCGCCCGAGTTCATCCAGCTGCTTTTCCAGCCGCCTGATTTTATCGCGAATCCGCCGTCGATCAATTTCGATCTTGGTTTCGCCCGGCCCACGGCCACCGATCCCGCCCATCAGGCGAGACATGGCCGTTCCCTTGCCGGTCAGACGCGGCAGAATATACTTGAGCTGGGCCAGTTCAACCTGCACCTTACCATCGCGCGACTGGGCCCGGCGAGCAAAGATATCGAGGATTAACTGGGTGCGATCGATAACCTTCATCTCGGTAATCTCCGAGATGGAGCGAATTTGGTTCGGGCTCAAATCCTGGTCGAACACCAGCAGGGTGGCCCGCTGTTGCAAGGCCCGAATGATGATTTCACGCAACTTTCCCGACCCCACCAGGTAGCGTGGATTGAGCTGGCGCGGACGCTGTATCACCCGATCGATCACCACCAGGTTGGCGGTGCGGGCCAACTCTTCAAGCTCCGCCATGGAAGCTTCAACCGCTTCACGCCCGGTCTGGGCTACGGAGATCAACAGCGCTCGTTCGCGGCCATCGCTTAAATCGATGGTTTCGGCAACGAGCCCTTCCATCTCCTGATCAAGAGCCTGGATAAAGGCAGAAAAATCGAGGTTAAGACGGTGAAAATCGCTGAGATGAATGGTTTCGATCTGGGCTTTATCGTCAGTCGGGAGCAGGTGTGCGTAAATCAACGGCCCGGGCAGACCATCATCACGCACCCCGATGGCGGCAATCAGGTCGAGACGTAACAGCTCAAGGTCAGTGATATCGTCCTGATTGAGAGGCTCCTGCTTGAGGTGAGTATGGACACATCGCAGGCCACGCAAGCCGCTGCGCCCGAGACCAAAACGTGACAGATCGGGGATAACAATTTCGCGATCATCGCCGACAATAACGTGATGGATCACTCCGGCACGATCAATAATCAACCCGATCTGGCGTTCAATATCGCGGGAAAGCTCGGTCAGATAGCGCGCCAGATCGGCACTGATCAGCTCCTTAGCGGGAACTTTGCGCCGATAGATGCGCTCCAGCGCCTTGATCTGCCCGGCCTTCAGCCCGGTAGTTTTCCCCTCAATCATCGCCGGCCGCCAAAACGACCAGAACGAATAAAGGCCCCGATCGGGGCCTTTGCAGCAGGATCAGGGGAGCAACCGGAACTAGCCGGCATTGAAATTGAACCCGGCATCAACGTAGTGAATTTCTCCGGTCACCCCCGAAGCAAGATCCGAGAGCAGGTAGAGGGTGGCCTTGCCGACATCCTCCTGGGTCACCAGTCTTTTCAGGGGTGAACGTTCTTCTGCTACCCGCAGTTTTTCCTTGAAATTGGCGATACCCGAAGCCGCCAGGGTTTTAATCGGACCGGCAGAAACAGCGTTGACGCGAATCCCTTTTCCCCCAAGTTCTGCCGCCAGATAGCGTACTGACGATTCGAGTGCCGCCTTGGCAACGCCCATGACGTTGTATTCGGGAACGGAACGCACGGAACCCAGGTAGGTCATGGTAACAATGCTGCCCCCCGCCGTCATCACCGGCAGGGCACAGCGGGTCATGGAGATCAGCGAATAGGCACTGACATCGAGAGCCAGACGGAAGCCATCGCGGCTGGTTTGACTGAAGGGGTTTTTCAAATCTTCGCGGTTGGCATAGGCAACCGCGTGAACGACAAAATCGACGGTGCCCCAGACTTGTTTCAGCTGATCAAAAACTGCGACCATTTCTTCTTCATTCTGCACATCACAGGGCAGAATAATGGTGGAATCCAGACTCTGTGCCAACGGACGCACCCGCTTTTCCAGGGACCCATTCAGATAGGTAAAGGCCAGTTCAGCACCTGCAGCCCGCAGCTGCTGGGCAATCCCCCAGGCAATACTTTTGTCATTAGCAACACCAAAAATGATTCCACGCTTTCCAGCCATCAATCCCATATGCAAATCTCCCAAGGGGTAATTAATCCGATCAGTACAACCGCTACTTTTAACAAAAGAACCATCATAAGGCAAGTTATGATGAGATCAATATATCAGTTGTTTTTTTTATCACGCCTCTACCCTTCCGGATGCAGATTCGGCTAGACTGACAATCACGTAAATTTCCAACACCTTCTCAAGGAGATTCTCCATGGCGAAAACCCTGTACGATAAACTCTGGGACGCCCACCTCGTCAGTCACGATGACAACGGCACTAGCCTGCTGTACATTGACCGCCAGTTGCTCCACGAAGTCACCTCGCCCCAAGCCTTCGAAGGGCTGCGGCTGGCCGGCCGCAAACCCTGGCGCACCGATGCCAACCTGGCGGTGCCCGATCATAACGTGCCGACCAAAGACCGCGCTGCCGGCATCAGTGACCCCATCTCGCGGCTACAGATCGAAACCCTCGAAAAAAACTGCAAAGATTTCGGCATCACCCTGTTTACCATGGATGATCCGCGCCAGGGGATTGTCCATGTTATCGGCCCGGAGCAAGGAGCAACCCTGCCCGGTATGACCATCGTCTGCGGCGACTCCCATACTGCCACCCACGGTGCCTTCGGGGCGCTGGCCTTCGGTATTGGCACCTCAGAAGTCGAACATGTGCTTGCTACCCAATGTCTGATCCAGAAAAAATCCAAATCGATGCTGATCGAGGTCAATGGTGAGCTGCCACCGGGCCTGACCGCCAAGGACATCGTGCTGGCGATTATCGGTCGCATCGGCACCGCCGGCGGCACCGGCTACACCATCGAATATGGCGGCTCGACCATCCGCAGCCTGTCGATGGAAGGGCGCATGACGATCTGCAATATGAGTATTGAGGCGGGAGCACGGGCCGGTCTGATCGCCGTTGATCAGACCACCATCGACTATATTAAAGGGCGCCCCTTTGCCCCGACCGGCTCTTTGTGGGAGCAGGCTACAAGCGCCTGGCAGCAGCTCCGCAGTGACCCCGACGCCGAGTTCGATCGCGTCGTTCGCATCGATGCGCGTGATCTGCAACCCCAGATCAGCTGGGGAACTTCACCGGAAATGGTGGTGACCATTGACGCCTACGTACCTGATCCACAGCATGAGTCCGATCCGGTCAAACGCGAAGGCATGATCAATGCCCTGACCTACATGGGGCTGACCCCCGGCACCCCGATGACGTCTATCCGTCCCGATATCGTCTTTATCGGTTCCTGCACCAACGGCCGCATTGAGGATCTGCGGGCGGTTGCCAGCGTGGTCAAAGGGCGCAAGGTCGCGGCTTCCATCAAGCAGGCGCTGATCGTTCCCGGCTCCGGTCTGGTCAAGCAACAGGCGGAAGCCGAAGGCCTCGACAAGATCCTGATTGACGCCGGCTTTGAATGGCGCGAACCCGGCTGCTCCATGTGTCTGGCCATGAATAACGATCGTCTGAAGCCGGGCGAACGGTGCGCGTCAACCTCGAATCGCAACTTTGAAGGACGTCAGGGACAGGGAGGACGCACCCACCTGGTCAGTCCCGCCATGGCCGCCGCCGCCGCGGTGACCGGTCACTTTATCGATGTTCGCCAACTGGAGGTGCTGGCATGAAACCTTTTCAACCCCTTACCGGCATGGTTGCCCCCCTTGATCGCTCCAACATCGACACCGACGCGATCATTCCCAAACAATTTCTCAAATCGATCAAGCGAACCGGCTTCGGCCCCTTCCTGTTCGACGAGTGGCGCTATTTAGATCATGGCGAACCCGATATGGACTGCAGCAAGCGCCCGCTCAATCCTGAATTCGTCCTTAATCAACCACGCTACACCGCAGCTCAGATTCTTTTAACCCGCGCCAATTTCGGTTGTGGGTCATCGCGGGAGCACGCGCCCTGGGCCCTGCTCGACTACGGCTTCAAGGTCATCATCGCCCCCAGCTTTGCCGACATCTTTTATAACAACTGCTTCAAAAACGGCATCCTTCCGATCATCTTACCGGGCGAAACCGTGGATCTGCTGTTCCATGAAGTAGAAACAACTCCCGGATATCAGCTGACGATTGACCTGGAACAGCAGCAAATCACCACCCCGGGCGGAACAGTTTACAACTTTGACATTGACCCGTTCCGTAAGCACTGCCTGCTGGGCGGGCTGGACGATATTGCTCTGACCCTGGAAAAAGTATCGGCGATAAAAACCTTTGAAGAAAGACATCAGCAGCAGTCACCCTGGCTGTTCAGAGACTGATGCGAGCAGGTATTCACGGGAATAGACATATGACCAAAGCAGCCGCAAATCGTCGGTGAAATTTTAACAAACGTTTTTACAGCATGCCTGCTGTTCTTTTTCAGTTTCTGGCTGTCTTCCTAAGTGTTCCAAAGCGACCAAGCCTGACCTGGTTGTCACATCAGCCCATCCCCTTCTCCCGCAACTCCTGCAGGGCAGCGGCAGTTTTGTCCGTTCCAGGGCCACATGATTGATACCTATAAGATAAGGACGGGAATGAGAATCCGCGCTGCGGGGTAAATCTGCAGGACCGGTCGTGGGCCGTGTGGCAACTCATGTTCACACAGGGCACATGAATACACCTGCCTTAGGAGATCGTCGAATCGGGTCAACCAATTCTGATCAAATCACCAGGGCCATTAGCCGAAGAAACAACCAGATCACCTGAGATCCGTTATCTTCGAGAGCAGGACCAAAGCGAGGTAGAGGTTTAACATGCGGGACAAGTCTTTGTGCTGGAAGATTTAAATCGATGGTTTAGGGAGCCGCGTAACCTATCAGGTGTCAAAACACAGAACCGCGAAAGGGGTTCAGCCATCGAACAACCTGACTATATGTTGTCTTTGACCGCACCCCATACCCTTGATGTTGATTTTTAGAATAACCGCAGCGATAATGTCTGCATTAGAAAATCAGTAAACACCATGATCTCGGTTTTCCCAGGAGTTACTTCCGGCTGTACAGCCCCACCCTGTAACCTAGACATCCCTGCTTTTTAACTTCAGCGGCGATGAGATTGCTTAATTTTAAGGGAAATCACCTCCCCGTCAATGACCTGAATCTCCACCAGGCTCATTGTCGCTTCAAGAAAAGGATGCGAACCATGCTCCCTGCTCCATATCAGGATTTCTTAACTGTCGTCAGCAAGACCCTGCCGAAAAAGCAATTGACTACCGATCCGCTGAAGACGGTTACCTTCGGAACCGATGCCAGTTTTTATCGGCTGATTCCCAAGATCGTCATCCATGTTGAAAACGAGGACGAGGTAAGGTTAATCCTGCGCGAAGCCAATAAGAGAAAACTGCCGGTCACATTCCGGGCGGCAGGCACCAGCCTCTCGGGACAGGCGATCAGCGACAGCATTCTGGTTCAGCTGGGTAAAGGCTGGCAGGGCTACCGGATCTTCGACAAAGCCCGCAGGATTGAGCTGCAGCCCGGCATCATCGGTGCTCGTGCCAATGTGTTGCTGGCCGAGTTCGGCAAGAAGATCGGCCCTGACCCGGCCTCCATTGACAGTGCCAAAATCGGCGGCATTGTCGCCAACAACGCCAGCGGCATGTGTTGCGGGGTGGCCGAGAACAGCTATAAAACCCTGGATAGTTTGAGAATGATCCTGGTCGACGGAACCGTTGTCGATACCGCTGACGACAAAAGCCGCTCAGCTTTTAAGCGCAGCCATCCCCGCATCCTCGAGGGACTTGCCGAACTGCGCGACCGAGTAGCTGCCGATCCGGAATTAAGTGAGCGCATTCGCTATAAATTCAAAATTAAAAACACCACCGGTTACAGCCTCAACGCCCTGGTCGATTTCAAGGACCCCTTTGACATCATGCAGCAGCTGATGGTTGGTTCGGAAGGGACCCTCGGGTTTATCGCCAACGTGGTCTACAAGACGGTTGTCGAGCATCCGCACAAGGCCAGCGCGCTGATCATGTATCCTGACGTCTCCACCGCCTGCAGCGTTATTCCGCTGCTGCGCGATAACCTCCCTGTTGCGGCCGCCGAGCTGATGGATCGTGCCGCCCTGACCTCCGTCCAGGACGAACCGGGCATGCCCGCCTATCTGGCCGGACTCGCCGATGACGTCACCGCCTTACTGGTGGAGACCCGCGCGACCAGTGCGGCCAAGCTGCAACAGCAGATCAAGCAAATTGGTACGGCCCTGGCAAAAATCAAGACCGTCCGCCCGCTGGAATTTACCGACAATCCGGATGAATACAAGATTTACTGGAACATCCGCAAGGGGCTTTTTCCCGCGGTCGGAGCTGTACGCGAAACCGGCACCACGGTCATCATCGAGGATGTCGCCTTCCCGATTCAACACCTGGCCGCAGCCGCCCTCGATTTACAGGAGCTCTTCAAGAAATATCATTATCACGAAGCGATCATTTTCGGCCATGCCCTGGAAGGCAACCTGCACTTTGTCTTTACCCAGGATTTTTCCAAGGAAGAAGAGGTTCTGCGTTATCGCCATTTGATGGACGAAGTCGTCAGCATGGTCGTGGACAAGTATGACGGTTCCCTGAAGGCCGAGCACGGCACTGGACGCAATATGGCTCCGTTCGTGGAAAAGGAATGGGGAACAGCGGCCTACGAGCTGATGGTCCAGCTCAAACAACTGTTCGATCCCGATCAGTTACTCAACCCCGGGGTCATTATCAACCCTGATGCCGAAACCCATATCAAGAACTTAAAACCGCTGCCGGCCACCCACGAACAAGTCGACAAGTGCATTGAATGCGGCTTCTGCGAGCCGGTCTGCCCGTCACGCAACCTGTCCTTTACTCCCCGTCATCGCATTGTCGGTCGGCGCGAAATCAGTCGCCAAATGGCCGCAAACGGGTCACCGGAGCTGGTCAAACAACTGCTCAAATCCTACCGTTATCCGGGCAAGGAGACCTGTGCCGCCGATGGCCTCTGCGCCACCCGCTGCCCGGTTGGTATCGATACCGGAAAGATGATCAAAGCCCTGCGCGAAGAGGCCAACGGCGAGCTTGCCAATAGTGTCGCTGACTGGGTAGCGCGCAATTTCAAAGGGGTTGCTGGAACCATCAATACCACTTTAAAAGGGGTTGATAAAATCCACCAGCTAACCGGCACCGCTTTCATGGAAAAAGCCTCTTCAGCTGCCCGCACCTTAAGCGGCAACCATCTGCCGCTATGGAATAAGGAGATGCCGTCCGGTGTTGGAAAAATTATGGCTGAGAAGATCGACCCGGACAATCCGCTTCAGGTCATCTATTTTCCGGCCTGTCCGAGTCGCTGCATGAGTGGTCCGGCGCGTGGGGAAACGGAACCGGACGCACTGCCCCACAAAACCGCCGCGCTGTTGAAAAAAGCGGGTTACCAGATCCTTTACCCCGCTGAGCTCGGCCGACTCTGCTGCGGCCAGGCGTTTGAAAGCAAAGGCTTCTTCAAACAGGCCGATGAGAAAAGTGAAGAACTCAACCGGGCCCTGCTGAGCATCTCCCGCGACGGGACTGTTCCGGTTCTCTGTGACACCAGCCCCTGTCTGATGCGGATGAAAGATAAGCTGGATAAAAAATTGAAGCTCTATGAACCGATCGAGTTTGTTCTTGAATTTCTCCAGGACAAGCTGACCTTTACCCCCTTGCCACAAAAGATCGCCCTGCATGTGACCTGCAGTGCACGCAAGATGGATCTAACTGACAAATTCGTGCGGCTGGCTCAGGCCTGTGCCCGTGAAGTGGTGGTGCCGGAAGAGATCTACTGCTGCGGATTTGCCGGGGATCGCGGCTTCAACTATCCGGAATTGAATGAATCGGCGCTGGAAGGATTAAAAGAACAACTGCTGGGATGCGATGCCGGCTATTCCACCAGCAAAACCTGTGAAATCGGGTTGTCGCTGCGCGGTGAGATTCCCTACCGGTCGATTCTTTATCTGGTTGATGCGGCGACCGAGCCCAAACAGACCCTGTCGGATTAACGACGAAGGAGTTTTTACATGTTGACCACCGTCAATATTACCGATGAAATTTATTATATCGGAGTCAATGACCGGGAAACCTACCTGTTTGAAAACCTGTGGCCTCTGGATCGCGGCGTTTCCTACAATGCCTATTTAATTGATGATGAACAGACTGCTGTTTTTGATACGGTAAAGAACACTAAGACCCATGTTTTTATCGATAAAATCGCCAGCATCCTCAACGACAGGCCCCTGGATTATCTTGTTATTAATCACATGGAACCTGATCATTCCGGTGCCATCAAGGCATTACAGGATAAATATCCGGATTTGAAGCTGGTAGGCAACGCCAAGACCTTCGAATTGCTTGATGATTTCTACGGCCCTTTGAAAAACTACCATATTATCAAAGATGGTGACCAGTTGTCTTTGGGCAAACACACCCTGAATTTTTATTTAACCCCCATGGTCCATTGGCCGGAAACCATGATGACCTATGAAGCCACCACCGGCACCCTGTTTTCCATGGATGCCTTTGGTGGCTTCGGCACCTTGGATGGTGGCATCTTCGACGACGAAGTGAACCTTGAATTCTACATGGATGAAACCCGGCGCTACTATTCCAATATTGTTGGAAAGTACGGCACCATGGTGCAAAAAGCGCTGAAAAAACTCAAAGATGCCAACATCCCCATGAACATCATCGCCCCCACCCATGGCCCGGTCTGGCGCACTGATCCCCAATGTATCATCGATCATTATGACCGCTGGTCGCGGGCGGAAACCGAAGAAGGGGTGGTGATTGTCTATGGTTCCATGTATGGCAACACCCAGAAAATGGCCGATGTCATTGCCCGCAGATTGTCCGAAAACGGTATTAAAAATATCCGCATTTACGATGCCTCAAAAACCCATGTTTCCTACCTGATCAGTGACCTCTGGCGCTTTAAAGGGGTGATCCTTGGCAGCTGTGCCTATAACACAGGGCTGTTCCCGACCATGGAAACGCTGGTCAACAAGCTGGAAAACTCGCAGCTTAAAGACCGGTTGCTGGGCATTTTCGGCACCGCGTCCTGGAGCGGTGGCGGGGTTTCCAACCTGAATAAATTTGCTGAAAAAATCAAATGGCAACAGGTTGGTAAATCCGTTGAGGCCAAGTCATCGCCAAAAGACAAAGACTTTCAGCAATGCATTCAAATTGCCGATGAAATGGCTGAGCTGCTGATCAAAGAACGTGCTTAATCCGGGGAGATCTGTAGCAATCAGCATGGTGAAACAAATCCTGTTTCCCCGATAGTGGCTCAGGCTCAGCATCGTCTGAGCTGAACACAAGCTACTGCCGCACGGCGTCATCCAGTTCTTTACGGAGCTGGTGAGGCTGCGGGGACAATGCCAGGCGACCCGAAGTTGCGGGGAAAAAGACCAGGCCAAGGTAGCCATCAATGGTCAGCAGATCACCGCTGTTGATGATATCGGCGGCGCCCGCAATACCGGAAACACAGGGGATGCCATACTCGCGGGCAATGATGGCACCATGAATCAGCATGCCGCCGCGACGTTCGACGATGCCGGCGGCAAGGGGAACGATAAAGGTCATCACCGGATCAATGGCATCGCAGACGAGAATTTCGCCACGCCTGAAGTCGGCCAGATCCTGTTCAGAGCGAATCACTCGGGCAACAGCCGTCGCCAGTCCGGCGCTGGCCGGCTGCCCCTGTAACTGTCGGGCACGAACAGCACGATCATCTGCTTTTGCACCATCAGGCGCCGGGCTGCGCAAACCGTTTTTACCATCTGTCAGTTCTTCCAGCAGTCGGACAAACTCCGGCTTAACCGCCGCCCGACAACGACGGCGCACTTCCATTTCCCCGCGTTTTACTTCCCGCTGAAGTTGTGCCAGGCTGATATTGTCATCATCCCGTAAGCGGTAACTGGCCCGGCCGATCGCAAGAATTTCCTCGGCCTGGGGCCATTCTGTCGCGTTAAAATGGTGGCGGTAAGCGCTCTCCAAATCTTCTCGGTGCAGTGCAACCTGTGGTTGTTGCTGATCAGTTAATTGTAACAGCAGTCGGCCAAGCTGATCCGGCAACAGCCCGAGTTCAGCAGCCAGCTCATCAATTTCAGGCATGATTGAACTGTCAGCCCTGCCATCCCAACGGCTGGCCAAATCCGCCATTCTGCGATTGCGCATCAGCGCCCGCAACTCGCCACCTCGCAGTAAGTCAAGAAATTCAAAGGGATCCTGAGGTTGAAGGGCATCATTATAGAACTCCCCGAAGAGACGAATTCCGTGGGCCATAGGGATACAGTCACGACGATAGGTCTCTTCCCAATAGTGCAACTGCTGCAAACGTTGCCTGAATTCCTCCTCAAACATTGCGTCAGACAGATTCGTCAGCTCAACCTGGGCGAAGCGGGCAGCTATTTCTTCCATTCCCGGCATGATCTCGGTTTCGATCCGATGCTGCAGTTGCTTGAGGTTGGTGAGACTGCGGTGCAGGTTGAAGTACCACAAGCGATCATCCTCCGCCGGTATGGTGGTAACAGGTCGCGCCTGTAACAGGATCAACTGACCGTCACGCCAGGTCCATTCGCAATCCTGCGGGGCGGAAAAAGCCTGTTCCAGGGCCAAAACCTGCCGAGCAACAACTGCCAGATCTGAATCGCGCAGCACCGGCCCCTGCTCTGCCGGCGTAAGGGGAACCAGCAGCACCTGCCCATTTTGGGGGACCAGCTTGTGGCTGCTGTGCGCGGCACGGTAACTGACCGTCCGCAAGCTGTCTCGGTCGATCTGCCAGCTGTCCGGTTCGACACTGCCGTCGACCAGCCCCTGATTGAGGCCCCGGACGGCTTCAACTATCAACTGCCGGCGATTGTCGGGGGCAACACTGAATGCGACCCCCGATGTTTCACCCACGATCAACTCCTGGATCAGCACCGCCATACTGCTATCGGCTACCATCAGTCCCAGCTCCTGCCGATAGAGCAAGGCTCGATCAGACCATAGTGAAGCCCAGACCTTGCGGATCGCCAGCAGCTGCTCCTTTCTGCCACGGATATTAACGAAGGAATCATGCAGCCCGGCAAAGGAACAGCTCGCAGAGTCTTCGCCGGGTGCCGAGGAGCGGATGACCAAAGCTTGCTCCGGGAAATGCCGGTCGAGGGCGGTGGAAATTTCCGTTGCGAGGGAAGTCGGCAGCGGGGTCGTCAGAAACAGGTTACGGATCCGCAGTGCCGCATCCCACAGCTCCTCCCAACGCATTTGGGAAAAGTCCTTGCGGCCGAGTTCCATGGTCAGCCGTGCTCCCAGTCCGGTCGCCTGCAGATAATCGCGATAGCAGTCACACGGAATGGCGAGGGACTGCGGCACCTTGTAGCCGCACCGGCTTAGTTCAGCCAGAGCCACGGCTTTACCACCAAATCGGGGTAAATCAGCGGCAGTCAGCTGCTCAAGGGGTTGAATGCGGGGCATCGAAATCAAGCTCCAGCACATCCTGAAAACGCTGCACCAGACTGTAACGTTGAACCTTGATCAAGCACAGGGCGCAACCGGGCGAATGCACGAATTCAGCGAGATAGGGGTGGCGGGCAAGAAACAGCTGCAGCAGACGGTCCCGCTGCTCCGGCGACACTTCACGAGCCGTGCCGATAGCGGATAAAGCAACGGCCTCACGAAAATCTTCGACCTGGTTGCTGCGGCTATCGATCAGCAGCGAGACCCGTGGGTCTGCCTGCAGATAGCCGAACTTGCGCGTCGCGCGGTGGGTCGCGAACAACAATTCATCCAGTTGTTCTGTCACGACAAAACCAACCAGGCTGGTATACGGGTGACCCTTGGCGCTGGTCGCCAGAACGGCCAGGCTCTGGGTGCTGAGCAGGTCATTGATCTGTTGCCTCAGGGTATCCAATCGATTCTCCTTTGACATTGAGTTTGCCCAGTTATAGACCTTGGTCATAACCGGTCAGTTCCACGTAGCCGTACCCTTGAACCTGTTTCTGCTCCCGGGTTCCCTGGACGGAAACGGCACCCTCCCAATAACGAACCGAGGTTTGCAATTCCTGATCAGCCATCAGCGGAATAATCTCGAGGTTAAGCTGGGCGGCCGGAATCTGTAATCGCCAGCGGGCCGGATAGCGCCCGCCACTGTGGGGACTGGTCCAGTAATCAAGCACATCGATCCGCACATCGGTGGCACCCAAAGGTGTCGTCTTGCCGTTTTCAGCAACCAGCACTCCGCTGCTTAACGGATCGGGTTGGCCATCCTTAAGGCGCAACTGGTAATACATCAATTCCCTATCATCATCGAACTGCAAACTGAACCAATCCCAGCCAACCTGGTTCGGACCTAAAGCACTGGTACTCCATTCCCGATCCAGCCAACTGCTGCCGCTGACCTGGTAGCTGTTACCCGCAATACGGATTTCACCGTTGGTCGGCATGCGGGTCAAAGAGTAATAGTAGGAAGCATTGCCCGGCTCGGCACTTTTCTGGCTGAGCCCCTGCTGACCCTGCAGGACAAACGGCTTGCTGCTGTCAAGTTCCAGCGCAATCGCAACCTCTCCACTATCGGCCCGAAGCTGCATCGGCAAGGTGGCATCTCCGCTACCGCCGGCTGACCAATCTTCCAGCCAGACCTTAAAAGGCTCGGCCGTTGCTCCCGCCAGTCCCAGCCCGGCGCGACTGAAGCGCTCAGCATAATAGAAGTTGTCATTCGCCGGATCGCTCAGGGCGAAGTGGGCCAGATAGACCTGATTGCTTGCCCAGGCGGACTGGCGCGACACAGAGTCAGGTTGCAGAGCCTGGCGGAAAAACGTCAGCTGATAGCCAAAACGGCGACCGTCATCATTCTGCAGGTTGCCGGTATAGTACCACCATTCGGTCCGGAAGGCGGGATGGTGGCCATGATCCCGGGGGAACTCAAAGCTTTGCGGCTGGGTCGCCCGGGCAAACCCGTCATTATCTTCGCCTCCAAGGATCTCTGTCACATTTAAACCCGGGGAGATTTCCCGAGAGGGCGGACCCGGGTCCTGACAGGCCGCCAGAAGCAACCCCAGGCAACAGACAACAGCAATTGACAGATAGGTATTTACGAGGATCATTTATTCATCTCTCAACGCCTGTGCCGGCTGCGTCTGAGCCATTCTCCAGGCCGGGTAAAGACCGGCAAGAACGGCAGCGATCAGGGCCAGCAGCAACGCCTGCAACAGAATTGAAGGATCAAGCTGGATGTCCATGCTCCAGCCGAAGGAGCGACGGTTGATCACCAGAATCAACATCAGCGCCTGGGCAATACCTAAAGGCAATGCCAGTAGCCCGGCCAGCAGACCGATCAGGCCGGTTTCTCCGGTGACCAGCAGCCATAGTTGCTGCGGCGTCAGACCACCGGCACGCAGCACCGCAAGTTCCCGTGAGCGCTCGATCTGCATCGCCATCAAGGCATTGAGAATACCGACAAAAGCGACCAGTACAGCGAGGATCCGCAATACCGAGGTCACCGCGAACGTCCGGTCAAAGGTTGCCAGTGACGCTTCACGCAAATCCCGGTTGGAATAGACCATCAATGGCTGGATATCGGCGGCCAGGGTACGCAGTTGCCTGACCAGCTGATCAGTATCAGTATTATCCTTCAGGTAAATGCCCAGAGCATCTGTTTGTGGATCGGACCAGTACTGCTGGTAAAGACTGCGGGCAATCGTGATCCGGCCCTGGTCGGAACCGTAATCGGTAAAGACCCCGGCAATACGAAACGGTTGTACTCCCTGTTGGGTGCGCAGGGGCAGAACATCTCCACGCTTGAGATCGCGCCGGTAGGCAAAAGGTTCCGAAACAATCACCGCCCGGCTGTTTTTAAACTCACGATAAATCTGCTGGCGATCGCCATCAGCAAACCAGTAGCCGGAAAAACTGTCTTCTGGTATTTCGGCAACAAACAGCTCACTGATCCCGTGCGCGTCCTCCAGCTGCAGGTGACGGGCGCGGGTGATGCTGTCGATCCCGGGAGCCTGATTCAGGAGCGCCAGCAGTTCAGGTTCCAGGGGTATGCGCCCGGCACCGAAATCGTTTCCCTGGGTCGTGACATAGATATCGGCACTGAGATAACTGTGCAGCCAGTTGTCCACCGTTACCCGGAAACTGCTGATCATCAGCCCCACCCCGATGGTCGCGGCGACCGCGATCACCAGCGCTGCGGTCGCAACACCGGTGCGACTTAAGCCCGCCACCAGATTACGGACCGCCATTTTACCGAGGAGGCCAAAGCAGGTTTTAAGCGGTGCCTGCAGCCCCTTCAGTAAGCAGATCGCCAGGCCCGGAGTGATCAAGGCGTAGCCGCTGATCAACATAAACATGCAGATAAAACCGACGACAATACTGTTTCCCGGCAACAGCAATCCGACCAGGCTGAACACCATCAGTCCGCATCCGGCCGCCACAGCCCAGGGCAACAGGCGGCGCCCCCGGCCTTCGATGTGTGAACGTGAGAGGACCGAACGCGGTGCTGTGCGTCCGGCTTCCAGAGCCGGAACCAGGGCCGCCACCAAGGTAGCGCCCAGGCCGAGCAACACCCCCTTGGCGAGGACCAACGGGGTCAGCGACAGACTGCGGACATTGAGAACAAAATAGAGATCGTTGATGGTCCTGGTGACCAGGGCTAGCAGGCCATTAGCAAGCATTACACCCAGAAGTAACCCGAGCAGCGTGCCGGCCGCACCGACCAGCAGCGCTTCCACCAGAACCAGGCTGACAATTTCGCGGCGGGTGACACCGAGAGTGCGCAACGCCCCCAGCAGTGGCCGCCGCTGTACCACCGAGAAGGTCATGGTGTTGTAAATCAGGAACATGCCGACCACCAAAGCCAGCATACTCAGGGCAGTGAGGTTGAGCTGAAAGGCGCGGGTCATCTGTGCCATGCTCCGCCGGCGTTGATCGGCGCGGACCACATCAACCCCGGGCGGCAGAAAAGGTTGCAGCTGTTGCAACGCTCGATCCTCAGCCGCACCGGTCGGCAGAATCAGATCGATCCGGGTGAGTCGGCCAAAGTGTCCCAGCAGCTCCTGGGCGGTGGCAATATCGGTGATGATCAGATTCCGCAGTGCCTGCGAACTGAGCTGATCCGGCACCTCCAGCAGGCCAACCAGGACGACGCTACGGTATTTACCGCCAATTTGCAGCGTCATTTGCATGTCAGGGCGCAGTTCCAGATCACGGGCGGTGGCGGCACTGAGCATGATACTACCCGGTTCGGTGAGCAGGCGGCTAAACTCGCTGTCACGTCCGATGCCGGGAGAATAATCGCGAAAAGGGCCTTCAGCAAAAGGATCCAGACCAAGAATGCGCAAGGTCAACCCGGGTTTGTGGGTCACTGTCGCCAATCCTTCGATAACCGGGGCGCTGTCGAAGGGGATAGGCGCGAGACGGATCCGGCGGTAGACCTCTTCCGGCACGCCGGCTGGGCCACCAATAACCTGGTGACTGGTGCGTCCGCTGACCGCTTCAGCAGAAAGGCTGAACGCTTTGTTGGCGCTGCTATTCGCCAGATCAATGGCGACAACCACCCCTACGCCGAGGGCGACTCCGATGACGGCAAACAGCAATTGCAGGGGGTGTCGCAACAGGTAACGCAGACCGGCCCGCCAGAGGATCATCGCCGAATCTCCGAATCGGCGTTTTCAAACAATTGACCATCGCGAATGGTCAGGATCCGGTCGGCTTTTTGAGCCACCTCCAGGCTATGGGTCACCATCAGTGTGGTCATATTGTATTGTTGAGCCAGCCCAGTGAACAGATTCAACACCTGCTGACCTGTTTCGGCATCAAGGTTCCCGGTCGGTTCATCGGCCAGCAGCAACCGTGGTCGGTGAATCAACGCGCGGGCGACGGCAACGCGTTGTTGCTCCCCGCCGGACAGTCGATCCGGATAGCTGACAGCCCGGTCAGCCAGACCGACCTCGTCAAGCAGGGTCTGCGCCTGCTGCCGGGCGACACTGTCACTGGTACCGATCAATTCCAGAGGCAGCAACAGGTTTTCCATCACCGTCAGGGTCGGAATCAGGTTGTAAAACTGAAAAATAAAGCCAATGTGCCGACGACGAAATAAGGTTCTTTCATGCTCGGACAGGGTCGTTAGATTCTGCCCGGAGATCAGCACGGTACCGCGATCAGGTTGATCAATACCGCTCAGCAGGTTCAGCAGGGTCGACTTGCCTGAACCGCTGCGGCCCAGCAGGACAACCAACTCACCGGGCGCGATGGAGACATTCAGATCCTGAAAGACATGTCGCACTGCCTCCCCTTCACGGAAACTCTTACTCAGATTATCAATCCATACCAGTTTATTACTCATGGGTCTCTCGCTGTTATGAAAAGTAAAATCAGGTTGAGCATCGAAAACAGATGGGCGCCCTTATTTGTGGTACAGGTTCATAACCTTATCATTTTTTACTCTGAGCCAGGCGCTCAATGCGTCTGGTCGCTTGTTGACAGATTAAAGCATAGGGAAAAGCAACAACAGGTATTTCAAAAATCAATTCACAATGATTTTCGTCAATTGTCGTTAGACGGTGGCCGGTCGCCGGGATGCCGGCAACCTTCCAGTTCCAGAGATTCAGGGGCTCAAAGTCCGTGATCTCGAAGGGAAGCCAGAATCCGAGGGTTGTCTGGAGCCGCCCCTTTAGACCCTCATCGATATATCGCTGAGGGCTCTGAACCGCCCTGACCGAAGGACCCCAGACCGGCCATTGGTGGGTATCAATCAGGATGTTCCAGACCTGTTGTGGAGATGCACCGATGACATGCCTGACCTGCATGGGTAAACAACCTCTGCTTTCTTATTAATGATCATATAAATACCTTAAAATCTCAATTGTCTTTGTATTTGTCCAGGACAAATATACACCTTATGTTGACAACTGGCAACTACAGCTGCCAGCCTGGATGTGGGTATCGGGCTTCTTGGATCTGGATCAAACCAGACGGAGAGGCTCGAACCCTGAAGAATGAAAACATTATAGTTAAAGCAGAATCGTGACCCGAATGAGGCCAGAAAAATTGATGGTCTATTGATGAGGCATTCATTTCGTTGGACCAGAGCAGCACATAACAGGCAATAGCGACAAAATCGGAGAGACAGCTCTATTAATGAAGATAAATATGTATTGTGTTTCCGGAGCTATAGCCGTCGGCAAGGCGCACAGCGCGATCCTTTCCGCTTCAAGGGGAATAAAGTCCGCTGGGGCCCTTGGGGATTAGTCCGGCCGGCGCGTATTCACCTCTTGTGGAGAAAGATTCTGACCACGCCTTGTAGCAATATCTGCAGGACGCAAAAGTTCACTGTTTTGATCCATATCCTCCTCATCGTCAAACCGAGAAAGAACATAGTTGATCACGCTGGCCAGTTCAACGTCTTGCATATGCCCCATGGGTGGCATTGGAACACCCCAGCGACTGCTGGTCAGCCCATAAAGATGTAGATCAATGACATAATGTTGCCCTTCTGGTGATATAAACAACAAGAAGGTATGGTTCAGTGCCGGATATTGGCCCCATCCCCGGCCGTCAGATCCATGACAGTTTGCACAGTTTCGCAGATAGGCCCGCTCTCCAAGCTGAGACCACTTAAATTCCTGATCATCATCAACAACGAATCGTGCCAGAACAGTCTCTTCGTTGCTGATCACAATTTGAGAGGAGCGAATCCAGGCAAACAGGGTAGCAGCACCGACCAAAAAAAGAGCGATGAGATAAATAGCAATATTGCCTAGAAAATGGCGCACTGAATGCGATTCTCCTTAGGTTAAACCAAACTGAAACGCTCTAGGTGAATGTTTGTTTTTTCAACTCCGAGCTCAACCAATAAAACCTCCACAGCGTTCATCATAGGGTCCGGACCACAGATAAAGAAATTTCGGTGAATAGCGTCTTTCGGCAAGTGGTTCTGAAGAAGGTCCTTGTCGATCATACCGCGCTCTCCCTGCCAGTTCTCCGGCGGCTCTTCCAGGACATAAACGACTTCAAGATCAATTTTTTCCTTTAAATTCTCAATGTCTTCACGAAAGGTCAGGCTATCCCAGGTTCGATCTGCATAAACAAGAAGTACGGGCCGAGGATCCTTTCGCTCAGCCATGCTGCGTAAAAATGACATGATCGGTGCAATTCCGATTCCCCCGGCAACAAAAACAAAACCGACGGCAGGATATCGGTCGATGCAGAATGCGCCGTGTGGACCATCGAGGTAGGCGCGAGTTCCAGGGTGAATATTTTTTATTCCTCTGGTGAAGTCGCCTAGTTCCTTTATCCCGAATTCAACGCAGGTTGTCCTCATCGCTCCCGAGCTAAAACTGAAAGGGTGTTCATCAAGAGTGAAGGGAGAATTTGCAAGTTTGAGCCACGCAAACTGTCCCGGCAAAAAAGACATGCCTGGATGATTTTCTGCCTCCAGGGCAAGTGTACAGGAGTCGCCGCGTTCCTGACGCACCTCAGTTACACGCCACTGATTGCTGCGCTGCCATACTGATTTGATGACTCGCAGATAAAACACCAGACCAACCATAGCCGTTGCCATAATGACCAATATGGATTGTTTCCAGAAGCTATTAGTATAAAGGCCTGCCAGGGATACGTGCAGTTGGGAAAAAACAATAATCAAAACGCTCAAAGTCAGGTGGGATATACGCCAATATTCATATTTTAATTTGATTTTTTCACGAAACAGCGACGTCGCTGCCAGGACTAGAAGAAGCAAGACACTGATGATGGCAAAGCGGCTTGCCCAGTTCCCCGCTAAAGGGTTAAGCAATTTCAACCGTGATGGATTGTTGACCATGATAATAATGGGATGAAACAAAATGACGGATATCGCAACAATGGCAAGTCGGCGATGTAACTGCAGAAGGACATCAATTCCGTAAGGATTGCTGACAGATTTAAATCGTGCAATCAAAATAAACTGGATGAGCATCTGCATTAGACCAAAGAATCCGAGGGCGATCGAGAACTCAAACCAGAATTCGCGACCTGATGGGGTTGGCGTTACGAGCATAATGCAGAGCGGAAAAACAACAACTGCAAGAAAAATTGTTATCCAGAAAAACCCGGTAACATCTCTTTTCAATGCAGGCTCTCTCTTATTTATCATGATTCATTTCTCTTAGCTCAGTTCGAATATGATGAGAAAAACCCGCAAACAAGGACAACGCCCCCACCCCCCCCCCC
>RRYU01023006.1_pt1 | contig 25205 bp, 26 predicted proteins | sample 2162651 | NCBI WGS metagenome assembly RRYU01 (sample SAMN10267283, study PRJNA491782) | microbial mat metagenome | isolation source: biomat in the production well | place: Japan: Minami-Kanto gas field, natural gas well KTG3 | collected 2017-06 | reverse complement strand
TCCTGAGTTGTGCCATTAGTGCGAAAGTTCGGAATCCAAGAGTTTACCGAGCACGCTGCCTGCAAATTCATCGGTATCCATCTGCATCACGTGAACCTCGCCGGTTTGTTCATCACGGATGTGGGCTTCATGTACTTTCAAGAGCTCTTTCCTGAGCTGCCGTAGCGATCGCCTCGTATTGATCTCCAAGTATTTGCCCATCATCAAGCCCATGAAGCAGATGAGCATATGGCCCCTGATGGAGTCTTGGGTGCGATGGAAGATCGGTCTTGCCTGCAGGTCTGACTTGCTCATGCGGAACACCTGTTCCACATGCCAGAGATCGCGATAGTATGAGATTACATCCGCGCTCGACATCGTTTCTTCAGGAATGTTCGTGACAAAGCCCTTGACGCCGAGCAGTTTCTCGGTCTTGGCCTGAAGCGCCGTATCGAACATGAACGGCTTGTCTTTCTCTTTGGACTTCTTGACGAACTTTGCTCTCCGGCCAGGCTCATTTTTTTCAAGCAGGGCAAGCGCCCGCTTGACCTGCTTGTCGAACTCTCGCTTGTCTTTCTTGTACCGGGCATCGGAGAACTCACAGATCATGGCAGCATTCTCGACAGCGTGTCCATAGTCGAAACGCCTCACGGCCTTGTCGGTACGGGGCAGTTTCCGGTCGATCTGGTCGATGAAGTCCGCTGCAGTGTTTGCCAAACGGGCTCCAACGATGTAGCAGTACCCTTCCTTCTCCAACTCTTGCATGTTGGTTTTCGAGAGCATCGCTGCATCGGCTACGATCACCGGCCTGGTTTTGCCGACCCGTTCCTGGAATCGCTTCAGTATGGCCAGCATCGTATGGCCTTCGAAGGTGTTGCCTTCAAATACCTCGTGCATGACCGGGAACCCTGATCGGGTGGTGATCAGGCCGATGACGATCTGCGGCTGCATCGGTTTGTTGTCCTTCGAGAAGCTGGGCTTCTGGAAGTCGTATTCCTTGAAAGACTCAAAGTACAGTGTGGTGACATCGTACAGCACCAGGCTGAACTTCTCCTGCATGTCGTCACGGGCGGTTTGAATCGCTGCGCTCTCAATCGCCGCTTGATGCTCAAGAAGCTTCGGCAACATGCGATGGAGCGTTCTTCTGGAATACTGGACATTGAAATGCGATTCGAGAAGCTCCAGCGTCATCAGCTTCGAGGCTGGTTCGATGATGCGCATGAGCGCCAGGTCCAGATACAACTTGGGCAGGTTGCCAAGGCCGCATTTCCGGGCGCAGGCCAAGAGTACCCTGCGGGCAAACTGATGAGTGATGCCGACAAGTGTGGAGCGAGCAAAAGCGTCCTGAAACGATAATGGCGGCGGGGGTGCTGGAGTTTCTGCAAAGAGGTTGGGCTGCCGACAATGGGTTGCAGCGTATTGTCGGGCCTCGACCATCAGCAACTCGAGCTCTTGCTCGGTATGAGCACTACCGATATGCTTGAGGAAAGAACGTTGCTTCCCTTTGTTCTGGACTACCTGGACGGCAGTCGCTCCGGACTTGGTCCGAACGGTTCTGATTGTCAAGTCTCCGCGCATGGATGCAAGATACCATTAGTGCGAAAACTCGTAAATCAGAAAATGCTAACCGAAAATAAAATAATGACTTAATTTCTCGCACCCGCGGATTTTTAAAAAGTGGCACAACTCAGGAGTTTTTCAGGAGCCATCAAAAAGAATGGCTCCTGAAGTTTTTGCCTCATCGAGGTGTGCCAATTTCTGGAAACTCGAATTGTCTTTTTATTCTTTCGAGTTTTTTCTGTGCCATTTGGATGTAACGGGTGTGTTTTGGTTCAGCGTGAATTGGAGAATTCATCCGTAAGAGTTAGAGTAGAAAAACGGAGAAATTCACCATGCGCAAACAACGAAAAAATTACTCATCTCAGGAGAAGGTATTCATCATCAAGCGTCACCTTGTTGACCATGTTCCGGTCTCAGACCTCTGTGATGAATACGATCTTCAGCCCAACGTCTTCTACCGGTGGCAGAAGGAGTTTTTCGAGAACGGATCTGCCGCTTTCGAAAAAAAGAATGTCAGGAAAGCAAGTGCCGAACAAAAACGCATCGAGCAACTCGAAGCCAAGATCCGAAACAAAAACGATGTGCTCTCCGAGCTCATGGAGGAGCACGTGAAATTAAAAAAAGATCTTGGGGATCTCTGACCGCGTCCTGGGTTCCCCATGATATTCGCGATGCCGTGATCGACTTCGTCCAGTACTGGACCGGGAAGAGTGGCATTGCTGTGACGCGATTTATTCTGTGGCTGGGCATTGCGCCCAGCAAGTATTACAACTGGCAGGATCGCTATGGTAAAGTCAATGAGCACAATGCTCTGATACCCCGAGACTTCTGGCTGGAAGACTGGAAGACTGGGAGAAACAAGCTATTGTCAATTTTCATGAACAATATCCTCTGGATGGATACCGTCGTTTGACCTACATGATGCTGGATCAGAACATCGTTGCCGTGAGTCCCAGCAGCGTTTACCGAGTGCTCAGTGCTGCCGGCCGGCTTCGACGCTGGAACACCAAAAAGAGCAGTAAAGGCAACGGGTTCAAACAGCCTTTAAAACCTCATGAACACTGGCATATTGATATTTCCTACGTCAATATTCTCGGCACCTTCTCTTACCTGTGCAGCATCCTGGACGGTTGTAGCCGTTACATCGTTCACTGGGAACTGCGCCAGAAAATGACAGAGCAGGATGTCGAAGTTATCCTGCAGCGTGCTCATGAGAAGTTCCCGAAGGCCAAGCCACGCATCATTTCCGATAATGGGCCACAGTTCATCGCTAAGGACTTCAAGGAATATATCAAGCTGACCGGCATGAGTCACGTTCGCACTTCGCCGTTCTACCCGCAGAGCAATGGTAAGCTGGAACGGTACCATAAGACCATCAAGTCAGAATGTATTCGCCCCAAGGTTGCTCTTTCGCTGGAAGACGCCAGAAATCAGATTGACGGGTATATCCGATTCTACAACAATGAGCGGTTACACAGCGCGATTGGCTATATTGCTCCAACGGATAAACTGGAAGGTAGAGATACCCGGATTTTCAAAGAACGTGATCAGAAACTTGAAGCCGCCAGAGAAGTCAGAAAGCAGAAACGGATCGAAAAAAGAAACAGCTTTGATTCACTCAAAACATCAACAATTTCAAACAACGTCAACCAACTAACTCAGCAGACACAATTCTCCATTTCCAGCTGAGGCAAAACAGGTAAGGCTACAGGTAAATATGGATATTGAAAAGCTTGTATCGAATAATCAGCTTGCTCTCTGGATAGCTCTTCTTGAGTATTATCATGGATCGGTTTATCCCTTGAAAATAAGTTTGAGTGAAGAAGGGAAAACAGTAGAGTACAAGTCGTTTCCTACATTGCTGTGTGAAAAGATGGCGGGAGAGTGGACAGAGAAACTCAGGCGGATAGTTGGAGATGATAAAGAGACGCAAAAGCTGCTTCAGTCAGCACGCGAAAATTTGCTGACATGGACGGACATTGTACCCGAATCTGAAAATGATCTCTATCTCTACGAGGTGAATATACAGGAACATTTGCCTAAAAGGGTATTAAGCAAAAAAGTAATGGAGCGGAACTGGAGTATTGATGGTAAAGGGCTAAAGGAGCAAGACAATGATAGCACGGATTTTTTGGCAAACCAGGAGATAGGTATAACATCGTTTTTCTATGTTGCTCTCGATGGAAAGGCTGATGGACCGCATGGTCACGAAAAACTTCAGGAAATGATCAGAAAGGGAGTGCTGACGAAAGAAACGAAAGTCTGGACAGAAGGAATGGCACAGTGGGCTGAGGCAAAGGAGGTCGAGGAACTTTCCGGGTTACTGGTACAGCCGCAGCCACTTACGCCTCCGCCTCTGAACGATGGACCGCCGCCACTCGATTAGCGGATTGGGTAATGGCTTTTATCTCCCGGTTTGCATAAATTGTATTTTTGCTTTACATCTTTTGTTGGTTCTTCACTGAAGATATAACGCGAGTTTCATCAATTAATATTTTTGAAGGAATGTTTACCGGAATTGTCAAAGATATTGGGACGATAGCCGCAATACGCAGTCAGGGGACAAGGCTGTGTATTACGGTGCGTTACAACAATGAACAGGAGTTCGGTGATCTTGCGATTGATGAAAGTGTGGCGATAAACGGAGCGTGTCAGACTGTTGTGGCTCTTGGCGACAAGACATTCGATGTCGATACGATTGAAGAGACCCTGAAAAAAACCACGCTTGGTTTCTTTGCTCCGGGGGTTTCCGTAAACCTTGAGAGGGCGGTCAGGCCTTCGGACAGACTTGGCGGTCATTTTGTGCAGGGACATGTCGATTGTGCCGGCACGGTTCTCGGGGTCTACGATCTGGGCGGAAGTCGGGAAATACGAATCGGCTTCCCGGAAGAATATCAGCCTTTCATTGTGCCGGCAGGTTCCATTGCGATAGATGGTGTCAGCCTCACTGTCGCGAACGTCAAGAACGACAGCTTTAGCGTTGCGATTATACCTTACACCTTCGAAAATACAACCATCAACAATGTGAAAGAAGGCGACCGGATAAATCTGGAGTTCGATATTCTCGGTAAGTATATCGCAAAACAGCAGGTGTTGCTGAGAGATGCTGAAAGCGGCTCCAGGAAGATCAGTGAGTCGTGGTTAAGTGACCTGGGTTACTAATGTCTGCAGGCAAGCAAAATCAGGAAGATCTTTTCGGCTTGCCATCGAGAGGAAAGGCGGACTTCCGTTTTCAGCCGCTTGCCGAAAGGGCGCGGCCCGGGAATCTTGACGAGATGTATGGTCAGGAGCACCTCATCGGCGCTGAAGGTCCCCTGAGAAAATTTATTGCTCAGGGGCGCCTGCCTTCGATGATATTCTGGGGGCCTCCGGGCTCAGGTAAAACCACCCTTGCTGAAATCTGTGCCAATTCTCTTGATTTTCGTTTTGATTCGCTCTCCGCAGTTGACGCGGGAGTCAGGGAGGTACGCAAGTCTCTTGAGCTTGCCGCTTCTGCTCAGCGGATCGAAGGTCGCGGGACACTGCTGTTTATCGACGAAATCCACCGTTTCAACAAGGCACAGCAGGATTCGCTGCTTCATGCGATCGAACAGGGTGTTGTTGTTCTGATAGGGGCGACAACCGAGAATCCTTCGTTCGAGGTCAATGCCGCCCTGATGAGCAGGATGCAGGTGTATGTTCTTAATGCTCTTGAAGACTTTGCTATAGACGCGGTTGTCAGGCGGGCGCTTGCAGCTGATCCGCTGATCGCCCCTTATGAGGTCATTATCGATGACTGGGGGTTTCTGCTGCAGTTCGCGGCCGGGGATGCCCGCAAGGCCTTGAACGCTGTCGAGGCGGCTCTTTCCATGGTTGATCTCTCAACAGTTCCTGTGCATCTCTCCCGGAGCTTGCTGGAAAGAGTACTGCAGAAAAAACTTCCTGTCTATGATAAAAAGGGAGAGTCGCACTACGATTTCATATCGGCGTTCATCAAATCCCTGAGAGGATCCGATCCCGACGCGGCCCTTTTCTGGCTCGCAAGGATGCTCGATGGCGGAGAAGATCCTAAGTTCATCGCACGAAGAATGGTGATTTTTGCCAGTGAGGATGTCGGCAATGCCGATCCCTATGCGCTGACTCTTGCTGTGTCTGTTTTTCACGCTGTTGAAATGATAGGGCTGCCTGAAGCGAGAATCAACCTCGCGCAGGGGGTCACCTATCTGGCGGGTTCTCCAAAATCCAATGCAAGCTATCAGGCAATAAACGAGGCCCAACGGTATGCCGGGATGCATCAGGAGTTGTCCGTGCCGATGCATTTACGAAATGCTCCGACAAAGTTCATGAAAGAATCGGGGTATGGCAAGGGTTACAAATACCCTCATGATTTTCCTGAACATTTTGTCGAAGAGACTTACCTGCCTGAAGGACTCGATGCTGTTTTCTTCCATCCAACAGAAGAGGGCAGGGAGAAATTTATAAGGGAGAGGCTTGAAAAGCTCTGGAAAGGGAGGTATTGAACGTTAGGATTTCGATATATTTTTCAGGATTTTTCAGGAAAGATAATCCCGTGCAAAGAGTTATGACAAACCGTAGACAGTATCTGATTTATCTGGTTGTCGCGATTGTACTTGTCTTGTTTCCCTCGTTCATTGTCGCTTCAGGGGAAGATGCGGTCAAAGGTCAGCCTGTAACGCTATCGCTCGATGAAGCGGTTTCTACCGGTCTTGATCGGAATCGCGACCTTGAAGTCGCGCGGCTGGATCGTGATATTGCCCGTCAGAAAGTGCGCGAGGCTTGGGCAGGGGTGCTTCCTCAGCTCGATGCGGGTTTCGACTATACGAGAACCCTCGAACCTTCGGTTATCTACTTTCCCGACATAACCGGCAGTGATCCTGCCAGGTTGATTCCTCTGGAAATCAGTCAGGATAATGCAATGGTTGCCTCGCTTTCCCTGAGTCAGCCGCTCTTCAACATGAAGGCGATTGCAGGCATAAAAGCGTCCTCCACAGTCAGGAAAATCAGCATGGAAGCGTATCGTCAGACTGAGGCGGATGTAATCAGCGATATAAAGATCGCATACTACAATGTTCTGATTTCTGACAAACAGGTGACAATTCTTGAACAGAGCATTTCCCGATGGGAGACCGCTCTTCGTGACAGTCGTGCTCTTTTCAGGGAAGGGGCGGCCGCGGATATCGATACCCTGAAAGCATATCTCTCGGTAGAAAATATAAAGCCGGATCTCATACAGGCGCGCAATAACTCGGTAATCACCAGGACGCAGCTCAAGAACAGTATCGGTATCGATCCTGAAAGCAGCCTGGTGCTCTCTGATTCTCTTGTGTACAGCAAAGGAAAATATCCTGATGATGTTTCTTTAGCCTATACAGAAGCGTTGTTCGCAAGGCCGGAGATTCGTCGGCTTGAACTGCAGGTCGACGCGGAAGCGCAGAATGTCAGTGCCGCACGGGCTGAACGCTTTCCCGCGATTAACGCGATAGGGCAGTTGCAGGCGCAAACCCAGTTTAATGACGATGTTGCGCTCAAAGATACGGACTGGCCGGTAACATCATCCGTTGGATTACAGGTTTCCCTGCCGATATTTACCGGTTTCCGGATAAGCTCACAGGTAGAGCAGGCAAAGCTTGGCCGATTACAGACTATGACAAGGCTTGAGGATTTGAAAGCTGATATTCGGGCTGAGGTTGAAATGAAGTTTTCCAACCTTCAGGAGTCACAACAACGGATAGACGTTCAGTCCAGAACCATACGTACTGCCGAGCGGAGCTATGAGATCACACTTCTTCGTTTCAGGGAGGGAATAGGTTCGCGGCTCGAACTTGCAGACGCCGAACTGCAGCTTAACAAGGCCAAAACCAACCACCTTCAGGCTATCTACGACTACCTCGTCGCCCGCATCCAATACGACAAGGCCCTCGGAAGGACCGCAAGGCCTGGGGGAGAACCGCAAGGCGGCTCCTGATGCTTTTTCCGGTCGCGTAACCGGCATTTCAACTCCTCATGCCCCTGCTGCCATGGTCTCCGTTGCTTATTCCTTTTCCTGTGCGCTTCATCTTCCTATACGGGCTGCGTAGAGGGACGACGTTTTCTGAGTATATATTTTTCGAGTTCGACAAGAAAGAGCACCGAAGAACTGACCAGCAGAATAACGGCCCAGTCCCGGAGGCCGAGCGGCACCGTCGCAAACAGAGTCTGCATGAATGGGGCATAGTTGAACAGCGACTGCAGTATGATGAGTATGGCGACTGCATAGAGTACGGCAGGGTTGCCCAGGAGCCCCTCTTTTGAAAAGACAGAGGCAACAAAAAAACGCGAACTGAAGAGGTAGAAAATTTCAAACAAGACCAGTGTGTTGACAGCGACGGTTCGTGCCATGTCATGTGAATACCCTGCGTTTTCATACCAGAGAAACAGCCCGAATGTACCTCCGAGAAGTATAAGCGAAACATAGGCGATTCTCCAGACAATGAAACCTGAAAGGATCGGCTCACCGGATTTTCTTGGTTTTCTTTCCATGACATTGTGTTCCGCTTTTTCGAACGCAAGGGTGAGGGCGAGCGTTACCGCCGTGACCATGTTAACCCAGAGGATCTGAATCGCCGTAACAGGCAGCGTATAGCCCAGTGCTACGGCGAAGAGGATGCTGAGAGCCTCGCCCCCGTTGGTCGGCAGGACGAACATGATGGATTTTTTCAGGTTGTCATAGACTGTTCGCCCCTGCTCGACGGCGCTTGCTATGGTTGCGAAATTGTCGTCGGCGAGAACCATTTCGGCTGCTTCCCTGGATACCTCCGTGCCTTTCTGCCCCATTGCGATTCCGACATCGGCTCTTTTCAGTGCCGGGGCGTCATTGACACCGTCCCCGGTCATGGCGACAACAGAGCCGTTGGACTGGAGAGCCTTGACCAGCCTGATTTTATGTTCAGGACTGCTGCGGGCGAAGATATCGATCCTGTTGACGTTTTGCCGCAGTTCCTCATCGCTCATCACTTCAATTTCTGTTCCTGTCAGGGCGTTCAAGCCATCACCGATGCCGGTCATTTTGCCGATGGCCAAGGCGGTATCGACATGATCGCCTGTGATCATCTTGACGCGTATGCCTGCCTGTTGGCAGCGTTTGACGGCCGAGACCGCTTCATCTCTCGGCGGGTCCATCATGCCGACTATTCCGATAAGCGTCAGCCCGGATGCAACATCTGCAAAGTTAAGAGTTCTCTGGTCGCTTGTTGTCTTTTTGCATGCGATGGCAAGCAACCTCTGGCCTTCGGCAGCCATCTTTTTTATGTTTTTTTCCCAGTAAGACGAATCGAGAGGCTCATCGGTTTCTCCATGTCTCTGCTTCGTACAGCGTTCGAGCACAATTTCAGGGGCTCCTTTCAGGTAGATGAAAGCCCTGTCTGTATGATCGTGATGCAGGGTTGCCATGAAACGGTATTCGGACTCGAATGGAATCAGATCGATTCTTGGCCAGTTTTGCTGTTCCGTGTCAGGGTCATAGCCTGCTTTTTTGCCGAGGACAGAGAGGGCTCCTTCTGTCGGGTCTCCGGAGAGTACCCATTGCTCATCGCGAAAATCAAGAGTCGCATCGTTGCAGAGCAGAGCGATATGCGCAAGAGCCCTCATCTGGGGATAGTTCTGCATATCAACTTCTTTTTCGTCAAGCAGGAATGCGCCGTGGGGATCATAACCCGAACCGGTGACTTCAAAACGTTTGGTCGGAAGAGCGACGTTTCTCACGGTCATCTCGTTGCGGGTCAGTGTTCCGGTTTTGTCTGAACAGATGACCGATACCGATCCAAGGGTTTCAACCGCCGGCAGCCGGCGGATAATGGCCTTTCTGCGTGCCATTGCCTGTACACCGATCGCCAGCGCGATAGTCATGATTGCGGGCAGGCCTTCCGGAATTGCGGCGACGGCAAGGCCGACTGCGGCATTGAACATTTCAGTCAGCGAATATCCCCTGACGAAAACGCCAAAACCAAAAAGCACTGCTGAAAGCAGAACAATTGCAATGGTCAGGGTTCGGGAGAATTCGTTGACGCGTCGAAGCAGCGGGGTCTCCAGGGTTTCTACTTTGCCGAGCATTGAACTGATGAGGCCAATCTCCGTCCGGTCTCCTGTTCCGGTTACAACACCTTCTCCCTTTCCGTACGTGACAAGTGTGCCTGAAAATGCCATGTTCGCACGTTCAGCCAGCGGCGTATCGACCCTTATCGTTTCGTTGTATTTTTCTACGGGAAGAGATTCTCCTGTCAGCAGGGATTCGTCGATGAGGAGGTTTCTGACGGAAAACAGACGTATGTCCGCCGGAACCTTGTCGCCCGACTGCAGGATGACGATATCTCCCGGTACCAGTTGATCCGACGGCACAGTGAACGTTCGGTTGTCCCGCCGGACCATCGCCTGGGGGGAGAGGAGGTTTTTTATTGCGTCAAGGGCCTTTTCGGCTTTTCCTTCCTGGATGAATCCGATCAACGCGTTGATGAGCACCACTCCGAGAATCACCCAGGCATCGATCCAGTGATCGAGCAAAGCGGTGACGAGGGTTGCTGCAAGGAGGACGTAGATAAGGATATTTTTGAACTGCAGCAGGAACCTTTTCAGGGGGTTCTGTTTTTTTGCGGGAGTGAGACGGTTTGGTCCGTAACGTGTGGCGCGTTCTGCAGCTTCGCTCTTCTTAAGGCCCTTGCCGGAGGTGGATAACGAAGAGAAGGTATCCTCGGCTGGTCTGCTGTGCCACGGTTGTTCCTGTATCATAGTCGTGAAGATTTCTGGTACGTTGTCGAAAGGCAAGGCCCTGTGTGAGCATGTTTCATTTTATACAACGGACCGGCCTTATCTGTTTCCGCCTCCTGTTCAGGCTCGAAATCCTTATTCGGCCCTGACCGGTGAAACGTAGCCGTCGGGTTTCAGGGCGAGGAGCGAACAGGCGGTTTTTTCCAGTATGTTTTCCGCTGTGTTGCCGATCAGAAAGCCCGGGATACCTGTTCTTGCGACAGTTCCCATGACCAGCAGGTTCGTATCGCGTTGCCGGGTGAATTCCGGGATAACATCCTCAGGGCGTCCTTTTATATGATGTATGTGATACCTGCCCTTGATCTCAGCTTCAAGGATCAGTTTTTCGAGTTCCGAGAGATGGGTTTTGCGGTACTCTTCAGCATTGTTGTGCATCTCTTCTTTGGAAATGTTCACCCAGGCTTTGTACTGCAGAATTTTTTCTAATTCATATTCCCAGCAGGAGACTACGTCGATTTCAACCCCCTTCTCCCCGGCGAGTGAGTCAGCAAGACGCAGCAGGGTCAGGGAAAGTTCTTTTTCCCCTGGTTCACGGCTTTCCGGGGCGATTGCGACAGTGAAACGGCTCATTGCGGCTGTATGAGGCGCTTTTCTGGAAAGGAGTACCGGGCAGGGACATTTGCGAAGCAGGGTCATATCCATTCCCCTGAAACCCCTGCCGCCTTCGATGTGCTCGGCATCCTTGATGACAAGATCGTGATTCCTTTTCAACACATGCCTGATAATCGTTATTGCAGGTGGAATCTGTTTTGCCTCGAGAACAAGAAGCCTGGTCCTGATGTTGTCTTCCCTGATGTTCATCTCTTTCATGACAGCGTTCATGGATTCTTCAAGATCATGTGTCAGGTAGCTGCTGAATTTCTTTTTCAGGTCTTCATGCTCTTCGGGAAAGTCAGGAAAGATGAGCAAAATGGTTAATTGAGCGTTATAATTTCGGGTAAGCTCAAGTGCTTTCCGGAGACCGGTGCTCTGTTTCTCATCATTGCCGGAAGATATGTAAAGGATGTTTCTGATGTTTCGCATGATCTCTTCTTTTCGGGGGGGGTTCCGTAAGTTGTTTATTTACAAGATAATTTTTTCGTTACTCTCTTTGATGCGTTTCGCCGCCTGCTCGGCAGCATCGTAAAATGGAAGGAACACAATATCGGCTCCTTTTGCCTTCAGTTGTTCCTTTTCCTTTATCCGTTGGGTCGATACGGCGATCCTTCCGGTATAACCTGTGTGTTTGAGGGCGTCAATCAGTACCATTCGGGGGTCTTCACGGGAAAGTCCGAGTTCGTGCTGTGAAACGGCTGACACAACCCATTTCACACCCTGCAATGGCAGGCTTGCAAGAAATTCCTGATCGCTTGCGTCCCCGTAAATGGCGTCGTAACCGCTTTTTTTCCATTGACGGACTTCGTCGGGATTAAAATCGACAGCAAGGATTCTGTATCCGTCCTGTTTGAGATAGTGGGCCACCGCGCTTCCATACCTGCCCATCCCGAAAAGAATGATGTCATAGTCAGTGTGTTCAAGCTGTTCAAGTTTTTCATTGCTTTCTCTCACCGGAATCTTTTTTTCAAACACTCCTAACAGCGGTTCAAGGAAGCGGTAGAGGGTATGGGAGTAGGTGATCATATAGACGGAGAGCGCTATGGTGATCAGCCCTACGAGGGTGACAAGCCCCATTGCCTCGGGTTTGACATGTCCGAGATCCATGCCCATCGCCATGAATATCAGTGAAAATTCGCTTATCTGCGCGACGGTCAGGCCAGCGAGAAAGCCGGTTCGTTTGCGGTAGCCCAGAATTCCCATGATGATCATGACGATAAGCGGGTTACCTATCAGAACAAACAGCGAGAAGATCAGGGCCGGGCCGACCTGGGTTCCCAGAAGGCTCATATCGAGGTTCATGCCGAGCGAGATGAAAAAGAACAGCAACAGGAAATCCCGAAGGGAAGACATTCGCGCGACGATCGATTCCCTGAACGGCGTCGAGGCAAGTGAAACGCCGGCAAGCAGTCCTCCGAGTTCCTTGCTGAAGCCGAAAAAATCGCCTGCAGAGGCCAAAAGCGCGGCCCAGCCCAGCGCGAATGTCACCAGCAGTTCCGGTGACCGTGCGAAACGGTTCACAATCGGGTTTGCCAGAAACTTGATAAAGAAACTGACAAACAGTAGCATTATCCCTCCATACAGAACGACCGAACCGACCTGAAGCAGGCCCTCGTATTCTCCCGTGCTTCCGCTGCTGACGCCGAAAGCCGAGAGAGTCATCATGGCGATAACCACGACGAGGTCCTGTACGATCAGGAACCCCAGCGCGATGCGACCGTGCAGTGAATCAACCTCCTTTTTATCCGAAAGCAGTTTGACGATGATGATGGTGCTGGAGAAGGTCAGAGCGACCGCGACATAGATTGATGTTCGGGCATCGAGGCCGATAGCATGTGCAATGAAAAACCCCATCACCGCTGTAAACAGAACCTGTCCGAGACCGGTTGCCAGAGAAACGAGACCGAGCGATCTGACAAGATTGAGATCGAGCTTCAATCCGACGAGAAAGAGCAGCAGGGCTATGCCGAGTTCTCCCATCAGCTCTATATATTCATGCGACTGCACGATGTCGAGTGCAGATGGCCCGGCAAGGACTCCGACTGCTATGAGGCTGACGATCAACGGTTGGCGAAGCAACAGGCTGAATAGGCCTATCATCGCGGCAAGCACCAAGAGTGAGGTGATCTCGTAAAACGGGACGGTATGAATGAACGAAAGATCAGGCATAGGCGAGGTTTATTGATTGATCCGTCCGTGATTGTCCGAGTAATATCTTTAAGTAAATGAATATTTTCCGGGGTTAAAAGATTCCTCGTTATCCGCTTTTTTCGGCTTACCGGTGCAGGACGGGGAGAGTCAGGGAAGGGATACGTTCTGGCTGCCTCGCGCGGGAAAGACATCCATCATGATCAGTGCCGGCGAGCAGGTCAGGCTGCTCAACGGACTGCTTGACGGAAAACTGCCGTTTTCGGAAAAGAATATCTCGATCCTTCGCGATATTATGAGGGTGACCGAAACCTCTAAATGTACACTTTACGGGAAAGCCGGTTCAGGAATGAATACGGAAGGACATTGTAACCTGGGGTGGTTTATTGGTTTCGTTGAAAGCGGGGGAGAGGTGTACGTTTTTGCCTGCAACATCACCGACGGTGAGAATCCTTCGGGGTTAGTTGTGCGGGAGATTGTGACGGATGTGTTGCCGGAGAAAGTCATTAGTTTGATGCAAAGATGGAAATGATAAGACTTACCTGAATAGAGCTTTATTCCGTTGGTTCTTCGGAACAATGTTATAGAATGTTTTCAGTTAAATCACGATATTCAGAATTTTCAGAAAAGATTAAAAGAAGGGACGAATGTTTTGGACGGTAGTTTATATGCTCTATCAAATTATACACTCTCAAACTACGGATAATATTGTGTTCGGAAAAGCAAGCAATTTAGGACAACAGACAGAAACAAAAGATAAAAAAACGAAACGCTAACATGGACTACTCGACAATGGGGGATGCAGTACTCCGTAGAAAATTTTGTGCATATTTGAAGTGTGGTACTTCGTATGTAGAGTAGTGCTAAAAAGCACGTACTACGTGTAGCCAAGGACCGTTAGATACAAGGCGACTGCAATTGTAAACAGATACTTTATGACCTGATAATATTTTTGTTTTGGCTGAATTGATGTGATATTTAGATGTTTGAATTATAATATAATGTCACCCTTTTAATATCGGATTATAGCTATGAAATTTAATAATGAACTGAAAAAATTCCTTGCAGAATATGAGCAATACAAAGTAAAAACTTTAAACCCTACCCATGATGAACTTAAAAAAATTTTGAGGAGTTGGGAGATTCCTGAATATTGGAAAAAATATACTACCAGCAAGGGAGTTGCTACACCTTCTCCTATACGGATGACGATGACTCGTATTAAACATCATGATAAAGTAGTAGATAAGATTTTTCGTAAATCAGATCTTTTCCCGAAAGGACTTTCGCTTGCGAGTCTTCATCATATGTATGATGCAATTGGGGGTCGAGTGATTGTTTATTTTTCCTCACAATTGCCATTGATTGACAGGGAATTGCGTAGCTCAAATATATTTGAAATATCTATAGATAGTCCTCCAGAGGCATTTTTAGATTCAGATATTCTGGGTAGGTTGGGATTATCCCATATTGAACAAAAAAATAAAGAAAGCGGTTATTCATCAATTCATTATACGGTACGCCTAAGAAACAGTTCTATTTCCGGACAAGAACGACCCTACTTTGAAATACAGTTGAGAACACTTGCTCAAGAACTTTGGTGTGAATTGGAACATGTCCTCTCATATAAACCTGAGCATCGACCACACTTTTCAGCAAAACGTCGATTTCAGATTTTAAGTAAGGAGGTAGGGGCAATTGATGAGCATTTTAACTTATTGTATGAGGATTTGATTCATAACCAGGAGATTGCATCCTGTTCAAATTCGGACATTCTTACTTTTGAAAATTTGCCAAAAGTCTTAATGGAAATAGGTATTCAGTGTGCGTTAACGGAATTAAATCCTATTTTAAAAATTTTATTTAGTAGAGATATAAAAAAAATAGCAGACTTGCTTAAAATTGCAACACCACGACGGCTTGTTACCATCCGTAACACTTATATTTCTACTATAGGTCTTGTTCCAGATAATTTAGAATTGATTTATGCATTAGCCTCGCTCAAAGGAGCACAAACAAAAGAGATTGAAATTGAACGAATTAAATCTCAAATTGATTATCATAAATAAAATATTATTTCCTCAAAGGAGCTCATGACGCCACCATATTTTGGCTATTAAGGGAATCTTTATTTATACATGAATAATATATCGTTCTTAAAAACAATGAACTGGGCTGCACACAAAATACGGCTTGCCGGAATGAAACGTTCATTGGACTGAAACTCTCTTCTTGTACCTAAGTTGATCGTTTCAACAAATGCTTTATGGTGTCAACTTTAGAGGTGCCCTATAGTATGTCGGTGTCATAAGATGAAAAATTATTGATTCACAATGAGGAATTATGCTTTGGTGACATAGTGTGAGCTGTTTTATATGGTTTTAACTGTATACACCAGTGTCGAGGACAACGCATTATTCCATGCTCCGGCAACTGTGCTTCGCATTCCCCTTCCAACCCCTCTTGCAAGATGTATCAAACCTGAACCGTCTTTTTCCTGCCGGATGTTCTCCTCGCTGTATAGACAGTTGTAGAAGGTGTCCGGGATGAACGGTCGCATTGAGGATATTTCGAGACCATGCTTGTTAAGCAGCTTTTTGAGCGTTTCAGGGGTGAAGTGATAGAGGTGGCGGGGAGCGTCCCATGCGACCCAGTGTTTGCCGTACAGTGCTGCATCCTGACTTCCTGCATTCGGCAGCGCGATAACCATAACCCCGTTTTTACCGAGACATTTTGCGGCCTTGTCAAGGGTTTCATTTATCCGGTGGATGTGTTCAAGTGTGTGCCAAAAGATGATTCGGTCGAATGTTCCTGCCGGGGGGCAGTCGCAGAACTCTGCGCAGTTGACAGTAAAGCTGAAAGTATTCCTTGCATGGGATGCCGAGCATCCGTTTTTCTCGAATCCGACACAATTAACAGCAGGAATTCCTTTTTTTCGTCTTAGTGTGTCGAGCAGTTCGCCGGTTGAGCAACCGATTTCAAGGATTGTTGAACGGGAGGAAAGTGGATGGCCGTTTTTTTCGATCAGTGACGCCTTTTTTCGGAGAACGAGATTTCTCAGGGAAAGGTAGAGTTTGTCCCGCAGGGTTATTCCGGCTTTAACCGAAAGATGCGGATCGTAGGATGATTCAGGATAGTGTATCCCGATCTCTGTTTCGTCCGGACGGGGAGAAAGATAGACCAGTTTTGACTCAGGATCGCGGACCAGTTGCCATTCCGCATTGCCGGATGCATTTAGCCGGTCCAAAACCTTCAGGAAAGGATGTGGGGAGGTGTTGCCGGTTATGGGACAGGGCGGGTGCTCCATATCTGGAATTACCCGGCTTTTTCCGCTACGATTTCCGCTATTGCTTTATACAGCTTTTTGTAAAGATTGCGCATGTCGTTGCTCAATACTTTCGTTTCGCCGATAACCGGCATGAAGTTGGTGTCGCCTTCCCAGCGTGGAACAATGTGAAAGTGGATATGCGAATCGACGCTGCCTCCGGCAACTTTTCCGACGTTGACGCCGAAATTGAACCCGTGGGGATGAATCGTTCTCCGAAGCGCTTCCATGCAGACATCGGTAAGCTGCATGATTTCAAGCTTTGTTGTGTCGTCGAGTTCCGAAAGTTCAGGGGTCTGCTTGAAGGGAATAACCATAAGGTGGCCGCAGTTGTAGGGAAAAAGGTTCATGATGATGAAGCTCTTTTTCGCACGGTGCAACACATAACGCTCTTCATCTTCTTCCGGAGGGATGTCGGTAAAGATGTCTTTTCCCGGATGGAACGGATGTTTTTCGTCCTTGAAGGACTCCATGTACACCTCTCTCCACGGCGAATACATTTTACGCATGCTGTAAACAGTTTTGCTGCTGACTTATGGTACCAAAGGTGGGACTCGAACCCACACGGGTTATGCACCCACTGGATTTTGAGTCCAGCGCGTCTACCAATTCCGCCACTTTGGCATTGGGGCACCTCGAAAAACCTGTTCAGCATTCCGATTGCTGCGTTGAGCGGATAGAAAGGGGTTCCTGTGCTCCGTTCGCCTTGCTCTCGAAATGCCCACTACGGTTTTTCGAGGTGCCCATGCAAATACGTGCGAGAGAAGGGACTCGAACCCTTACGCCTTGCGGCACTAGTTCCTAAGACTAGCGTGTATACCAATTTCACCACTCTCGCAATCGACAATAAAAAAAGAATATACGTGGTTTTTTCTATTATAAAAACTATCTTTCCGGATACATTATTTTTTTGCTTGTAACCTCTTTTTTGCTCCTTAGTTATAGTTCATGCCGCTTCATCGTTTTGCATCCCTTCTCTCCTGGGTCATCAGTCCTGTTGTTGTGGCACCTGCAGCATATTGTATTGTGGCATCCGGCTTTAAGAGTGACCCGTCTCGCTGGGATTATCTTATTGTGTTGTTTCTTGCCAGCACCATTGTTCCCATGCTTTTGATATACGGACTGAAAAAGATCGGCAAGGTGTCAGATTACAATATCACTTTTCGGGAACAGCGGTTTTTGCCCTTACTGGTAATGATCGGTGTTAATTTCCTGGGTTATGAACTGATGCAGCAGCTCGATGCGCCAAGAATTTTTACCGGCATTTTGCTGTTTAATGCAGTAAATACGGTGCTTATTCTTCTGATCACGCTTCAATGGAAAATCAGTATTCACCTTTTGTCGCTGACTTCTTCGATCGCGCTGGTATATCTTCAGTTCGGAGATGTCGCCATTTGGTATTTCTTACTGGTTCCGGTACTTATGTGGTCAAGAATATATCTTAAAGCACATACGTTCATGCAGACTCTTGTTGGCAGCCTGGTCGGATTTTTGGTCATGTATGCCGAACTTAAGTGGTGGATCGGATTGTGAAGAAAAAAAAATACGCAGTTGTTATTGTCACCTATGGTGAGGTTGAAAAACTGACATTGCGAAACCTCTGGCCGAGTAGCAGAAGGATTGTCAAGGTCATTACCCGCCAGATAGTCAAGGTGCCTATACTGCTGATTTATCTTATCGCGGATTATCGGTCTACCCGGCACTATATCGATTGGAGGCTGCACAACTACGAATCAACTCTTGTTGATACCCACAGCGCCCAGACAAAGTCGATTGCGAACCGCATTAGAGGGAGCAGTCGCAGTATATTATCTTTGGTTGATGTCGATGTTTTTGACTCCTACTACTTTGTTCCGCCATATCTTGAAGATACCCTGAGTGAAATACAGGCTGAATATGACGGTGTGATTGTCGTGCCGATGATTCCTGTGGAATCCGCATTTTCATGCGGTGTTGCCTGTCAGGTCGCCAGGGATATTTACGGTGATCAAAAGTTTGAAAAGTCTCGTATGCTGAACAAGCTTTGGCAGGATGAATCGCTTCACCGGATTTACGCTTCGTACCTTTTTCAGAAAGTCGACAAGGGATATATCGGCAAAGGAGTAAAAATCGGACTTGTACTGGTAATTCACGGAACGCTTGTCCGTGATCGGGCAGGTAACCCCCCGAAAGTGTTTACGGGTCTTAACGAAACCGGTGAATTTTTCGAGATGATGAAGCGCTTGATCATGGAAGATTCCCGCAACATTTTTCATGATGTCAAGCAGGGCTGCATGAATCACACCACAGGAGGGGAGTGGACAGCGGAAACCGTCCAGAAGGCGTTTCAGGAGTTCGAGGATGAAGGCTATGACAGTGTGGTAATGTTTCCCTACGGCTTTTTTGCGGACAATAGCGAGACCGAGTATGAAGCGCAGACCCTGTTGAAGAAATCATCGTTTAGATACAAGCAGTACATTCGCTGTATCAATGATTTTCCCGCGTTTTCTGAATGGCTTTCCCGGCGCATCATCGATCAGGTGGCAAAGCTCTATGCCATTCAGGAGACATTTGAGAATTTGAAGAATACCAATCAAAAAGAGGGAGATGCAGGAAATCAAAAGGCTTGAAGAGGCGGTGAAGAATGACCCGGGTGACGTCGAAAAGCGGTATGCACTTGCACTTGCCTATATGGATAATGAACGTTACAGTCAGGCTACGGGAGTATTTGACGCTCTTATCAGGAGTGAGGGGAGGCATGTCAACGCACTGTATTCAAGGGGAGTGGCTCATATGGCGACAGGCAACTACCGGCAGGCAGGGCAGGACTTTCTTCGCGCTCTCGCTGTTGACCGGGGGTTTCTTTCGGCATACAAGAATCTCGGGTTTGTTCAGCTCACGATGGGAAAAGAGGAGCTTGCGCTTACTACGCTTGAAAAGGCGCTTGAGATCGACCCGGAGTATGTTGATGCCTACTGTCTTCTTGGAGATGTGTATATCGACATCGGAAAATACGACAAGGCAAGGGAGATGATAGTGAAGGCTCTGGAACTGGATCCGGATGGTGCTGAACCGCACTGTAAAATGGCCATGTATTGTCTCTCCCAGGGTGACCTCAAGGGACTCAGGGAGGAGTACGGAATATTGAAAGATCTTGATCCGGCGCTTGCGTCGCAGATTGGAGGACTGTTTTTTGATGAAGCCTGAGTTGAAAAAAAATGATCAAAAAAAACGGGTGATGAAAAGACTGCTGCAAGTGGTCTTTGTGGTCGCGTGGCTGCCGATATTGTGGCTGTTATTATCTGCCACACTTGGAAAGATGCTCTTTGCGCTTGTTGGCATCGCATGGTTCGCGCAGTCTGTTGTCGTCCTTTGTTCACTATTGTTTATTTTTTTGGCTTTTCGTTATTATGGGGCTATTAGTAAAAAAATATTTGATAAATAATGATTTAGCCATATTTAATCAGGTTTAATCCTGATGAGGCTTTATAAGTTAAGGGCTGTTCCGGTTCTCTTTTTGCTGGTCACTCAGACTTTTTCGCGGGATTTGTTATGGTTTCAATAACTATTTTATTTATATTGGGCGCACTTGTTAGAAGTTCGATATTTCAGTATGTCATAAGCCACGGATATCAACGCCAATATTATTCTTATGGACCAAACGTTGAGTGATTTCGGCACCGTTTTTGTTTTTCTTCTTCTCGGTATCATATTTGTTGTTGGAGGATATCTGACAGCCCGCCTTTTACGCCCCAGCAGACCCAATCCGGAAAAACTCGCTATCTATGAATGCGGTGAGGAGGCTGTGGGTTCCGCATGGGTGAAATTCAATATTCGTTTCTACGTTGTCGCTCTGATCTTCATTATTTTCGATGTCGAAGTCGTGTTTCTTTTTCCTTGGGCTACGGTTTTCAAGCAGCTTGGCGAATTTGCCCTGATAGAAGCGCTTGTTTTTGCCGGAATTCTCGTTATCGGTCTTGTCTACGCATGGGTAAAAGGTGATCTGGACTGGGTAAGGCCGACACCGAATGTTCCGAAAATGCCGGTTCTCGAAGAGGATGAGCCGCGGGTTGTTTCCTGATGCATAATACTATAAGCATAAGAAGGTATGGGATTACTTGATGCAAAAATATCGAATCATAACGTTCTGGTCACATCGGTTGACAATGTCCTGAACTGGGCGCGTCTCTCTTCGCTCTGGCCTATGGGATTCGGGCTTGCCTGTTGTGCCATTGAGATGATGGCGACCAATGCCTCAAACTATGATCTCGAACGGTTCGGTATTTTTCCGAGATCATCTCCACGCCAATCAGATCTGATGATCGTTGCCGGAACGGTCACCATGAAGATGGCGGAAAGAGTTATTCGCCTGTATGAACAGATGCCTGAACCCAGATACGTACTTTCTATGGGAAGTTGTTCCAATTGCGGCGGTCCATACTGGAAGCACGGTTATCATGTTTTGAAAGGTGTGGACAGGATTATTCCGGTGGATGTCTATGTTCCCGGATGTCCTCCGAGACCTGAAGCGCTTATCGGTGGTCTTATGAAGGTTCAGGAGCTGATCCGCATGGAGCAGATAGGTATTTCGCGTGTCGAGGCTTTGAAAAAGCTTGAAGAGAAAAATGTCGATCCGGGCCAGCTTATAGAGGATGCCCGCAAAGGCGCGATGGCGTCATAACCATTTCAAGTTCGTTCCAGATGGGAGATATACAGGAAAGCGTATCGAGGTCACATGAGGTTGAAGCTGCTCTTGCTATATGGGAGATAGTCCAGGCGGCATTTCCTGATGCGGTATCTGCTTTGGATGAAAATCCGTTTATGCCTTTTTTCGAGGTACAGCAGCCTGAACGCTGGAGAGAAATCGCGCTGTTTTTACGGGACGATCCGAAACTGCGATTTAACTATATGGCTTGTCTTTCAGGAGTGGATTACCCTGAAGAGGGTAAGCTCGGGATTGTTTGCAACTTTGAATCAGTAGGCCCGCTTGCTCACAAAGTAGCAGTGAAAATAAAGTGCGACAGGGATGGCGGTGTCATTCCTTCCGTGGCGAGGGTATGGAAAACAGCGGACTGGCATGAGAGGGAGGCTTTTGATATGTATGGTATGACTTTCAGCGGTCATCCCGATCTGAGGCGAATTCTTTGTCCTGAAGACTGGACGGGCTATCCACTGCGCAAGGATTACGAGGTGCAGGAAACCTATCATGGAATCAAGGTTCCGAATTGAAACAGACGGTGAAAGATATCCAAAAGTTGTAAACGCGACGACACATGCAGGAGTTGGGAAAGGTGGAACATAGATCGGTCAGGGTTACCCCGCAGGGAGAAAACAGGGTTATTGTTGAAAAAGACCTGTCGAGTGAGGAGATGATCCTGAATATGGGACCCCAGCACCCTTCAACACATGGTGTGCTCAGGCTTGAATGCAAGACGGATGGCGAGGTTGTTATCGAGGCGGAGCCGTATCTCGGTTACCTTCATCGCTGTTTTGAAAAGCATGCGGAAATGGTTGACTATCCCGGTATTGTGCCGTTCGTCGACAGAATGGACTACCTTGCCTCGATGAATAACGATTTCGCCTACTGTATTGCCGTAGAGAAGTTGCTTGATATTGAGATCCCGAGGCGTGTCGAGTTCATGCGGGTCATTGTCTCCGAGATAAACAGAATCGCTTCTCATCTTGTGGCGATCGGTACCTATGCTATTGATCTTGGCGCTTTTACTCCCTTTCTTTTCTGTTTCCGTGATCGGGAACACATGTTGAACCTTCTTGAGTGGGCCTCGGGAGCCAGGATGTTGTACAACTACATTCTGATCGGTGGGGTTGCCTATGATTTTCCAAAGGATTTTAGCCGTCGAACCGCAGAGTTCGTGAAATATTTCAGGCCGAAAGCGCTTGAATTACAACAGCTTCTTACAGAGAACGAGATTTTCGTAAAACGCACGAAAGGCGTCGGGATGATGCCTGCCGATGTTGCTATCAATTACGGGTGGTCCGGACCAATGCTTCGCGGATCCGGTGTTGAGTGGGATCTCAGAAGGGTTGACGGCTATTCTGTTTATCCTGAACTTGATTTCAAGGTCTGTGTGCCTGACGGAAAATTCTCTGATATTGGCGACAGCCTCTCCCGTCATCTTGTGCGTGCGCTTGAGATCGAGGAGAGCCTTAAAATAATTGAGCAGTGTCTGGACAAGATGCCGGAAGAAGAGGGTTTCGATCCACGGTCAGCTATTCCGAAAAGGATCAGGCCGAAAGCCGGCGAGGTATACGGGCGGGCTGAAAACCCGAGGGGTGAGCTTGGATTTTATATTATCAGTGACGGAAAATCAACCAAACCTCTCAGATGCAAGGCTCGTGCATCATGTTTCGTGAACCTGTCAGCCATGAAAGAACTCTCTCTCGGACAGCTTATTCCTGACCTCGTTGCCATTATTGGCAGTATTGATATCGTTCTCGGGGAGGTGGACCGATGAATACAAGCCTCAATGTCTGGTCTGATGCTCTCTCTGAGTATACACTTTTTGGACTGCCTGTCGGTCTTGTTATTGTAGCTGCTCTTCCTCTCGTATTTATAGCGCTTTACGCTTTGACATACGGCGTTTACGGAGAGCGAAAGATTTCCGCGTTCATGCAGGACAGGCTTGGGCCGATGGAGGTCGGTAAGTGGGGAATTCTGCAGACGCTTGCTGATATTCTGAAACTGCTTCAGAAAGAAGATATTGTCAACAAGTCAGCTGACAAGTTCCTTTTTGTCATCGGACCAGGGATACTTTTTGTCGGATCATTCCTCGCTTTTGCCGTACTGCCTTTCGGTCCCGCGTTTATCGGTGCCGATCTTAATGTAGGCCTCTTCTATGCCATAGGAATTGTCGCCCTTGAAGTTGTCGGTATTCTTGCTGCCGGCTGGGGCTCGAACAACAAATGGGCTCTTTACGGAGCTATCCGAAGTGTTGCCCAGATAGTCAGTTATGAAATACCTGCGGCCATCGCTATTCTGTGCGGTGTGATGATGGCAGGAACACTCAGTATGCAGCAGTTTACTATTCTGCAGCAGGGCGAGTATGGTTTCCTCCACTTTTTCCTCTTTCAGAATCCTATCGCCTGGATTCCTTTTCTTATCTACTTTATCGCGTCCCTCGCCGAGACAAATCGTGCTCCTTTTGATATACCTGAAGCTGAGTCGGAACTTGTTGCCGGCTATTTCACTGAGTACAGCGGTATGAAATTCGCTGTGATCTTTCTTGCGGAATATGCCAGTATGTTTATGGTTTCAGCAATCATTTCAATTGTTTTTCTGGGAGGCTGGAATTCACCCTTGCCCAATATCGGCGCACTTTTGCTCAATGACTGGACAACCGGTCCTGTATGGGGGGCATTCTGGATCATCATGAAAGGTTTCTTCTTCATTTTTATTCAGATGTGGCTCAGATGGACGCTTCCAAGACTGAGAGTTGATCAGCTGATGCATGTCTGCTGGAAAGTGCTGACCCCGTTTGCCTTTGTGGCATTCGTTCTGACGGCGATATGGGAGATTTATGTCAAATAGGATTCAGAGATAATCATGAGTGAATATTTCAGGGATATAGGTACCAGTGTAACAAGCATTCTGACAGGGATGGGCATTACCTTGCGACATTTTTTCAATGCGGTCAGGAGAAAAGGTGATGCTGGTATCGATGAAGCGAACTATTTCAATCAGGTTGACGGTCTGGTCACTCTTCAGTATCCGAGAGAGGCAGTTCCGACCCCTGAAACAGGTCGCTATCGCCTCTATAATGAAATTGAAGACTGTATAGGCTGCGGCCAGTGCGTGAGGGCCTGTCCGATCGACTGCATCATGATGGAAACCATAAAGGTAACCAGGGATGACCTCGCGGTTTGCGGAAAGACATCCGGCGGACAGCAGAAAAAGTTCTGGGTACCGGTTTTTGATATTGACGTGGCGCAATGTATGACCTGCGGCATCTGTTCGGCTGTCTGTCCGACTGAATGCCTCTACCATACCCAGGTCAGTGATTTCTCGGAATTCAGACGAGAGAACATGCTCTACCATTTCGGCAACCTGACGAAACTTGAAGCCGAAGCGAAAAGAAAGAAGCTTGAAGAAGAAAAAATGGCGGCTCCTGCGCCTAAACCGAAACCTGCTCCCAAAGCGGCACCGGTGAAAAACGCTACATCGTGAAAGCTACAACACTAATGAGTGTATAACACATGACGAATACGACCTATACAGTGATTTTTTATCTTTTTGCGGCAGTTACGGTGTTTTCTGCGGCATTTGTTGTCTTTTCAAGAAACATTATCTATTCGGCTTTCTCGCTGCTGTTCACTTTTTTTGGCGTCGCGGCCCTCTATGTTTTTCTGAGCGCTGATTTTATCGCGGTAACCCAGATTATGGTTTATGTCGGAGGTATTCTGGTGCTTCTGCTTTTCGGTGTCATGTTCACCAACAAGATCATGATGACCGATCTTAAAACGGACGTCTTGAATATAGTTCCTGGAATTGTTTTGCTTGTCTCGATCACCGGTGGCCTTATCTATACATTTCTGACAAGAGCGGACTGGTTTACCTCTACGGTTCAGTTGCAGGGAAGTGTGGTGGAAAAAATCGGTTATGAGACTATGTCACGTTACGTGCTTCCTTTTGAAATGGTTTCGATACTGCTGCTCCTTGCCCTTATAGGCGCGGCATTTCTTGCCAGGTTTGATAAACCCGGGAAAACCAACGACAAGTAATCTTATTATGGATTTTTTCTCTACAGTCGGTCTGACTCACTATCTGATTATCTCCGCCATACTGTTCGGTCTGGGGCTTTTT
>RRYU01022303.1_pt1 | contig 25214 bp, 24 predicted proteins | sample 2162651 | NCBI WGS metagenome assembly RRYU01 (sample SAMN10267283, study PRJNA491782) | microbial mat metagenome | isolation source: biomat in the production well | place: Japan: Minami-Kanto gas field, natural gas well KTG3 | collected 2017-06 | reverse complement strand
GGGGGGGCAGCGGTTGCACTGGGTCGGGTCCACCCACGACACCAACAAGGTGGCATGCAGCGATTGCCACAACCCGATGGTCAAGGGCTCGATGAGCGGAGCACTCCGGGGCCAGACGATCTCCGAGACCTGCTATAGCTGCCATCCCAAACAGCGTGCCGATTTCCTCAAGCGGTCGCACATGCCGCTCTCCGAAGGGAAGATGAGCTGTGTGGATTGCCACAATCCGCACGGCTCGCGCACGAAGCCGCTGCTCAAGGGTGATACGGTCAATGAGGTCTGTTACGCCTGCCATGCCGAAAAACGGGGGCCGTTCATCTGGGAGCATGCACCGGTCCGGGAGAACTGCACCAATTGCCATCTGCCGCATGGCTCAAACCATGACAAGCTGTTGGTGACAGCGCGTCCCCTGCTCTGTCAGCAGTGTCATAGCCCATCGGTCGGCCACCCTGGCCAGTTCTTCAATGCGAGCCAGACCGCGGCCAATGCGCTGCTGCCCGGCGGCACCGGTAACCCTCGGATTATCGGTCGCTCGTGCCAGAACTGCCATACCCAGGTGCACGGCAGCAATCACCCATCTGGCGCGCGTTGGCAGCGCTGAGCCGCCCTCGAGGCAGCGTCAGTTCCGTATGAAGTCGAAGCAGGTCGATGCGCCGGCTGCGGCGATCGAGCCGGCATAGATACCCGAGGTGAGCCGAGATGACTGACTACGTTCGAATGAGAACCTTGACCTGCTGGGTCGGAACGGCCCTCGGGAGCCTGGTGGCGGTTGGCTCGCAGGCGGATTCCGGCGTCGGTGTCGACACGACGCTTGGCAACGCGCTCAATCCAGGCGTTCTGACGACAGTCCCGGCGCGGGATCCCGAGGGCATCGATGCGCTGTCCTACCAGCGCTCGCCGAGCGGCTTGCTGTATGGTTGGCCTGTCCTCCAGCCCGAGACGAAGGAGACCGACTCCGGCTGGATCTACTGGGGCCAGGCCGAGATCGGTGGGCTGGGTGTGTTCGGCGACTCGGACAACGCCTGGTTTCGCAAGTACAAGGATCTCAAGACCGGCCCCTATCTCAATAATTTCCAGTTCCAGACCGAGCAGCCCGAGACGGCTCGATTCCTTGAGGTCTTCGGCGGCGGAATCGGCTACCGCGACCAGTTCATCGGGGCCAAGACCGGTCGCTACAACGACTGGAAGCTCGATCTCTTCTACAACGAGATCCCTCATGTCTTCACGAGCAACTACCGCTCTCTGTGGACGGGTCTCGGAAGCGAAGATCTCAATCTCGGCGGATTGACACCCGGCGGGACCGGCAATGCGCCCACCACAGGTGGACGAATCGCCGAGACGCTCAGCCGGATCGAGGATCGAGAGCTCAGTATCCTGCGCCGCAAGGGCGGGGTCGACCTGGAGAAATACCTCACGAACGAATGGCGACTCTACGGCGGCTATAGCCTGGAGAAACGCGAGGGCGAGCGCCCCTTCGGGGCCGTGTTCGGAGGCGGCGGAGGAGGCGGCAACATCGAGATCCCGGAGTCGATCGACTACGAGACCCATGACCTGGTGGCGGGGCTGAGATACGACGACGGGAAGAACAACCTCAATCTCCAGACCCATGCGTCCCTGTTTCGCAACAACGCCGGGATCATGAGCTTTGAGAACCCCTTGTTCATCAACACCAATACCATCACGGGCGTTCCCCAGACGACGTTCAAGGATGGCCGCTACGACCTCTACCCGGACAACGACTACTACAACCTCCTCGCCGAATACGGTCGGTCGTTCCAGGACGCCTTCAAGACGAGGCTGACCGCGGTTGGCTCGGTCAGCCGGATGCGTCAGAACGACGATTTGATCGCACCGACAACCTTCTCTCTGGAGGGCGGGACAATCAACCAGGTCAGCACGAGCAATGTGTGGAACACGACGAGTGCCCTCTCCAAGCAGTCGGCCGACGCCGAGATCGATACGATGCTCCTCAGTCTCGGCTTGGTGACCAGCCCGACGGACAAGCTCGAGGTCCAAGGTAAGCTCCGCTACTACGAGACCGACAACAAGACCGAGTATTTTGCCTGCAATCCCCTCACCGGTCAGTGGGGACGCCTCCTCAACGACGGGAGCGGCGGTTCGTTCGTGGTGCCGAACGCGACGGCCGGGAACAATCCGCGGGGTACGCTTCCGACCGCTTACAACGCGGCCGGGTGCAACCTGGCTGCGGTGCAGGCGTTGGGGCTGGTCCCGAGCGCCGGAAACGTCAAGATCCGCAATACCCCTTATGAATACAAACAGATGAACTATGTCCTGTCGGGGGATTATCGCCTCGGTCGGGCATCGAATCTGTTCGCGACCCTGGAGCGTGAAGAGTTCGACCGCGAGTACCGCGAGCGCGACAGGACCTGGGAAAACAAGGTTGAGCTGGGCTATACGAATCGCGGCTTCGACTTCGGCACCGTGCGCGTCTCGGCCGAGTATGGCCAGCGACGCGGCGACAGCTACAACATGGATGCACACCCGGAGGCGTCGAGCTCGATCTTCGGTCCGGAACCCTTCGCGAACGGGACGAATGTCGCGAGCTGGATCCATGCCGTCTCCGGCCTGCGTAAGTACGACCTCGCCGATCGGGATCGCACGACCCTCAACGGCCGCCTGAACCTCATTGCGACGGATGCGATGGACGTGGGCCTGACGGCCCAGTACCAGAACAGTCAATACCCGAGCTCCGACTTCGGCCGCAATGACCGTCAGACGCTCGGTACCCTGAGCCTGGACGTCAATTATCAGCCCAATGCCAAGCTCGGGGTGTTCGGCTTCTATAGCTACCAGGAAGGACATATGGAGCAGGCCGGGGTCCAGCCCCTAAGCTGTATCATCGGCAACTACTATTACTTCTTCTCGGACGGCTCCATCGCGACCAATACCACCGGCGTTGCGCCGCGTCCGGTCAATCCAGGCGCGGCCCTGGCCAATCAGACCCAGGTGACTTCGGCAAACTGGCACAACGTCTGCGCCAACGCCTCGCCGACCAGCCCGTTATACAACACCAGTCGGATCTGGAATACGGAGAGCGACGAGTACAATCACACCTTCGGGGTGGGTGGGCGCTACGACTTCGGTCGGGTCCGGGTCGAGCTTGACTACACCTATGTGACCGGTGTCACCAAGATCGGCTATAGCTACAATGCGGCGGGGCTCGGCATCACCAATCCGAATCAGATTGCATTGACAGGCTCCGGGATGCCGGATCTCAATGCGACACAGCATTTCCTCGGTCTCAATTTCATCGTTCCGGTCAACAAATCAGTCGCGGTGCGTGCGCTCTACCGCTATGAGGCGGGAACGATCGACGATTGGCACTACGATGGGGTGTCCGAGAATCCCGTGCCGGCCAACAACGCGGTCTATCTCGATTCGGGTCCTCAGGACTATCACACGAGCGTGGTGGGGCTTTTCTTGCAGGTGTCCTTCTGAGCCGCAGGATATCGGGCTCCGACTGCGCTGACGACGAATGGGTAACGGGGGATCAAGCGTTGACCGATGATACCGAGATCTGCACATGGCCTGAACGGTCGTCTCCCGAGTCCAGACGATGGACCAGGGTGACCACCATGCTGGCCGTCATTCCATTGATTGCGGGGCCTCTCAGCAGTGCGGATGCCAGGGACGCCAGCGCCATCGTGGCCTCCGAGTGCATCGCCTGTCACGGCATGGACGGCAACGGCCAGGTACCCACCTTCCCGAGGTTGGCGGGTCTGCAGCAGGAATACCTTGCGAAGCAGTTAGTCGAGCTCGCCAACGGGACGCGCAAGAGCGACGTGATGAAGCCGATCGCGGAGAAATACTCGCCGGCGGAGTTATTCGCCCTGGCGACCTACTTCAGCGGGCAGCTTCGCAAGCCCGGCGTGGTGACGAATCCTTCGTTGCTCGAAGACGGCCGGGTTCTGTACCACGAGGGCAATAAGGAGACGGGTGTGCCCGCCTGCGCGGGTTGCCATAAACCCGACGGCACAGGTACGCCGCGCTCCCCCCTGCTTGCAGGACAAGACGCCGGCTATACGCTTCAGCAACTCCGAAACTTCGACCACGACATCCGCACCAACGACCGCGGCAGGCTGATGCGCACAGTCGCTGGACGAATGAACGAGGAAGAGATGCAGGCTGTGTCCGAGTACATCGCGGGCATGACCGTGACGCCGGGGCAGCCATGAGCGGAGAAATCGACGTGATCAAGATCATTGCAGTGATCGCCCTTCTGGTCGTCGGCCCGGTGCAGGCGGGGGATGAACCCAAGCAACCCGTCGCCCCGGGGATCGAGTCGCCGGGATATGTCTGGAACGAGATGCGCGGCGAGAAGCTCCTGGCGCTGCAGGCCAAGGGTGATGCCCTGCGCGGCGAGATCGCCTTTGAGGTCTGTCAGGGCTGTCATGGCTTGGATGCTCTGGGTGAGATCGATGGCTCTTACCCGCGGCTTGCCGGTCAGCATGCCTCCGTGCTCATCAAGCAGTTGGCCGACGTGCGTGCAGGCGTCCGGGACAATCGCAAGATGTACCCGTTCGCGGACGAGCATGTCGTCAGTACCCAGGAGATTGCCGACATTGCCGTCTATCTGCAGGGGCTGCCGGTGCCGGCCGAGCAAGGTCAGGGTCCGGGGGCAAACCTGGAACGAGGCAGGACCCTCTACGAGCGTGACTGTGTCGACTGCCACGGTCCGACGGGCGAGGGGGATCCGACGAGCTTCTATCCGCGGGTCACCGGGCAGCACTATCTCTATCTCGTGCGCCAGATGCGGGACATTCGTGACGGAAGGCGCCGCAATGCCAACCCGGAGATGTTGGATGTCAGCAAGCCCTATACGGATGACGACATCCAGGTCGTGGTCGATTACATGTCACGGCTGCCGTCCGTTACGAACTGATGACCTCCGTGGGGGCCTAGATCCGGGATGGTCGCCGAGCCGCGAGATCAAGACTCTCTGAGGGCTGTCGTCACCGGCAGCCGCGCCGCCCGCAGGGCCGGAAAGATTCCGCCGACGAAGCCGATGCCGAGCGCCCATTGAAGACCGCGAATCAAGAGGTCAGCAGTCACTTGAAACTGGAACACCACCTGGCTGAAGTTGGAGCCGAGGGTCGAGACCGTGAAGCCGTGAAACAGGGCCCAGGCGATTCCGGCCCCGAGGATCCCGCCGGCCAGGGCCAGTGACATGGTCTCCAGCATGACAGCCACGACCACGGGCAGGCCCGTGAAACCCAGGGCGCGCAAGGTGGCGATCTCTCGCGAACGGCTCGCGACGGCCGCGTACATGGTGTTCAGCGCCCCGAAGACCGCCCCGAGCGCCATCATGACGGCGATGCCGACGCCGACCGCCCGGATCACGCGGGTCAGGCGCTCCGACTGCTTGCTGTAATACTCCCTGGTGGTCTGGACCTCCACACGAAGCCTGGGGTCTGCGGACAGGGCCGAGCGCAGTTGCTCGATCGCCGCCGGGTCGTTGAGTCGCACGGCGACGGACTGAAAGCCGTTGCGGCGGTAGGCCGCGGCGATGGACTCGGCGTCTCCCCAGACCTCGGATTCGTGCGTATCGCCTGAGGCGAAGACACCGACGATCCGCCAAGCCTGATTGTTGAGCTCGAGACTCTCGCCGATCTCGAGTCCGCTGAACTGCCGCAAGGCCCCCTGGCCCACGATCAGCTCGCGCAGTCCCGGCTCGAAGCGTCGCCCCTCGAGGATGCGCACCTGCGGGCGCAAGTCCCAGGAGGCGGGGCCGATCCCTCGAACCTCCAGGTTGGCATCCGTCCCCGTCCCACGCTTCGGCACGCTGGCGACCACGACCACCTCGGCCGAGGCGATGGGACGGTCGTTCGCGTCGCGCTTGATGCCTGGGGCCTGGATGATGAGCGTGGCCGAGGGTCGGTCCAGCCCCGAGGAGAGCTCCGCATTGGCTGCGGCGCGCAGCACCAGCGCGGTCTCGTCGCTTCCCGCCCCCGTCAGTGTGGCCTCGAACCCGGCCGCCATCGCCTGCAGGGCGACCAGGACACCGACCACGCCGGCGATACCGATGATCACGACCGAGGTCGCCCCCATGCGCTGAGGCACAGTACTGAGCCCGACCCTGGCAATGGCCATGGCCTGCCTCCCGACTCGGGTCAGCAGCAGCCAGCCGAGCAAGAGCGTCCCGAGCCCGAGCATGATTAGGGGCGCGAGGATCCAGACCCCGACGACGAGGGCGGTCGCGAGGATGGCGACGATCAGAGGCGCGACAGACCTCAGGCGCTCCATGATCCGAGCCCCGCGATTCGTGTGATCAGGTCCGCTGCTCATCGACCCGCCAGCGCATCCACGATCCGCAGGCGCATCGCCTTGATGGCCGGCGGCAGGCCGACCGCGATGCCGATGGCGATCATCAGGAGCAGTCCCAACAGCCAGCTCTCGGTCCGCATGGCGACATCGAGCTGCCCTGAGCTCGCCTCACCGATCACCGGTAAGGCCAGCGAGGCCAGCACCAGACCGAGCAGGCCGCCGACCAGGAGCAGCACGACTGATTCCGCCTGAACCAGGAGCAAGACGGCGCGGTTGGTGAAACCGAGGGTCTTGAGCACCGCCAATTCGGGGATTCGCTCACGGATGGACTGAGCCATGGTATTCCCGGTGAGCAGCAGCAGGGTGAAGAAGACCGCGGCCATGATGGCCGTCACGATGAGTCCGATGTCGCCGATCTGCCTGGCGAAGGCGATCTGGAACTCGCGCTCGCTCTGGGTCCGCGTCTCAAAAGCGGAATTGGCAAACTGGCGGTCGATGGCCAGGGCGACGCGATCGGCCAGGCTCGCGTCCTCGACCCGCACGATGTACCAGCCGACCGTGCCCTGTCCGATCTCGCGCCCTTCGTCGAAATAGGTGTGGTGAAACAGCATCTGTTTCTCGGATGCCCGCAGCTCGGGTTGCGCCGCCTTGAAGATGCCGACCAGGTCGAAGGTCCAGACCTCGCCCCCATCCCGGTGGGGATAGATGGTCGGGCGCAGGGGGATCTTGTCGCCGACCGTCCAACCGAAGAGATCGGCCAGTGCCTGTCCGACCACCGCGCCTGTCCGGGTCTTGATGAAGTCCTGACGCTGCGACTCCGGCAGGACCAGCTCGGGGTACATGTCGAGATAGGTCTCGGGGTCGACCGGGAAGTTGGGAAAGAAGTTCTTCGGGTCCTGATAGATGCCGCCGAACCAGCTCGCATAGGTGACGGCCTTCACGCCCGGGGTCGACTGGATGCGAGCCAGATCCGCATAGGGCAGGGGCTGGATGAGCGATAGCCGTGACGAGGTGATGAGGCGGTCGATGCCGACGACGCTCTGAGGCGCGTTGAAGGCGACCCGCACGGCATCCAGCATCCCGAAGAGCGCGAAGGCCGCCGCCACGGACAGCAGTGTCAAGAGCGTCCGGGCCTTCTTGCGCAGGAGTGCGGACAGGAGCAGGGGCAGGTATTTCATTGCCGGTGAGCTCGGGTGCTCAGATCGGTTGGAGCAGCGTATCCGGCATCCGGCGAGTGAGCTTCCGGGGACTGCGGGTCCGATGACTGGCCCTCCCCCTGCTCGACCAGGACCCCCTTGTCCAGGTGAAGGATGCGCCGCGCAAACTCGGCCGCCTTGGGGTCGTGGGTCACCATGATCATGGTCTTGCCGTAGTCGCGGTTCAGACGTTGCAGGAGGGTCAGGACCTCCTCCGCCGAGTGGCGGTCGAGGTCGCCGGTGGGCTCGTCGCAGACCAGGAGGCTGGGGTCCGAGACGATCGCCCGTGCGATCGCGACCCGCTGTTGCTGGCCCCCCGAAAGCTCGCTGGGCCGATGGGAGGCGCGGTCAGCGAGTCCGACCAGCGCGAGCGCCAGCGCTGCGTGGCGTCGGCGCCGCGCCGCCGAAAGCCGTGTCAGCAGCAGCGGCAGCTCGACGTTCTTCTGTGCCGAGAGTGCCGGCAGAAGATTGTAGAACTGAAAGACGAAGCCGACGTTGGCCGCCCGCCAGCGTGCCAGCTCGGTGGCGGAGAGACGGTCGATCCGTCGCCCGGCCACGCTCAAGGTCCCTTCGGTGGGTAGGTCCAGACCCGCGATCATGTTGAGGAGTGTGCTCTTGCCCGATCCGGACGGTCCCATCAGGGCCAGGAAATCGCCCTTCGGGATGTCCAGGTCGACACGATGCAGGACCTCGATGCGTTGCCGACCGCGCTCGTAGACCTTGCTGACGCCTCGAATGGCGACCAGGGTCTCGCTCGAATCGGGCTGCGTGGACAGGCTGGGCTCAGACATGGGTGCGGGCGTCCGGATTCAGACCCCGCCGCGCGGTGCGACCCGCATGCCGTCGGCCAGGTTGAGTGGCGGGTCCCGGACCACCCGTTCGCCGGCCGTCAGCCCCTGCTCCACGACACGCCGGTCCCCGATCGCGCCGGCCAGGGTCACGCGTCGCTCGCGCACCTGATCCCCGTCAAGGACGAAGACCACGCTGCCGTCGCCGCGCTCTCGTATCGCGCTCGCGGGGACCAGAACCCCTTCGGGCACCCCGGCCAGACCCTCGCTGACATCCTGCAGAAAGGAGACCCGGACCCCCATCTCCGGAACCAGACGAGGGTCCTTTGTCTCGATCGCGATACGCACCCTGATGGTCGCCTTACTGCGGTCGGCCGTCGGGATGATGGCGATGACCGACGCCGGGATCCGCCACTCCGGATAGGCATCCAGGACCGCCTGGACCGGTTGCTCGGGTCTGACGCGATTGATGAATGCCTCGTTGACGTCGACCTCGATCTCAAGCGAATCCATGTCGACGATGGTCCCGATCCCGGTGCGCGTGAAGCCGCCGCCTGCGGACATGGGCGAGACGATCTCGCCGGGCTGGGCGGCCTTCGCGACGATCACCCCGGCGAACGGGGCGCGTACCACCGTGTTGTCGTAGGCGACCTGCGCGACCTGCACCTCGGCCTCGGACACCCGGACCTGGCTGCGCTGGGCCTCGAGCTGGGCCGAGAGGGTTTCGACCTGGGTCGTTGCGGTCTCGAGTGCCTCGTCCGACGCCAACTGACGCGAGCGCAGCTCGGTCTGGCGTCTGAGCCCGCGCCGCGCCTGCTCCAGCTGGACCTGGATCTCGGCGAGCCTGGCTTGGGACGCGGCCAGACGCGCCTTGGCGAGATCGAGCTGCGCCTTTGCGTCGGTGTCGTCCAGACGCGCGAGCAGCTGATCCGCCTCGACTCGGATACCCTCTTCGATCAGAACCTCGGCAAGCTTACCCGAGATCTTGCTCGAGACGGTCGCCTGACGCCGTGCGATGACATAGCCGGTGGCGTCCAGCACGGCCGCCGGCCCAGCCGCGGGCGCCTCGGCAAGGCTGGTCTCGACCGGGATGATCTGACCGACCAGCGAGTAGTAGACCCCGGCGCCGATGGCACCCATGACCATGACGACCAGGGCGAGCCACAGCCCGCGACGACCGCCGCCTTCGCGGTCGCTCCGCTCGAGGTGCAACTCCTGAAGGGGATCCTGCTCCGGCATGAATGTACTCGGGGGTCGATGGCCTGTGCTGTCTTGGACCTGCATGGTGGATCATGAGCAGGGGATCGACAATGTCTCCTGCCCGCTGGTTCCCGGCGATGCGGTCCCTCGGCGCTTCCTTCCCGCTTCGGTGGGCGACAACGACCGCCACTGCGGGAACCTTGGCCCGCGCCGGCGCTCCATCATCATGCGCCCATGCACATTATCCTCATCATCGCCCTTCTACTTGCGCTCGTGTTCGGCCCCGGCCTCTGGGTCCGCCGCGTACTGGCAAAGTACGCTCGCCCGGCAGACCGCTACGGCGGCACGGGCGCCGATGTCGCGCGTCTACTGCTGGACCGCCAGGGGATTGCCGGCGTGGTCGTCGAGGAGACCGAGCGGGGAGATCATTATGATCCCGCCGCCAAGGCCGTGCGGCTATCGCCCGAGAATTTCCGGGGCCGGTCCCTGACGGCCGTCACGGTCGCCGCGCACGAGGTCGGGCACGCGGTGCAGGACCACATCGGCTATCCGCCCCTGAAGGTGCGCCATCACCTGGTCAACTTGCTCGGGCCGGTCGAGCGCCTCGGCGCCGGCATCCTGATGGCCTCGCCCTTCATCGGTATGCTGACCCGGACACCGCAGCTCGGCATGCTGATGTTGCTTGGCGGGCTGTTGACGCTGGGTACCGCCATCCTCGTGCACCTGGTCACCCTGCCGACCGAGGTAGACGCCAGCTACCGCCGCGCGCTGCCCATGCTCGAAGAGCACGGGATCCTGTTCCCGGGCGACCGCCCGCATGCCGAACGGATCCTGCGGGCCGCCGCCCTGACCTACGTCGCGGCCTCGCTCATGAGCCTGCTCAACGTCGCGCGCTGGTGGGCCATCCTGCGCCGTTGACGGGCGGGGGCGCCTGCCGTTCAGCCAGCAGGCACTCGAGCGCGAACGGGCGACTGCATGGGCGTCGGCTGCCCGGTGGATTCGTGCAGCAACTGCGGGTCCCACTCCGGCATGAATGGACTCGGGGGTCGAGGGTCTGTCCCATCTTGGTCCGACATAGTGGATCATGGGCAGGTGATCGCCAATGCCTCCCGCCCTCTGGTTCCCGGCGATGCGGTGCCTCGGCGCTTCCTTCCGGCTTCGGTGGGCGATAGGATGGGTGCCTTCGCGATCGGCTGGCTCGTTGGGCCCCCCTGTCGCCTGCATCCTGCGTGTCCTAAGGACGATCAGACAATATGTTCACATCGGCGAGCAATGTCGGAGAGCCCCTCCGCGGCTTTCTGATCGAGGGTGCGATGCTGCGCTACAGCAGCTTCATCCCCCGGCTTTACAACTACTGCCGCTCACTCGGCTTCGAGCCGGGCCGCATGTTGCCCTCGCGGGCCTTCTGCTCGGACGAGAGTCAGGGCTATCCGAGTATCCTGATCGCCAAACATTTCGGCACCTTTCCCTTCAACCACGGGCGTGGGGGTGCGATGGTCGCCACGCAGCGGCACGGCATTTTTGCCGAGCACGGTCAGGATCTGGTGATCATTCAAGCGAGTCATGTCGGTTACGACCCCGAAACCGGGGTGTTCGGTCACTATCGTCGAATCCATGCCGAGCCTGCCGAGCACACATCGACATGCGGCAAACTCGCCGCCGTGATCGCGCCCTACGAGCGGGAATACCGGTTCGCTCAGAACAACCTGCTCCTGGAGCGTTGCGAGGGGTCGCTCTGTGTCTGCATCGACAACAGTCTGCTGCGCGGCAATCGCACAGAGGGTCTGTTCCTGAGCTTGGGCAGGCTGTTGGAGCGAGATGCCGAGGGCGACCTCGTGCCGTCGCGTGCCTACAGCACATCCAAGAGCTTCCGCGCGTCCGAGAGCCTGCGGCGAGAGCTCGTTGATCTGGAGCTGGCCGAGGGGCAGCGTGTCCCCATCGGCAAACGCCTGAGACCCGGGATGTTCACCTATCAACGCGCGCTGGACGCCACGCCAGAGGGCCGTGATCAACAGGAGTCCGGCCTGATCGGGGCGATGCCTTGGATCGTGACCGCGCAGCACCCGCTTCTGACAGCGGCCCAGATCAACACCCAGGTCGAGTTCGACCGTGTCTTCCGCACGCTGGCCCAGTCCCCCCGTTTTCAAGGCAAGCGCCTGCTGCAGATTGCCGGACTGAACATCGACATCTCGCCCCAGCCTGGCGAGGCGTTCCCGGCGACCCACTTTGTCCCTTGGGCGGCGTACGTGCAGGACAAGGCGGGTCGTCAGCGTATCCTCGAGCAATCGGAGCTGCTGGCGGTGCTCGCGGACCAGAGTCCCGACAATCCCGATCAGATGGACCTGGAAGACGCCATCCGAGCCATGTCGGAGGCCGATCGGCTCGGGGACAGTCTACACGCCGCCGGGTAGGTCGGACGTGCTCCGATCAGACAGGGTCCTCGAGACTGACGAGAACGCCCCACCAGGCCCCGGGCGGGAGGGTCAGCGAAGCCGGGGAAAGCAGGCGCTGAATTCGGCTCCGGGCTCGCGATTGACGATGTCCACAGTGCCGCCCATGGCCTCGGCGAGCTGGCGAACGAGCGCGAGGCCGATGCCGGTCCCGGCGGTCTGGCGGGTCAGTCCGCCGTCGACTCGGTAGAAGAGTCGAAAGATCTTTCGCGCCTGGTCCGGCGGGACGCCTGGGCCATAGTCACGTACCCAGAAGACCAGGGTGCTCCGATCGGCGATCCGGCAGCCGATATCGACGGCCTTCCGCTCTGCGCCGTCGGAGAACTTGATCGCGTTGTCGACAAGGTTGATCAGAATCTGGCTGAAGGCATCGGCATCCACCGAGACGACGGCCGCCGCAGCGTCCGCCCCGCAATCGATGCCGAGTGTGAAGCCGACACGCTCGACCTGGGATGTCACCTTCGACCGAATCACCTCCATCAGCTCCCCCGCCGAGACGGGCTGTGGTCGGAGGCGAACGTCGTTGCGGGTCATGCGCGCGAGCTGCAGGACGTTGTCGATCAGGCGCGACAGACGTTCGCTTTCGCCCTGGATGAGGCGATGCCCGTCTTGCCAGACCCGGCGAAACAGCGCGAAATGCCCGCTGTCGAGCAGGCTCAACTGGAAGGGCTCGACCTCGGTCTCGAAGAGGCTGACGGCGGTTGCAGCAGCGGTCGCAGTCGGCTCATCCGCACTGGCTGGTGCGGTTGGCGCGGACTCCGCCATGATCGGAGCTATGCCTTCCTCGCGGGCGATTCGCGGCTCGAGCCGGCTCTCGTCCTGCGCCTCGCGCGGACGATGGCCTGGAGACGATTGTCGATGCGTGCCGCCAACTCCTCGGCGAGCAACTGGTGCTGACGGAAGGCCGCCCATTTGAGGTGCCCGAAGGCCAGGTGGATCAAGAGACCGGCAGGGATCGCGAGTGCGATGAAGAAGAGGCCGAGCACGAGGCGGAGCCGCTTCGTATTCCATCCGGCGATGCCGGTCCCGCGCATCTCAGCCACTCAGCAGACGATGGCCTCGGTTCCCCGACGACCGGCAAGATTGCGTACATCGATCTCGATCTCGTCGCCGAGCTGGATGCGGTCGTGGTCGATGCCGAGCCGCGCACGACGCAGAACCGCCTGCACCCGGGCGACCAATTGGGTCACGGAGAAGGGTTTGCCGACATAGTCGTCGGCACCCAGGCGAAGACCGTAGACGATGTCCTCGTCGCTCGTTTTGGCCGTGAGCATGATGATCGGCTGCTCGCGGTCGGCTACGCGAACGCGCTCGCAGATCTCGAAACCGTTCACGCCGGGCAGCATGACATCGAGCACGATGAGGTCGAACCGGCCGGACAGCGCCTTGCGCAAACCCTCATGTCCATCGGCGGCCGAGTCGACCTCATAGCCGTGATAGACGAACAGGTCCTCGAGGCCGGTGCGGATGGCCAGGTCGTCTTCGACGATTGCGCGTCGGGTGGGTCACGGCCTTCGTCGCCTGGTGTCTCGCGGCAGTCGGACTCTGGCTCGCGACACCTCCGCTCGCGCTCTACCTGTTGCTGCACGTCGGGCTGCTCTGGCTGATTCGCTCGCTGTTTTTCCATTCGAGCCTTCTCTCGGCGCTTGCAGACCTGGCACTCGGCCTCCTCGCGCTCGCCGCCGGCATCTGGGCGCTGCTGCATACGGGAAGCCTGCTGCTCGGCATCTGGTGCTTCTTCCTGGTTCAGGCCGGCTTTGTCGCGATACCAGCCGGCCCGACTGGGCAACACCAGGCAGACGATCCGCTGCACGAAGACGGCTTCGAGCGCGCCCATCGCAACGCCGAGGCAGTGCTACGCAAGCATTCGTCGATCCTCTGACACATCCGGAAACATCATCATTAAGCGCAAGCTCATTGCCCTCGCAATCTTCGTAGCCACCGCGGGCACGGTGGCCTTCTACCCGACGGACCATGGCGCGGGCGCCGTCAACATGCCGCAGGCCGATCCGGCTCAGCTGGTCCTGCCGCCCATCGATCCTTCGGCCAATGAAAGGCCGCTCGTGGAGGTAGTGTTCGTGCTCGACACGACCGGCAGCATGAGTGGCCTCATCCAGACGGCCAAGGACAAGATCTGGTCCATCGCCTCGACCATGGCATCGGCGCAACCCGCTCCGGAGATCCGCATCGGGTTAGTGGCCTACCGCGATCGTGGCGATGCCTACGTCACTCAGGTGGTCGATCTGTCGAAGGACATCGACTCGATTCACGCGACCTTGATGGACTTCGAGGCGGCGCGAAGGATTCGCTGGATCACCAGATCTATGGCGCGATCCGCGAGCAGGCGAGGGCGAAGGGCATGAGGTACGACGGGGACGGGTCTGCCTACTAGGGCGCGGCTTGAAAAACGGTCACCAAATCTTGCGCCGGACGCTCGGGACACCACTGTTGGGTCGAACAAACGCAGGCGCGCAACCCGGATTCGCTCCGAACCTGCCCGGAGCCGACCGCCTCGAAAATACGCCCCACCGCAGGGCGGTGGGGCGTGCTTGGTCCGGTGTGTCGTGGCCGGACCGACGAGCAAAGACCTCAGCGGCTTAGTAGTCCATGTCGTCCATGCCGCCGCCCGGAGCTGGGGCGGCCTTGTCCTTCTTGGGCTCATCCGCAACCATCGCCTCTGTGGTGATCATCAGCCCGGCGATGGAGGCGGCGTTCTGCAGGGCGGTGCGCGTCACCTTGGTCGGGTCGATGATGCCCATGTCCATCATGTCGCCGTACTCGCCTGTCGCGGCGTTGTAGCCGAAGCTGCCCTTGCCTTCAGCGACCTGGCTCATGACCACGGAAGCCTCATCGCCGGCATTGGTCACGATCTGACGCAGCGGTTCTTCCAGAGCGCGGCGTGCGATGGCGATACCCAGATCTTGGTCGGTGTTGGCGCCCTTCAGCCCGACGACTGCGCCGATGGCCCTGATCAGGGCGACCCCGCCGCCGGGGACGATGCCTTCCTCGACCGCGGCACGGGTGGCGTGCAGGGCGTCTTCCACACGTGCCTTCTTCTCCTTCATCTCCATCTCGGTGGCAGCGCCGACCTTGACCACGGCGACACCGCCGGCCAGCTTCGCCAGACGTTCCTGCAGCTTCTCGCGGTCGTAATCGGAGGTGGTATCGTCGATCTGGCTGCGGATTTGATCGCAGCGGCCCTTGATCTCGTCATGCGAGCCGGCGCCGTCGATGATCGTGGTGTCTTCCTTGGCGATCTGGATCGTCTTCGCCGAGCCCAGATCATTCAGGGTTGCCTTCTCGAGTGAGAGACCGACCTCTTCGGAGATGACGGTACCGCCGGTCAGGATGGCGATGTCCTGCAGCATGGCTTTGCGACGATCACCGAAGCCCGGTGCCTTGACGGCGCAGACCTTGAGGATGCCGCGCAGGTTGTTCACGACCAGGGTCGCCAGCGCCTCGCCGTCGACGTCCTCGGCGACGATCAGCAATGGTTTGCCGGCCTTGGCGACGGCCTCGAGTACTGGGAGCAGGTCACGGATGTTGGAGATCTTCTTGTCGTACAGCAGGATATAGGGGGCGTCCAACTCGGCCTTCTGGCTTTGCTGGTTGTTGATGAAGTAGGGCGACAGATAGCCACGGTCGAACTGCATGCCCTCGACCAGGTCGAGCTCGTTGTGCAGGGACTTGCCTTCCTCGACGGTGATGACCCCTTCCTTGCCGACCTTCTCCATCGCCTCGGCGATGATCTCACCGATCGACTCGTCCGCGTTGGCCGAGATGGTGCCGACCTGAGCGATCTCTTTGTTGGTCGAGCAGGGGCGCGAGAGTGCCTGGAGCTCCGTCACCGAGGCGGCGACGGCCTGGTCGATCCCGCGCTTGATGTCCATCGGGTTCATGCCGGCGGCGACGGCCTTCAGTCCCTCGCGGACCATGGCCTGGGCCAGTACGGTTGCCGTGGTGGTGCCGTCACCGGCCACGTCGGATGTTTTGGACGCGACCTCTTTGAGCATCTGGGCGCCCATGTTCTCGACCTTGTCCTTGAGCTCGATCGCCTTGGCGACGGAAACCCCGTCCTTGGTGACTGTCGGGGCGCCCCAGGACTTCTCGATCACGACATTGCGGCCCTTGGGGCCCAGGGTGACCTTGACCGCGTTGGCGAGGATGTCCACACCGTGAAGCATCCGAGCACGTGCGTGCTCACCAAAAGAGATTTGTTTTGCTGACATGAATTGCTTGCCTCAGTGAAATCAGAACAGGGGGATGCCGGGGACTGCGGTACGCGCGCTACTCGATGACACCCATGATGTCGTCTTCGCGCATCACCAAAAGCTTCTCGTCTGAGAGCTTGACCTCGGTCCCGGAATACTTGCCGAACAACACCCGGTCGCCGACCTTTACATCCAGGCGCCGGATATCACCGTTGTCGAGCAGCTTGCCGTTGCCGACGGCGATCACCTCACCCTCGATCGGCTTTTCTGTCGCGGTGTCCGGGATCAGGATGCCTCCGGCGGAGGTGCGTTCCTCCTCCTTGCGACGAACGACGACACGGTCATGCAAAGGACGTAGATTCATAGAAGACTCGGCTCCATTGGAACGAATACACAACGAAAATCGGAAGAATCGCGATCTCGGCGGCTTGTTAGCACTCGCGCGGATCGAGTGCTAACAATCTAGAGAAAAAACCCGGGTTGTCAAGCCCTGCTGAACCGCGCTCGGAGCCATTCGATTTGGTCGAGGTGATCGCGGCATCGGTTTTTCCAAGATGCGCAGGGGGCGCGGTTCAGGACAATGTCACTGATCGGGAAGGTTTGCCGGCCCAACTCACTGGGGACGCGCGAGGCAAAGCAGAGGGCTTTGTGAGCGAGAACTTTCAGTCTGGGCGCGGATCAAGGATCATGCCCGGATGAACCGATCCGACCCTGACCAAGACACGACGGCGAGCCGCGCGGCACGCTTCGGCGGGATTGCCCGTCTCTATGGCGCATTGGAGAGCGCTTGGATTTCAGAGCTGCACGTCTGTGTCGTCGGTGTAGGTGGCGTGGGCTCTTGGGCGGCCGAGGCGCTGGCGCGGACCGGGGTGGGTGCCATCACACTCATCGACGACGACACCATCGAGCCCGGTAATGTCAACCGACAGATCCATGCCGCGACTAGCCAGCTCGATCGTCCGAAGGTGACGGTCATGGCCGAGCGGATCCGGGACATCCACCCGCACTGCCGGTGCGATCCGATCCGCGACTTCCTCACCGATCGGACGCTCGAGGACTACCTGAGCCGAGACTATGATGCGGTCATCGACGCGATCGACAGTATTCGGTTCAAGGCGGCGATGATCGCTTACTGCAAGGCGCGCAAGATCCCGATCGTCACGACCGGAGGCGCCGGGGGGCGGCGAGACCCGACAGCCGTGAGGGTGGCCGATCTGACGCGCACCGAGCATGACCCACTGGCCTCGAAGGTGCGGCGGCGACTGCGCGAGGCCCATGGTTTCCCGCGTGATCCCAAACGGCGCTTCCAGGTCGACTGCGTGTACTCACTGGAGCAGCCGGTCTACCCTCAGTCCGACGGTTGTGTGAGCCATCAAAAACCAGGCATCAGCGGCGTCTCGCTGGACTGTCGGCTCGGCTATGGCTCGGCGGCCTTCGTAACGGCCACCTTCGGGTTCGTCGCCGTCTCGAAGGCACTTGAAAAGGCGATCACGCGGCGGCGCCTCGCTGAAACCGGGACGCAAGCGTCCTGACCGAAGCGGTCAACACCCCACCCAGTCATCCACAGGGATGATCGGGCCGAGGCCGGTACCCTCGAAACGACGTGCGATTGCAGCAGCCGGCCAGCTCGCCGTTCTTGTCCTGGGCGGTCGGTGCAGTGCGATCGCCGCCTCGGATCCAGGCGACCTGAGCCACTTGTCACGTTATCATTAGCCGCCTCAATCCTGTCCAGAGTGACGACCAGGAGCCGATCATGGACCTCAGTCCCCGAGAGAAGGATAAGCTGCTGCTGTTCACAGCCGGTCTGCTCGCCGAGCGTCGCAAGGCGCGGGGCGTTCGATTGAACTATCCGGAGGCGATCGCCTACATCAGTTGTGCAATCCTGGAGGGTGCGCGCGATGGGCGATCGGTTGCCGAGCTCATGGATTACGGGCGCACCCTGCTCACCCGCGAGGATGTGATGGAGGGTATCCCGGAGATGATCCACGACGTGCAGGTCGAGGCGACCTTCCCGGACGGCACCAAGCTGGTGACGGTGCACGATCCCATCGTCTGATCGACCTCCGGACGCGGTCCAGCCGGCCCAACCAAGCAGGAGCAGGTCTATGATCCCAGGTGAAATCATGACGTTACCGGGCGACATCGAGCTCAATGCCGGCCGACCCCGGCTGACCCTCCAGGTGGCCAATACCGGCGACCGCCCGATCCAGGTCGGGTCGCACTATCATTTCTACGAGACCAATGCTGCGCTCGCCTTCGATCGCGAGCAGACCCGCGGCTGGCGGCTCGACATCCCGGCGGGCACCGCCGTGCGTTTCGAGCCCGGTCAATCCCGCACGGTTTCCCTGGTGCCCTATGCGGGCGATCGTCTGGTCTATGGCTTCAATGGCCAGGTGATGGGCGCACTCGACGGAGATCAAGCATGAGCAAGATCAGCAGGGCGGCCTACGCCTCCATGTATGGCCCGACCGTCGGGGACCGGGTGCGTCTGGGCGACACCGAGCTCCTCATCCAGGTCGAGGAGGATCGCACCCACTATGGTGACGAGGTCAAGTTCGGCGGCGGCAAGGTCATCCGCGACGGGATGGGGCAGTGCCAGCGCCAGGCCGACGAGGTCGCCGACCTGGTGATCACCAATGCCCTAATCCTGGATCATTGGGGCATCGTCAAGGCCGACGTCGGGATCAAGAGAGGCCGCATCGCCGGCATCGGAAAGGCCGGTAACCCGGACACCCAGGCCGGCGTGGACATCCTGGTGGGTCCCGGGACCGAGGTCATCGCCGGGGAGGGCCAGATCCTGACGGCTGGAGCCATCGACGCTCATATCCACTTCATCTGTCCCCAGCAGATCGAAGAGGCCCTGATGTCCGGCGTCACCACCATGCTGGGAGGCGGCACGGGGCCAGCCACCGGCACCAACGCCACCACCTGCACACCCGGACCCTGGAATATCCACCGGATGCTCCAGGCCGCGGAGGCCCTGCCCGTGAACCTCGGGTTCCTCGGCAAGGGCAACGGCAGTCTGCCGAATGCCTTGGAAGAGCAGATCCGTGCCGGTGCCATGGGTCTGAAGCTGCACGAGGATTGGGGCACCACCCCCTCGGCGATCGACTGCTGTCTCGGCGTCGCCGAGAAGATGGACGTCCAGGTGGCGATCCACACCGACACCCTGAACGAGTCCGGTTTCGTCGAGGACACCATCGCGGCTTTCAAGGATCGCTGCATCCATACCTATCACACCGAGGGTGCCGGCGGCGGCCATGCGCCGGACATCATCAAGGCCGCCGGCCTGCCGAACGTCCTGCCCTCGTCGACCAATCCAACCCGACCCTATACGGTCAACACGGTCGACGAGCATCTCGACATGCTGATGGTCTGTCATCATCTGTCCCCGTCGATCCCGGAGGACGTCGCCTTCGCCGAGTCACGGATCAGGCGCGAAACCATCGCCGCAGAGGACATCCTTCACGACCTGGGCGCCTTCTCCATGATTGCCTCGGACTCGCAGGCGATGGGGCGGGTCGGCGAGGTCATCTGCCGAACCTGGCAGACGGCCCACAAGATGAAGGTACAGCGCGGCGCGTTGCCCGGCGACCCTGCCGAGCACGACAACCTCCGCGCCAAGCGCTATATCGCCAAATACACCATCAACCCGGCCATCACCCATGGTATCGGGCATGAGGTCGGCTCGGTCGAGGTCGGCAAGCTCGCCGACCTGGTGCTTTGGCGACCCGCTTTCTTCGGGGCCAAGCCCAGTCTCATCATCAAGGGCGGCCTGATCGCCGCCGCGGCGATGGGCGACCCCAATGCCTCTATTCCTACGCCTCAACCGGTCCACTATCGGCCGATGTTCGGTGCACTCGGCGGCGCCCTGGGCGCGACCTGCATGACCTTCGTCTCGCAATGGGCCTTTGAGGCCGGCGAGCCGCAGCGCCTGGATCTGAAGCGTCTGGTCGGGATCACGCGCGACAGTCGCCTGGTACGTAAGGCCGACATGATCCATAACGATTATCAGCCGACCATCGAGGTCGACCCCCAGACCTACCAGGTTCGCGCCGACGGCCAACTCCTGACCTGCGAGCCGGCCCGGGTCCTCCCGCTGGCGCAGCGTTATTTCTTGTTCTAAACCGCGTCCGGAGTGGCTATGGCGTCGCGATGCGGCGGACTGGAAGCCCATCAGGAAGGCCGCAATCCACCGGGCTCGGTCATAGGTTGTCCCGCTCTGCCGGGAAGCGCCAGGTGACCCGTCCAGTCTTGACGAGCTCGCGCCCGGGCTCTCCCAACTGCCTCCCATAACGGATCAACTGGATCAGATCGGAGCTGACCTTCGGGTTGGTGGTGAAGTAGGAGTGCCCAAAGAAATCGGTGCGCTTGCCCTCGTAGGCTATCAGGTCGCTGCGTCCCGTGGTCTCGAAGTGGCGCTGGATTCGATCGGGGACGTCCTCGGGTCGCAATTGCCCAACCCGCTCGCGGCTTCTGAACAGGACCTTGGAGACCAACAGGGCTCGATCTTCCGGGGACGAATAGATGGTCAATCGGCCCTTCAGAACGCGCGGCAGCCGGCCCTCCGGCCATAGGGTCACCAGGTCTGGATCCGACAGGTAGCTGGTGAGACTCTGGCCGGCAATGTCGATGTCGATATCGGGCGAGAGCAGCACCAGGTTGTCGATCCGGTACAGCGTCGCCGGCTCCTTGCCGGCCGAGATCGCCTCCATCGCCAGCTCGCGAACGGCCCGCAAGGTCAGCGCCGTGCCGCGGCTATGGGCCAGGATCTGGACCCCCTCGACCCCGGGGGTCGTTGCGATCATCCGGATGCTCTTCTTCAGATGCTCGACGGCGTAGTCGGCCGATTCGGTGGTCGTGGTGTAGGAGGTCAGAAAGTTGCCGGTGGATGATGCCGGCCAGGTGAAAAAGGCGCACACATGCTCCCTACCGAGGAAGTGGCAGAGCTCGGCTGCAGTATAGGCGGCGGTGGCGAAGGTCTCATTGAAGCCGTGCACATAGATGAGGACCTCGCGCTTCGGCGCTGCGGCGAGACGGCGCTGGACCTCGTCCTGAAGGCTGGCCTTGGCATCGAAGTGGCGGACGAGCCCTTCGCGGTCGCGCAGAATCTTCCCGTCCGGGCCCGCGGCGATCTCGTAGGGCTCCTCGGGGAAGGCACCGAGCTCGCGCACCTCGCCGAGCTCCAGATTGATCGGCAGCGTGCGCTGGGCCAATTGGCTCTGCTGGGCGAGGGTCTTCCAGTCCAGCCCGGGCACCACCCGGACCCGGGCCGAGCCGAAGGCGATCCGTCGGGCACGCTCCTGCCCGTAGGGCAAGGGATCCTCGGCGTTGACCTCGGTCAGTGGTGCGCGGTTGGTGATGAAGAGTAGATCCAGGTCCGGACTCTGCAAAGGGGCCTGGGCAGGATCGAAGACCGGCTGGCCGTCCGGGAGTTGGTATAGGGTCGGGGTCGGCATCAGCTCGCGCGCGCTGGTGGCGCAACCACCGATCAGAACGACCGCGAACAGGATCGCGGCGACCTCGGGGAGTCGACGTGGCATGGCAAAAAGATCCTCTTCGTCACCTGATGGGGGCGATGGCCCAGGCTGCGCCATCTCGTGAAGCTGATCGCAGACCAGCGGTGGCGCGTCGTGGTCGGCGGCCCGAGCGGGATGAGGGTCGCCACGGCGCCGGCCGCAACACTCTGCCGCCGTCAATGCATATGGCCGCAGTCAATGCCCGCCCAGAACGAGGGCTTTGATCGGCAGGAGCAGGGCCTGGATGCGCAGGAGCATCGCGTGCACCAGGCCGACGGTGTCGATGGCGTGCAGCCCGAGCCTGTGCAGGCTGCCGATGTCCGGATCCTGCAACGCCTCGTGGTTGCTGGTATAGGTGTTGGCGATACAGTTGCCGCCCTGCGGAAGGTCGTCGAGCTGGCCGGCATAGAGCGGCTCCATCATGACGGTCAGGGTACCGGGCTTGACGAACTGCTGGACATCCACCAGCGTGTCGGTCGGACGCACCTGACCCGTGGCGATCACGTGTTGAACCTCGGTCACGACCATGGGGACGATCGTCCAGGGCTTGGCGATGCAGGTCACCTCGCCGATCATGCCCACCTTCAGCACCTGCGACTCGATCTGTCCGAAACCGGCCATCAGGCCGTCCACCTTGCGCTCCGGCACCAGGATGCCGGCGGGTCTGAGCATTGGGTTGACGATATCGCCCGGCTGGAGAGCGAACTGTTGCACGATCCCGTCGGTTCCGGCCACGACAAGTGTCTTTTCAAGGTCGACCTCTGCCTCGTGGAGCGCAGCTTCGGCGCTCGCCTTCTCGGCCGGGAGCTGGAACTGCATCTGCGAGACAATGGCCTCGCGGCTCGCCAGGGCCGCGTCCAACGCGCCCTGCTGGGTATCGACCTGCACCCGGATACGATCGACATCGCGCTCCGCGACCGAACCGGGACTGCGGCGCTGCACTTCCGCCCTGGCCGCGAGCTCGTCGACGGCTTGCTGGAGCGCGCCACGCGCCTGAACGATGCGGCCGTCCGCTTCGGCAAGCTGGGACTTGGCGACGACCATCGAGGCATCGACCTCCGCGATCCGCCGGCGGGCCGATTCGACAGCCGCCTCCTGCTCGGTGCTGTCCAGGCGGAACAAGGGCTGCCCTGCCTCCACACGTTGATTGAGCCCGACGTAGGTCTCCGCGACCCGGCCGTTGATCTGCGGCAGGATGGTCACGGTCCGGAACACCGAGGTGGCGGCCTTGGTCGAGGGGTGGAAATAGAAGATGGTCGTGATCAGGCTCACGGTGAGGATCACGCACAGGGTGATGCCCCAGCGCAGCTCGTACCAGACCGAGAACAGGGTGATCTCGCGCCCGACCCGCTTGCCCTGCACGAAGCGGCGATACAGGTAGTCCGGCAGGATGGTCAGCGAGGAGCAGAGTAAGAGCTCGAACATTGGTCATGCCCCCCGTTTGCCGGCCGGCTGGGCAGCGGTCGTTGGGGGCATCGTCTGGTCGGGGGTCGACGCGGGGAGTGGCAGCACTTGGGCAGGCGGTGCCGACGTCTCGGGCGCAGTGCTCGCGGCGATCCGCTCGAGCGAGCGGGCAATGGATGACAGTGGCGTCCCGAAGTCCGGCAATGGCACGAGGGCGAGCAGCAACCCGGCGACCCAGAAGGCATGGTTGTGGGTGAAGAGCGCCAGCAGCCCCAGCACCGCGACGATCTGAAACTGCATCTTCTGGCCGCGGTGCGCCAGTTGCTCGGGCAACGAATGAAGTTTGAGATAGAAGACGCCGACACCGATCACGGCGAGCAGCACGAAGATGGCCATCGCCACGAACAGCACGTCGGTCTCCCCCGGCGCCGTGACGAAGGGGGGTAAGTGGTGGATTGCGGCCGGGTGTATCGGCTCTGCCATCTGTGAATCTCCTCGTCTCGATCGAGTGTCTGTGAATCACCGGGGATCCGAACGTCGGCCTCTTTGCCGATGTGGCGGTCTCGGGCAAACGCCGATCGATTGGTGCCGCCCCAAGGAGAGGCTGATCATTCGCGGATCGATGGTGAAAATCGGTCCGCGGCTCCTGCCCGGCGCGAGCCGCTGAATACTCTAGCTGTTCCCTAACGCGGGTCGAGCGGACCACACGGATCGGCGATGCCGCAGGAACCTGAACGGTCGGCGTGGCTTTGTGGTAGCAGGCCCGGGAGGACGGGGAGCGACAGGATACTCAATATCCCTCTCGTTCGGGTCCGATTTGTCGTGGCATCCCGTCGACCTCTCATCAATTCTCAGCCGGCTGCCCGTTTGCGCAGTCCCTCGGCACGCCGCGCCGCCTCAATGGCCTCGATCCCGGCGCGGTGCAATTCGTTGGGCATGCCATCGCCGACCCGCTCGGGGTCGGTGAGGGAGTCCACCTCAGCTAAGAGGCGTCCTCGGCTTCTTTGCCCGGTGCTTCACTGCACTTCTCGGGCGCATCGATGGAAGTGGCGTTGGGGAACATGTCAAAGAACTGGATGCGCATGCCGTAGCCGTTGACCTTGACCGGGGTCTGCGGACAGTTCCGCGAGATGCGGCTGGCCTGGGCTTGCAGGTCTGCCGAGCCGAACTTGAAGTAGGGCGGCAGGAAGCCCGCGTCTGCGTTTCTGAAGACGAGTGTGTCCGAGGTATCGGCGTAGACCGTCTCGATCCGGTACTGCACCTCGCGCCCGTCGCCGGTCACGCCCGTGATTTGAACCTCCCAGGAATCGGGTCCCCAGAGCAGCCACAGAAAAGCAAGGATGATGACGACGATGACGACAAAGAAAATTTTGGCTTTTTGTTGCATCTCAGGCTCCGTTGTCAATTTCACGATGAACCTAGATCCGGCAGTTGAACGGCCCCGGGTGCGTCCCGTGTGGTGTCCGGTAAGGCGCGACGAGACCTCGTCGTGGTTCTGCGACAAAGAGTTGCAACCCAGTCAGGCGCCGCGCGGAGTGTTTTCCGCGGAACGTAGCGGCCCTCGCCGGGGGGTGAGGTTTCAGATGATCAAGATCGTCAACCGCGTCAAACCCTTGTATGCGGCACGAGGCGGTCAACTGCCGGATCTAGGAACAAGTATAGGCCCCCCGGCTGGATGCTGCTCAGGCACACTGTCGGGCAGACGGTCGTCACAAGCTTTGATCGGCCGGGACCTTGCCTTGAAAGACCCGGTAGACCCTGATGGTGTCGATCAGGATGACCGGCAGTACGACCAAGGCCGACGCCGAAGAGGAGGACGCTCAGGGACGCCGACGGCGCGGTGGCTTGCTCGACGGTTTGGAGGGAGGAAGGGCACGAGGTTTGCGGTGACCTCTGCTCGAAACTCCGTAGAATCCCGAGATCTCGGATTCTCGGTGCCCTCCGCGTCTCCGTGAGAGGCATTTCGGGCGGGCACCAGGGTGCCGGCGTTGATTGATAGGTGGCAAGCGTCCTTACAGACGGATTGACAGCGAACCAGAGACAGACAGGATAGGTCCATGACAACAGCTCTGCCGTCCCTGCTTGATCGCCTCGGGCGCATCGCCCCGGGGGTGCCCGACCTGGTGCGCTACCGCCGAACGGACCTGCCCTATGATCTGGC
>RRYU01018185.1_pt1 | contig 25231 bp, 16 predicted proteins | sample 2162651 | NCBI WGS metagenome assembly RRYU01 (sample SAMN10267283, study PRJNA491782) | microbial mat metagenome | isolation source: biomat in the production well | place: Japan: Minami-Kanto gas field, natural gas well KTG3 | collected 2017-06 | reverse complement strand
GGGCCGCCAGCCGGGGTGTTGGTTTGCTACGGGCCGGGGTGGGCGGCGCATGTATGACGTACGCACTCCAATATCTGCATTGACCTGCTGGTACTGTGAGATTAGTCACGTCATTGGGGGGGAGATTGATGCACGATAGAGAAAGAACATAAACAGACCCGTGTGTGCTTGCGGAGATTTGATTGCCTGAAAGCACGCTCTATACGAGGAAAGGGACATTTCTACCTATGACACGCCTACATGCTATACAATACCTGGGACAATCGATCTGGTACGATCATATACGCCGGGCAATGCTTGATGATGGCGACTTGCAGCGTCTGATTGCGGCTGGTGTAACTGGTGTCACCTCCAACCCGACGATCTTTGAGCAGGCGATTATGGGCAGCACCGATTATGACGACGCACTGCGAACATACGTTAACGATACGCCGGTCGCTGAGATCTATGAATCGCTTGTGTTGGAGGATATTCGGCGTACTGCTGATCTGCTGCGCCCGGTGTATGAACGCACCAATGGCATCGATGGCTATGTAAGCCTGGAAGTCAGTCCCTATGGCTGATAGATCCGTGTCTCTGGCTTGAACGCCGCCCAGGAGAACCAGAAGTGGTTCACCGCCACCACTGGCTCTAACTGGGTGCCAGCGAGCGGACCATCCACGGCACGCCCGAGGACATCCCAGGTGCTGCCTGTCTCGGTGTCGGTGAGCCGTTCCTCGTCGCGGACGAAGGTCAGAGGACGGTCATCGACCATGCGGCTGTAGGCCGCTGCCGCGCCCACATCGCGCCCACCCGCCACCGATCCCGTGTCGAGGGCCGAGGCCGTTCCCGCCTGCCAGAGTACCACAATTGGCTCACCGCCCACCGTGTCATTCACTGCGCCAGCGGCTGCCAGCACCGCGTAGGGATAGGCCACCGCCGCGCCATCCAGATCAACCGTCAGGACACGAGCGGTCGCCGGCAGGACATCGGGTGTGGTCGGGCCATCGTAGAGGAAAGGCGGTTGATTTACATCGTCGTACCCGGCATACGGATTACGTCCATAGTCCCGACGAAAGCCCGTCTCGCGTGAGAGTACCTGTCCATCGGGGTAGGTGCTGGCAAATTCCTCCCAGGCGATGATCGTCGCGGGCAGGAAACGCAGCCGGGTGCCAGCAAACGTACCGGCAATCGCATCGCCGCTGGCCTGTTGCCACCAGCTCTCACTCTGGCGGTCGTACATGATCAGGTTGCTGTAGCGCAGCCGCCCGGTCGTGCCGAAGTCTAGCACCTGATCGCCCACGCGCCGGTCGAAGACGATTGCCGTATTGCACAGGGGACAGAAGGTCACTGCTATCGGCACGCCGCCGACGGTGTCGTTGGCGATCTCGTGCCACATCAGGATCTGGATGGGGTAGGCCCGGGCATCGTCGCTGATCTGCACGAGTACCACTGGCTCCTGCGGCTCCAGCCAGGCGTCGGCCTGGTCAACACCGACAAATCGGGGTGTATCGATCGCCGGGATGCCGTCTTTGGGCGGGCCGCCTGACAGAATCTCGCTGTAGGGCACGGTGTGGCGGCTGAAATCGGTCTGGAACTGCCCGGTGCCAGCGGGGGGCGGCTCGGCGGGCAGGAGTGTTGGGGGCAGCGGAGGGGCCGCGCCTGTTACGTCTGGTAGCGCAGGCGCGGCGTTCTCAACCGGCGCGGCGGGCGTCAGCGTTGGCGTGGAACCAGGTGTGGCATCGCCACAGGCCGCCAGCAGCAGGCTGGCGACGCTCGTTAGCAGGAGTTTTCGGTTCATCAGATACCTCATAGTAGATCTGGTCGCGGGTCGTCAGCCAGCGGCTGCGGTTGGCCGGGAAGGAGCGCTTCTCAGCCAGGCGCAGGGCACGGTCGAGGGCCACCCAGCACATCAGCTTTGAGTAGACAAAGTGCCGCTGTCCGCCCCGCACCTCCCAGATGCCCTCGTCAATCTCCTGCCAGTGATCGCAGACATAATCGGCCAGCTGGCGCAGGTGCGTCCAGAAGTCGTAGGAAATTGGTGCGCCGTATTTGTTGTAGAGGTAGACCGAGTCGAGCAACTCGCCGTAGATGTCAAGTTGGATCTGATTGTAGGCAGCGTTCCCTACCCGCACCGGACGTGATCCGCGATAGCCCTTCAGGTGATCCAGGGTCTCTTCGGGCAGATCGTGACGCCCGTCAATTCCATACATGATCTGCAGCGAGCCATCCGGATTTTGTTCATGGGCGCGCTGCTCAACCCAACCCATAAAGCGGCCAGCCTCTTCGGTGAAACCGATGCGCATCAGGGCATACACGGTGAAGGCGGCATCGCGGATCCAGGTGTAGCGGTAGTCCCAGTTGCGTCCGCCGCCGATGGCTTCGGGCAGCGCACAGGTGGGTGCGGCAACAATGGCACCGGTAGGATCGAAGGTGAGCAATTTGAGACAGAGGGCCGAGCGATAGACCATCTCGCGCCAGCGGCCCGTGTAGGTACATTGAGCCAGCCAGCGGTGCCAGTAGTCGACCGTCTGGGCGAAGCGCTGCTCGATCTCAGACTCACTCGGGCAGGCCACTGGCTCGGCATTGTCGGCCAGTTCGCTCAGCAAAAAGCTAATCGTCTGTCCTTCTTCCAACGTAAAGCATGCGCTCACGCCGTCGCCGTCGGGATCCAGCGGCACCATGGTGGCGAGGCCGACATTCAGCGTAGAGGTACTGAAGTGGACACCCTCAGTGCTAAGCGTGGTCGTGTGGTGCGTGCGGGCGAAGTTGAAAGCCGGGCGGCAGATCATGCGAAAGGCCATACGTCCGCGCACAACGCGCACCCGGCGCACCAGTTGATGGTAGCCGTGCATGTCGTCCGGAGCGCCCACCGGCATAAAGTCGATCACCTCGCCGACGCCGTCATCATCAAGGAAACGTGTAACCAGTACATTAGTGTCGGGCCAGTAGAACTGTCTGGAAGTGACGCCGTCAGGATCGGGTGCAATGCTGAATGATCCGCCCCGCTCATCATCGAGCAGGGCCGCGAAGAGGGCTGGCGAGTCGAAGTGGGGAAAGCAAAGCCAGTCGATCGACCCGTGCATCCCGATCAGGGCGACGGTGTGCATGTCGCCGATGATGCCATAGTGTTCAATGGGCAGATAGGTCATTGTCGTTTCTCCATACTGGCCAGAATAACAATCGCAATTTTCATGTATGTCCCTCGTCGTATCGTCTATCCTATGAACCAGGCATAGCCCTACTGTACCGGGGCATGCCCCAGGCTGCCGTGAGATAGCTTACAGAACATAATCGTGTATGAAGTTGGACGAGGCGACTTTTGGCGTGCGGCAGCATGGCTGCACATGCGAGAGGGCTACACTGATGCTATGTCGTATCAGCGTAGTTGCAGATCGACTATCAGGGGGACATGATCTGAGTCACCGGGCGAGCCGTACTGCTGCGCGAGTACCTGCCATTCTGTGGAGATTAGCACATGATCGATTGCTAACCCCACTCCTGGAATCAGTTGCCAGGTGCCGGGCAGAACAGAATCATGCCAGATCGGTCGCACCTCTGCGCTGGTTGCCAGGTGGCGCATCGTGTAGGCCCAGGGCACCGCGTTGAAATCACCGGCCACGATCAATGGCGGTGAGGCGTTCCGGGCCACCCGGATAATCTCTAGCATCTGGCTGCGGTGCAGCGCACCCCACTGCGGCCACGGTGGCCAGGGGTGTCCACCTACAAAGGACACAGACTGACCGGCGAGCTGCATCTGCACATGATACACGGGAATGCGGGTGGCCTCATTGCGATATACTTCGGCTGTCTCAATCGGCACGCGGCTAAACAACGCCAGGCCCATCGTGAGGCGGCTTGGCTGAATCAGCCGGTAGGGATAGGCGGCAAACGAGGCCTCGATGTGCTGCTGGATGGCATACGAGTATTCCATGAAAAAGATTACATCAGGATTCGTCTGGTTGATCAGATCAACAACGGCATCCAGATCTTCATTCTGATGATAGATATTGTAGACCAGGAGGCGCAGACTGCGCTCTATTGCGGGCTGTGGTTCGGGGGCCACATGCGGGTAGCTCATGATCTGATAGCTGGTGAGGAGCAGAATACCGCAGGCGACAGCGACCCGGCGCCAGGTGCGCTGGTATAGAAACACAAGTAGAAGCAGGAGGGCGAGTAGACGATAGACAGCCACCCCCAGTGCCAGGATGTCGCCAAACCAGTGCCATCTGCCAAGCCACGCACCCGTGGAGGCACTGCCAATGGCAAGGACACAGCAGACCAGGAAAGTGTGAACGAACCGTGTGTGTCGTCTCATAAGCTAGAGAAATCGTGTTGTTCTTCTCGCTGTATAGCCCGATAGGCTGCCTGGTGCATACCGCAATCACATGGCGCTGGCACACAGATTATCATTGCCGCCGGGCATGGATGTTAACAGCGACCATAACGGTAGTGTTTCATCATAGCATATCTGGCGAGGCCGCAGTCCAAAGTTTGTTCAACCTGTACTTGATCTCTCTATTAGATCTAGCGAAACGTAATCTGTCTCACAGATTCTTGCAGCGCTGGCATAGACAATGAAAAGAATACTTGACAGCTCGAAAGGAAAACCAGCATGCCTGAGCAGTACGATGTCATCGTGATCGGTGCCGGTCAAGCCGGGGGGCCGTTTGCTGGCGCGTGCGCACGTGCCGGGCACAAGACGGCCTTGATTGAGGCGGCCCATGTTGGCGGCACGTGCATTAATGTGGGCTGTACTCCGACCAAAACGATGGTTGCCAGCGCACGCATGGCCTATCTTGCCCGCCGCGCTGCTAATTATGGTGTGCAGACCGCTGCCGTACACGTTGATCTGCCAGCCGTCCGACAGCGCACGCAAGATATTGTCACAAGCTGGCGCCATGGCAGCGAGCAGCGTCTGACGCAGGCTGGTGTCGATGTAATCATGGGCGAAGCACGCTTCAGTGGCCCCAAAACGATTACCGTCACCCACAACAATGGTGGGTCGCACGAACTCAGCGCTGAGACAATCGTGATCAATGCCGGCGCCCGGCCACGTGTGCCCGATCTTCCTGGCCTTGACACGGTGTCTTTTCTGGACTCAACGGCGATGCTTGACCTCGAATCGCTGCCAGACCACTTGCTGGTGCTGGGGGGCGGCTATATTGGCCTGGAGTTTGGCCAGATGTTCCGTCGCTTCGGGAGTCGGGTGACCATTGTGCAGCGTGGCCCACGTCTGCTCACCCGTGAGGACGCCGATATCGCCGATGCAGTGGCCACAATCCTGCGTGAGGATGGTATCGAAGTGCTGCTGAATAGTCACGCGCACTATGTAGCACGCGCCAGCGACGGCAGTGTGCGCCTGACGATCGACACCTCTGATAGAAAACAGGTGATCGAAGCATCCCACCTGCTGGTAGCGGTGGGACGGACGCCCAACAGCGACCGACTCAACCTGGCGGTGGCTGGTGTTGCCACCAACCAGCGGGGCGCGATCATGGTCGACGACCAGCTTGCGACAAACGTTCCCGGCATCTATGCCGTGGGTGACGTCACAGGTGGTGCGGCCTTTACGCATATGTCATATGATGACTTCCGCATTCTGAAGGCCAATCTGCTCGATGGTGGCAACAAAACCACCAACGGACGACTCGTGCCCTATACGGTTTTTATCGACCCGCAGCTCGGGCGGGTCGGCATCACCGAGGAGGCTGCTCGGTCGCAGGGGCATTCAATTAGCGTGGCCACCCTGCCAATGAGTCATGTTGCCCGTGCTATTGAAGTCGACGAGACGCGCGGCCTGATGAAAGCGGTCGTTGATACGACCACCGACCAGATCCTCGGCTTTGCTATGCTGGGGATGGAGGGGGGCGAAATTGCCGCTGTTGTGCAACTGGCTATGCAGGGCGGCCTCACCGCCACGGCCCTGCGTGATGGCATCTTTGCCCACCCGACCCTGGCGGAATCGCTGAACACGCTGTTTGCATCCATTTAGTATACCGGTTAGCATGTCGAAAGCCGGATGTGTTCTTTCGATCCTTTGTGGTGTTACCGCCCATATCACGAGCATAGTGTGCAGATGCTCATGGTGTGTGAGATGAAAGGTTCATCCAGACACAATGACACCTATTCCGCTCTATACCGGTGAGATCCCCTCTCTGACGACGGCGCAGATGGTTGAAGTGGATCGGGCGATGATCGATATTACCGGCGTTCAAGTGGTTGATACCCAGGTGGCCCAGGCACTGGTGCAGACGGCCCGGGCGGTCAGGCTGCTGGGGGCACAGGTGATTCTGACCGGCATTCAATCGCCTATGGCACAGACATTGATGCATCTGGGTGTCGATCTGGAAGGCATTATTACGTACAGAACCCTGCAAGCAGGGGTTGCCGCTGTGCTGGCTGGCGCAGAACGCGCTGCATATAGCGAGGAGTTCAGCAGTGGATGAAACAACGCCTTGTGAGCGGTGGAGTGTAGCGCAGCCCCATGTCACTATGTTCATGTTGGCGTGACCCTGAACTGGCTGCGCAAGCATATGAAGGCAAGGCAGGTTGGCTATGGCTCTAACCCCTGCTGGTACTGGTAGATCACGTATGATGCCTGTGCCATTGCAGTGATAGCGGTCTGTTTGTCGGATACATTGTTGCCCATCAGCACAACAATATACTGCGCCCCGCCTGGCAATGTAACCAGGCCGACATCATGTTCTGCACCAGGAAGTGTGCCGGTCTTATGCGCTACGAACACGTTTGACGGTAGCAGCGCCGGTATCTTCTGGTCATCGCGATTACGTCCGAGGGCAGCAATTAATTCGGAACTGCCAGCTACGCGATCCTGGGCGAGCAGTTGCAGCAGCAGTGCCATATCTGCCGGACTGGTCAGATTGTCTCGCCCGGCTTCTATTGCGGCCAGATCCATTAGAAAGCGTTGCGTCTGTGTTTGCGTCAGGCCAAGCTCGCGCATGACCGTGTTCACCTGCTCCAGGCCGCCAATGAAGCGCAGCACCATATTCGCTGCCGTATTGTCCGACTCGCTCAACATGAGTGCGCATAACTCCCGCACAGTATATTTGCTTCCCGCTGGCTCATATTGCAAGACACCCGTTCCACCTACAATATCCGACGTGGCAAGCGTTACCTGTTCATCCAGATTGATCTGCCCGCGTGCGTCTAAAGTATAGGCAGCTACAGCAATAGGAATCTTGATCAGGCTGGCGGCAGAGAAGACTTGCTCGGCGTTCTGCTGGTACACTTCCTGATCGCGCATTACATCGTAGACAACCACACCAAAGATGCCACCGGCGGAGGCCAGTGCATTTTGTAGTTCCTGTTCCGGGAAATTTGCTACCGGAGAAGATGGCTGTGGGACAGTATTGAGACTACCAGGAGTACCAATGATGTCTATATAGATCTTTGTGGGCTTCAAATCATTGCCCTGCACCACACCAGGCTCCAACACCCCCAGATAGACTACGTCCCTGTCGATAACCGGCAAGGAGACGATGGTCAAATCAGGCGTGTAGCGCCACTGCTCTTCACCTGTCTGGACATCAAGCGCATACAGATAGTCATTCTCACTGGTGACGTAGATGGTGCCGTCATTGACAACCGGTGTATTCACCCAGTCACCTGCCGCAAAACGCCATTGTTCCTTGCCGCTCTGGGCATCAACGGCAAACAGGTAGCCGGCATAATCGCCCACATAGACAGTGCCATCGACTACCACCGGCTGACTTGAAGCGCCTGCTGCCATATCCATTGACCATAGCTCCGCCGCTGTCGCCAGATCAAAGGCATAGAGTCGCCGATCTTCGCCGCCGATATAGACAACCCCGTCACCTACCGTCACCGCAGGCAGATAAATTCTGTTGAGCATTTTTCGTAGCGTAAAGATCCAGGTGTTCCACTTTATGGGCGAGGTAAACAGAACCTCGCCTGCTGCATTGCGTAACTCACCAGTCAGTGTCGCTGACTCGCCAGATAGAGTCATAAATTCACTGCCAACAGTAGCTACATATGGCAATCCCTCAACCGTGAATAGCATATTAGAAGGTTGATTGACAGGATGCGCTTCCACATACTCGTTCTCCTCATACGTCACAGCCGTTGTCGGATTGCCTTCAGTAATAGCTCCGTCCTGCACTGCAAATAGATTAGTCGGATTAAGGGAATACAACACCTGTGATTTAACATCCGAGATGACCTGAAACTCCATGCGCTGGAGGCGTTCGACCGGAACCGGATTCTCCGGAGCGGGAGCCTGTTTAGCCGCAGCCGGTGATGGACATATTGGCACATTGCTGTAACTTTCGATAGCCTCTGCAAACGCACCTTCTCGGCCATCAAATTCATTACGTACAGTAGCTTCATTGCTGCCGAATGGCTGACCGACATCAAATCTGCGGCCCCTCAATGATGGTGCCTGGCTGCCTCGTGCGAGGACATTGAAATACACGCCAGGTTTTACGGCTTCACGTACTTCCTGTGACACACGCGCAAAGATGTAACCATCTGCGTTGACCTGGGTCTGGGCGCTGGCTGCCAGCGTGCGCCCAATGATGTCTCGGCGGAAGCCAGTGTATGCGCACTCTTCATAAAAGAAGAGGTCGAGCGTCTCATTTGGTTCAAAACCAGTGGCAAAAATATACTCGGTAGCGGTAATATCTCGTGCACCCGCGCCACTGCTAAGCGGCTGAAGCGTGCGTGATTTGTCAGAAAAAGCGATCTGGTCAGTAAGCTCGAATGTGGTCTGAAACTCCCCATCTGGAGTCTGCGCGTGAACTGTGTAGACACCCGGCACATAGTCAGGAAGCGCCGTAAAATCCGACGCCTCGACCGTAGCGAGCAGAGTATCGTCGCTCGGATCGATTGTGAAGCTGGCAGTCCGAATCTGTTCTCCCAACGGATTGATAATGTACTCCTCAACCGGGCCTGGCGTAAAAGCCACATAGCAGATCGTCACCGTTTCAGCAATATCTATCACCGCTTCGCCAAAGAGCGAGAGATGCGTAAACAGGATAGGTTCCTCTTGCTCGGCAGCGTTGGTGACACAGTTACCGCGTGTGCCTGCGCCGCCCTGAGCTGGCACAAAACCAAGTTGCTGAGCGATATTGATCGGTTGGGGTAGGGGCTGCATATTGACCATGATGGCATCGGCAGAAGCCCTGGTTGTACCATTACCCGGAGCCTCGCTTTCCGGCCCGCCTGCTGGATCAGATACAGCATCCGCCAATGTGCTAGTGTAACACTCTACATCTTCAAAGGCATTGGCAGCAGCATCAATTGCGCCAAAGGTAAGCCGCGCCTGTTCGGTGATGCCGGGAATAGTCCCAACCAGAGTGAGCGTATCTGCACTGGTATCGATAACTAATGTCGCTTCGTCGATAACACGATTACCTATTGTTTGATACTCCTCATTCAATTCGCTTTGCCAGACATCAGCCTGGGCAAAGTCGGCGATAGGCAATGCATCTGGTGGCTCAGGTGACTCGCCTATCCATGAGGAGGCACTCATTTCGTAATCATTAGTGCTCTCGCTACGTTCATCATCAGGGCGTTGATCTTCGTCTATATCAATATGTACTTCCCAACGGTATTCCAGCGCCCCTTTTTCTTGCTGCTCATTTATGGGCAGTTGTTCCGGTATATCACGCAGGCGCATGATTACCACCAGTACCTCACCGTTGAGCTTCGTGCTGACCTCAACAATATCGACATGGGCGGGAAGGTCAGACTCCTCGGCATCACGCACGGTTTGATGCGGGCGAATCGCCGTGCCGCCTTCCGTGCAAAGCTGGCTGAATGCTACGGGAGTGGTAGCTGGATCGACAGATTCTCCTGATAAAGCTGAATGAACAGGTTCGGGGGTACTGGCAACTGGCGCACCAGAGTTGCATGCAGATAAAAATATCGTCACACAGAACAAAAGGGTAAACCAGACAATAGCTATGCGCTGATAAGACATCACATCCTCATATAAATTATACATTGACTTCATTGCATTCCCACCCGTGTGGAATGGGGCGTCCTAGAAAACGATAAATTGCTGCTAATTGGCATTGATATGTCTTGATATAAGGCACATCACTCAGGCTGCACTTATCACTATTCTCTTTACATGCCTTGGTACGTTGCAACAATGCAAGCGCCTTTTCGTAATGATCAACTGCTTGCTGATACTGCTCAGGCTCTTTGCGTGCAGGATTCTCGCAATCTGGTTTGCAGATAATGATCGCCCCCAGACGTGCGTGGGCATGGGCTGCCAGACGCCGCAAGCGGTCATCTCGACGCAAGCGGCTTTGTGTGCGCTGCTGATCTGGTTGCTGCGCATGAGTCGGGGCACAAAGACTTTCAGCACTCTGGTTCTCACCAGGAGACCCATCTAGCGCAGCACAGTAGCTGTTAACCACCTGCTCAAAGGTGGCCTGCGCTTGATTCCAATATTGGGCTTCACCCCGGTCAGCGCGCAAAAAATATATTCCCCCCCGACTCAAAGCCATTTTGGGTTGCATATCCATGCTTGATGTAAGGTCGGTGGTTAACAAAGCCTCAGCGGTAAATGCTTCATCGTAGCAGCGCAAGGCCAGGTCTAAATACTGGTCGGTTGTGAGTGATGGAACTGTATCCAACTCAGCACAGGTTGTATGTGCATCTACGGTATGGGTGGGATGCGTTTCCGGGTTTGAGTGAGTCTGCTCGTGCTGATGTTGTTCCAACGCAAGCGAATATAATATCGCAGCCCTGGTAAGGAATGGACGGGGATATTCAGGCCAGATGCAGTGCGCCAGGGCAGCATGATGCATAGCTTCACTATAATTTTTTTCGGTGTGTTCCAGTGCGCCAAGAAACAGATGAATGACGGCTTTGTGCGTTGCCGCTGTTTCCCCAGTCAGGCAGTCGCTAGGAAGGCTTATATCCGGACAGTGGGCTGTTTCGCCTTCACCCACCAGTTCCAGTCCCAGTGCCAGGCAAAAGTCCTGGCGGGCATATGTGAAATCCTCTACGGCATACGACTGCAACCCTCGGACGAAATGCTGGAGCGCAGCGAAACGTGGTGCTAGATTGTCTTGCATGCGGCGACTACTGACCACATCCACCGGATATTCAATAGAGGAACCAAACTGTTCCGGTCCGATGATTTCGACGCCCTGACTAAATCCAGGGAATATGCCAGTATCTGCCACATAAAACTCTGGTGTAAAGGTTGCCCAACCAGGGCGCGTTGGTTCAATCACCCCATATACAACAATACTTGCATTCATACGTTCCGCAATAGTCAATGCCTGGGCATAGCGTTCTTCTTTGGTGCCTGTGATCGTCCAGACGCCCGCATCATCCCATCCACGAATATTGCGTAGATCTTCCTTCAGGACAGCATAGATACGGTTACTCAGACTATGCCCCTGTTCACTTTCACGAACCGTATCATCATCATCTAGTGTCCCGATGCCAGCTACAACTGTATTCCACTCGCCTGATGGCATGGGTGTCGGTTGTTCCGGCAGAAGGTGCAGGTCACTGAGAAACCAGTATGCCACGGCGATACATAAGGTGATACTGATCGCAGAGAATAAAAGTCGCCGTGGCAGCGGTTGCTGCTTGATCCAGGAGAGCCAGGTTATATGATAAAGATTCTGAATATTCTGGATGAGATGACCAATATGATGGCCTGTCCCATTAATATCGCGAACCGTAATGTCTCCCTTAATCGTATCACCCTGAACCTGGTCTCCAGAATGTGGGGTGACTGAATCTTTTGAATTGTCACTGCTCTGGTTTGGGGTGTTAGCAGAATTGTCGGTCATATACGCCACCTGCGCTTATTCTAGTCGCATTGGATTATATTTGTGTAACCGTTCAGGCGGTACCTGCGCCAGTGGGGGCGCGGGGGCCTGCGGCCCCCGCAAAACCTTCTGTTCGACCCGTTGTGGCGGCTTTGCCGCCACAACGGGTCGAACAGAAGAGACTCCGGGAGGGGCATTGCCCCTCCCGACCACCTCACCTGAACGGTTACATATTTGTTGCGGCACAGTGCCTACACCTACTATATTCAATCGCTTGACAGTTCGACTATCTCACGGTATACTCGCGCATCAAAGCGAAACAAGTGAATAGTATTGATTTTCGATTGAGACAGGTGCGCCACCCGCCCGGATGCGCGGCGCATAAAGGGGGAAGCCGGTGAGAGTCCGGCGCTGTCCCGCAACGGTAACATTGTAGTGTGTGATTTCATGTTTACAATGGTGATTGTCGCGTTACAATCATGTCATTGTACATCTGAGATCTCGCTAGCAGTGTAGCCCGATAACCCGCCTGAATCATTGTGTTCGTGTACACCTTCGCGGAAAAGGCGACCGAGCAGTGCTGACAGGCGTTGTGCATATGCCTGTTCTTCCTGTTCAGACATCAGCGGCCTCCCCGACGGAGCGCCGTTTTTTTGTTGCCCGCGCCGATGTCATACTGGGATGTTCAGGGTATGCGAAAGGAACTTTGTTGAAGGTACAACGTCTGTCTGGTTTGCTCAGGGGTGTTACGCTGGTGGGTGTGCTGGCGCTGTTGTTGGCGAGTTTGGAGACGGTCGGGTTACGCTTTGTGCTGGCCGAGCAATCTGGGCCACGGCTGGCCCGGGATCTGACGGATACGTATCCTTTTTATCAGGAGGATGCGATTGCTAAAGCGGTGACGTATCTGCAAACGCAGCAACTGGACAGCGGGGCGCTCGATGCCTTTAGCTTCGGGTCGGCGGAACCAACCGGGACGCTGCGGGCGATCCTGATGCTTCATGCGGTTGGCTATCCGACCGATACGCTGGTTTCCAGCCAGAATAAAACGCTGATTGACTATCTTGAGGCTGAGGTGGTCAACTATGTGTATCAGAATGACACGCCAGCAACTGCGAATCTGTTCCCTGGCCGCGCTGGCCAGTTGCTGGCAGCAGTCGCGGCGGCGGGCAAAGACCCGCATGCCTTCGGTGGGGTTGATCTGATTGCTGAACTGAATGCTGTCTATAGTGCCGCTGGCAATGGAAGCTATAGCACTGCGGCAAAGGAAGGCCTGGTCGATGGGTCGGCGAGTGATGTCAATCAGGCGCTGGCTATTCTGGGCCTGGTGAGTGCCGGGCAGCCGATTCCAGATGAGGCGACAGACTGGCTGCTCAGTCGGCAGAATGAGGGCGGAAGCTGGAGCAGTAGTGTCGATACGACCGGTTTTGTGCTGGTGGCGCTGATTGGGAGTGGCAATGTACCGCCTACCGATGCGGCTGTTCAGCGGGCGCTGGATTTCTATAAGCGTACGCAGACGGCGACAACGGCGTTGTGGGGTGATGCCAGTGGCGGGGAACCGGCGAATGCAACCGGTTGGGTCATTTCAGCTCTCTCAACGGCCGGTTTTGTGCCTACCACCGCAAGCTGGGCTACGGGGGGCACAAATCCACGCACCGCGCTGGTTGATCTCCAGTTCGACGAAGGCGCGATTGGGGCGAACTTTATCAACGCCTATTCGACGCTTGAGGCGTTGTATGGCCTGACTGACCAGCCGCTGTTTATGACCACGCCCCTGCGCGTACAGCGGGCACTGACCTGGATGGCCGAGGGGCAGACGCCATCTGGCGGTTGGGGCTTTTCGCCGTATGACCCGGACGCTGATCCGCCGGTCACTGCCTCGGCGGGGGCGACGCTGGATGTGTTGCTGGCTTTTGTTGCAGCCGGGTATGATCCGGCCAGTGTCACCAGTTCTAGCAATAATTCTGCACTTGACTATCTTGCAACGGCTGCTGAAGACTATACCCGTGATGATAGCGATATTATTTTTCCGGCGCAGACTGGTAAGCTGATTGTGGGGCTTAGGGCAGCCGGACGCGATCCAACTATGTTTGCCGGGCTGGATCTGGTAGCGGATCTGGGTTCGACGTTACAGGCGACTGGCGCGTATAGTACCACTGCGTCGCGTGGCTTTGCCACCGGGGCGGCCAGTGCCACCACGCAGGCGTTTGCGCTGCTGGGGCTGGCGGCGGCTGGCCAGAGCATTCCGCTGGAGGCGACGGACTTTCTGGTTAGTCTGCAGCAAGATGACGGGGGTTGGGGTGATGTGGATGCGACCGGGATAGCGTTGCAAGCCTTAGTTGCGGCGGGTGTTCCGGTCACCAATGCCGCTGTTGTCGATGGCGTTGCCTATCTGCGCGAGAGCCAGCTTGCTACGGGCGGCTGGGAGGCGTTTGGCGCATTTAGTACCAATGCAACTGCCTACGCCATACAGGGCTTGCTGGCCGTGGGTGTCGACCTAACTGGCGATCTCTGGCTGAAAAATGGCCGCTCGGCGCAGGGTGTGCTGGGTAGTTATCAGAAACCTGATGGCCCGTTTGTGGCTAATTGGGATTATGCCAGCATAAGCGCGTTCTATAATCCTACCGCCGATAGCCTTTTTGCTACGCAGCAGGCTGTGCCAGCGCTGCTTGGCGCTGTGTATCCCTATTCCGCCACAACAACGCTGGCGACATTTAGCCCGATCAAGCGCGGCCCTGATCCTGACCGCATGGTGGCTGGTGCGGCCTCGGCAACATTCAGTGCAGATGGGCAAACTGTGCTGATGTCGGTGCCGTATGGTAGTGATCTCAACGGCGATGGCGAGGTAACGCTGGAATGGAGTGTACAGGAGAATGGTCGCCAGCTGGCGGCGTCTGAACCGGTAACGCTTACCCGTGGCGTGGGCGTGTTTACCGGCACGCTCGACCTGAGTGAGCGCGATGATGTGTCGCCAGTGGATACGCTGCTGTTGCGAACCACGTTTAGCGATAGCGCGGATGGTGTGCAGGATGGCGAAGCTTTCTCAACCGAACCGGTACTCGTCGAGAGTATGCGGTCGCCGCTACGGATCTATTTGCCGCTGGTGCGCAGGTGATCGGGCCATATCGTCGGCATCTGCCAGCCCGCCTGGCGCTTATGCTGCTGCTAGCCGCCCTGTTGCTGCCTGGATCGCGCCTGCAGGCTGATACGCTGAACTATGCCGGACTGGTTGTGCGCCTGGGCGACCAGTCCGTGCTGACGCGCTGTGTGGCTTTTAGCGAAGCAGAGATCAGCGGCATTGATCTGCTGCAACGCTCCGGGTTGCAACTCGACATAAGTATTGACCCGGCATTGGGCAGCTTTGTCTGCATGATCGAGGGCGAGGGGTGTGCGGCTGCAAACTGTCTGTGCGCCTTCCCGCCCACCTACTGGCGCTACTGGCTGCGGGCAAACGAGGACTGGCAGGCGGCGCCGGTGGGCGCGGATAGCCGGGTTGTGCAAGATGGCGACGTCGACGGCTGGACGTGGGGGGCCGGGCCGACGGATCAGACCGATGCGCCGCCGTTGCTAGCATTCACAGATATCTGTTCAGTGCAGACAATTATTTATTTGCCGATTATTCAGGGTTAGGATGCATATATTTTTCGGTCTTCTCCAATCCTGGTTGCGCCGGGTTTCCCGTGCCAGCATCGTGGCTGCTATTGTGGTTGGCCTGGTGCTGGTGACGTTCAGTAGTGGCCATACGCAGGATAATCAGGACGAACGCAAATATGCCGGGCTGGTGATTGAGTATGCCGAGGGACAATTTGAACAGGTGTGTGTCACCTGGGAGAATGCCCTGTCCATCACGGCCCAGGAATTGCTGGAACGGGCTGAACAGCAGTCGGATCTGACCGTTGCTATTCTGGCCGCGGCGGATAATGATGGCTTTGCCGCCGTTTGCCAGATCAATGACGTTGGCTGTCCGCTGGATGCGTGTGATTGTGCTTATGACCCGAATACAGATGAGAGTCGCATGTGGCTGGCCTATCAACTCAAGCAGGGGCTGTGGGAGCAACCTGTCGGCGGTGCTGTGAACATCAGCAACCGCAGTGTGTTTACCGGTGATGTCGAGGCGTGGGTGTGGGGGCATCAGGGCAATGTCAATCGTAACGCCACACAGCCCTCGCAGATGTTTCGCTTTGAGCAGATCTGTGTGATTGCCACTCCGTCGCCCACGGCTAGCGCGACAGTGACGGCCACAGTCACGTCTACGCGCACTGCTACATCTGAACCAACCCGTAGCCGCCGCTGGTCGCTGCCTACGGATACAGTCACGCCGACGTTTACCCCCACGCTTACGCCCACAGCGCAGCCGACGGCGGTTGTGCGGTCGGGGGGGAACACAGCGGTTTATCTGCCGCTGCTGATCAATCTGGCCGGGTCAACGGTTGAAGCGGTAAAGGCTGTCACGGCAGTGCGGGCCGCCGTTGAGCCAGCGAATGCGCCTGAACCCACGCAGGTTCTTGTTGCCACGTCCACGCAACCGCCCGTGGGGGAACCTGAGGCTACGCTTGTCCCACCACCATCACTCACTCCTGAACCAACGCAGCCCCTGCCTACGCCAACGCAGCCCCTGCCTACGTCTACGGCTATCGGGACGACAGCGCCAACGATGATCATCGAAGCGACGTCGTTGCCATTTGGGAATGCTGATTCTGGCGACAGGCCCGGTCTGGATCAAGAAGATCTTGTTGCCCGCGCAGCCAGCGTCGATCTGCCAGGGCGTCCTGCTTTCCAGGAAGATCTTGTATCTGGCAGTACTACGCCGCAGATAGCATCATCGCCTACGTTGGATAGCCAGGCAGTTGCGATGGAGGCTGGTAACGATGTCGAAGCAATGCCAGCGGCTCCGGTGGAAGTGGATGCGGCCCTGTCTACTGATGTGCCAGCCTATACGGGCCTGGCGGCGTGGAGTGGTTATCTTGTGCTGGGACTGATCGTGGTGGCGATGCTGGTGTTGCTGCTGGCTTTCTATGGCATGTGGCGCAACATGGTTCGTCCCGTGAAGTCACGCAGTCATATAGAGTATGAGGAACTATAAATGTCTATTCACCCGACAAAATCTGCATGGTCGCACTGGCAGCGATGCGCTATATGTACTGTTAGACATGGTTCACGTTTTCTGTACCGTTTAGTTGGACGATTCGCCATCTCCTCCCTGCCCCCCTCTCCCTCAGGGTTATGCATTACCCACACATCGGGGGAGCGGGGGCCGGAGGCCCCCGCAAAAAATTGTTTTCGGTTTGCTTTGGCGGCAAAGCCGCCAAAGCAAACCGAAAACAATATAATCCTGGCGGAGCGCAGCCCCGCCGGCAGCCGTGGACGGCAGGAAGCTACCTGTTCTACCGCATCAGGATGCGGTACACTTGTGGATCATGATAAGCCCTCAGGGAGAGGGGGGAAACGGGGCGTCCGGTTCCCCCCCCCCCTGCACGGGGCGGGGGCCAGGGGGTGGGGTAACTCACGCGACCAATCTGTCTGTGCTATGTAACGTACAGTTGGACATCCTGAAACCATGTCTTACAAAGCATGCCAGATTATGCACAGTTCTGGTGCTGCTGCTGCTGGCCGCATGTGGTGGTACAGCAGCCACACCTACCGCTGTGCCGACGATAGAATCGACGATTCCCGCCGCCGATGCACTATCCGCTAATCTGACCGATGGCTGTGTGGAAAGCTATGACCCCGCGATTGATTATTTTCCAGCGAAGGCCAGCCTGACGCATGCTGATGGCCTGACGATTGATTATTTCAACAACTACAAGGTTGTCACGGTGCTTAACCCCTGGCGCGATGCCGATGTCACCTTTCAGTATGTGCTGGTGCAGTGTGGCACACCTGCGCCGGACGGCTATCCTGATGCGCAGGTGATAGATGTACCGGCCCGGTCGATTATTACCATGTCAACCACTTTTCTGCCGCATCTGCAGGAATTGGGCGTACTGGATCGGCTGGTGGGCGTGGATAGCTTCGCTTATATCAACACACCGGCGGTACGCTCTCTGGTTGACGCAGGCACTCTGACCGAGATTGGCAACGGCATGCAGGTGAATGTCGAGAGCATCATTGACCTTGATCCGGGGGTGATCATGGCCGACGGCATTGGCGACCCGCAGAGTGATGTGCATCCAGTGTTGCTGGAGGCGGGCTTGCCGGTGGCACTGAGTGGCGAATATATGGAAACCTCGCCGCTGGGCCGGGCCGAGTGGGTCAAGTTCATGGCCGCCCTGTTTAATCAGGAAGCAACCGCCGAAACATCTTTTGCCAATAAAGTGACACAGTACAATGACCTGGTCGCCCAGGTCGCAACTGTCACCGAGCGCCCGACCGTCTTTACCAATTCGCCGTTCCAGGGAACCTGGTATATCTCCGGCGGCAACAGCTATATCGCCCAGATCCTGGAAGACGCGGGGGCTGCGTATCTATGGGCTGATGATGACTCGACCGGCAACCTGCTCTTGAGTTTCGAGACGGTACTGGATCGAGCGGCGGATGCAGATTTCTGGGTGACAACCAGCACCTGGAACAGCATCGACGAGGCGCTGGCCGAAGACGAACGCTTCGCCGAGTTTGCCGCTGTGCAAAATGGTCGCCTCTACAACAACAACGCCCGTGTGAACGAGCAGGGCGGCAACGACTACTGGGAGAGTGGCGTTACGAACCCGCATATCATCCTGGCCGACATAATCAAGATCTTTCACCCGGAACTGCTGCCGGAGCATGAGTTGTACTATTATCAGCAGTTAAAATAAGTTTGATGTGAACAGAGACGATGGACGGTAGGGTCTCTCACGGGTAGGTTTTTGGGGCGGATTGCATCAGGACGACCGATAGCCCCTCACCCCCCTGCCCCCCTCTCCCCAGCGGGGAGAGGGGGGTATCGTCCTGGCGATGTGACGCAGCGGCACAGCCGCTGCGTCACATCGCTGAATTGTCTCCCCCTCCCCTGTTAGGGGAGGGAGTAGGCTTTCAGGGGCAGGTTTTTTGATGGATGGCGTTCTAACGCGATCCGTAGGGACAGGCTTCTGCCTGTCCGTGCGGGCGTTTTCCGCATCAGGACGTCCTGCGGACGCGCAGAAGCGCGTCCCTACGGAAACAACCTACCCGTGAGAGGAGGGGGTAGGGGGGTGGGGTATGAAGCCTGGCATGGGCATGGGGCGAAAAAACCTACCTCTGTGAAGACGGTAGGGGCGGTTCGCGAACCGTCCCTACGAACAAGCCGTATTGCTGACCACGAAGAGTATGAAAGCGCGAAATAAGCATGTATATGCGTTCTCTTCGTGCCCTTCGTGGGCTTCGTGGCTAAACACACACAATTTTTTATTTGTACACAGCAGGAACACCTATGGCAAACATAACACCTTCAATACGCCGCGTATCCGACATGGTCTGGCCGCGCCTGGGCATGCGTGGCCTGGTGCTGGTCGGACTGGTTGCCGGGCTGGTAGGGATGTTTCTGCTCAGCCTGGCCACCGGGTCGGTGTCTATACCACTTGACCAGATTCTAGTTATTCTGCTGGGCGGTCAGCCGGAACGGGCGACCTGGGCCAGTATTGTGCTCAACTTTCGCTTGCCCAAGGCGCTGACAGCCACGCTGGCCGGGGCGGCCCTGGCGGTTGGCGGCTTGCAGATGCAAACGCTCTTTCGTAACCCGCTGGCCGACCCGTTTGTGCTGGGCGTCAGCTCCGGAGCCAGTCTGGGCGTGGCGCTGGTGGTCTTGTCGGTGGGCATGTCGGCCAGCGCATCGCTGCTGGCCGTGGCCGGTTTTCTCAGCAATGTCAGCCTGGTGCTGGCCGCATGTGTTGGGGCGGCGGCGGTGTTACTGGCGGTACTGCTGCTGGCACGCTATGTGCAGCATAGTGTCACCCTGCTTATTCTGGGATTAATGATTGGCTACCTGACCAGCGGTATGGTCAGTTTGCTGCTTTACTTTAGCATTGCCGACCAGATCCAGGCATATATTGCCTGGACATTTGGCAGCTTTGGTGGGGTGACATGGAGCCAGATGCGCGTGCTGGCTCCGCTTGTGGTGCTGGGATTGCTGCTGGCTGCCGGGTTGTCGAAGTCGCTGAATGCGCTGCTGCTGGGCGAGGCGTATGCGCATAGTATGGGCCTACCGGTCAAACGGGCACGTTTCTGGATCATCAGCAGCACAGCCATGCTGGCCGGAGCCGTGACAGCCTTTTGTGGCCCGATTGCCTTCCTGGGCATTGCGGTTCCGCACTTCTGTCGCAGCCTGTTTGGCACGTCTGATCATCGCATACTCATGCCCGCTGTGATGCTAATGGGGGCGATCTGTGCGCTGGTAGCCGACCTGATTGCCCAGTTGCCCGGCAGCGACACGGTTTTGCCCCTGAATGCGGTTATGTCACTGATTGGTGCGCCGGTCGTTGTCTGGATCATTTTGCGGCGCAACCAGGGGAAAGGCGTATCTGGGGTATGAACAACACCGTGTTGACCACTAATGCGCTGAGTATTGGTTATAAGACGCGCACCGATGTCGGGGCAGCGGTGCGTATCCTGGCTGCAGCGCTGGATCTCAGCCTGCGTCCTGGTGAACTGGTTTGTCTGCTCGGCCCCAACGGCGTTGGCAAGTCTACGTTGATTCGCACGCTGGCAGGCATGCAGCCGCCGCTTGCCGGGCGCGTTATGCTGGCAGGCACAGATATGGCCATCCTGCCTCCACGTGATCTGGCACGCCGTCTGAGTGTTGTGCTGACCGAGCGTATCGATGTGGGCAATCTCTCGGCCTATGCGCTGGTGGCACTGGGGCGGCATCCCCACACCGACTGGCTGGGCCGGCTGACCCCTCAGGATGAAGCGGTAGTGCGCTGGTCGATAGAGGCAGTTGGCGCGGTTGACCTGGCCTGTCGTCAGGTTCACGAACTAAGCGACGGCGAACGCCAGCGTGTGCTGATTGCCCGTGCCCTGGCGCAGGAACCGGCTGTGTTGATCCTCGACGAGCCAACCGCCTTTCTGGATCTGCCCCGGCGTGTCGAGATCATGCGCCTGTTGCGTCGTCTGGCACATACCACCGGGCAGGCTATGCTGGTTTCGACCCATGATCTCGATCTGGCCCTGCGCAGTGCCGACCTGCTCTGGCTGATGGCGGCAGGTGGCACAATGCATGCAGGTGCGCCAGAAGATATGATCCTGAGTGGCGCATTTGAGGACACGTTTCATAGCGAAGGGGTGGCCTTTGACCGGCAGGCGGGTGCATTCCTGATCAATCCGCAGATTCAGGGCCAGGTGGCCCTGGTGGGAGATGGCCTGCTGGCCCACTGGACCCGACGTGCGCTTGAACGAGCCGGTTTTGCGGTGAACACGCAAGATGCCCATAAGCCCCTGTGTGTTAGCGTTTATCTTGACCATAACCGACCTGTCTGGCAAACCAGCGTGAACGGAACCGATCAGGCCCATTATTGCTTGTACGACCTGGTGCGCTATGTGCGTAACATAGGGCCAGGGCTTTTTACCTGATGTGAAAATAGGCAGTCCATCTTACCGCAGCGGGCGCAGAGGACGCAGAGAGCGCATCTTTTTTCATCCCGGCGGTGTGCGCACCGCGCATGGATGGCTGATGTGAAAATAGAGTAGCACCGGCATCCTGCCGGTGATGACGCCCCTTTTCATCCCGGCGGTGTGCGCACCGCCTCATGCGCACGTTTGATCATGCCCCTTCCTTAGTGAGTATGTGATCCCGGAACCTCCGAACCTCCCCATTCGATTTTGTGGGCAACGATGAAATGGAACCGGCGTAGGGGCAGGAACCGCAGAGCGTCAGGGAGAATACCTCATCCTGACATTCACATATGTTGATAGTGCTGAATCAGGGTGCTTTTTTCACCGATTGCCAGCGGCACTATGCTATGGTATCCTCTGATCAATCTGACCACGATCGGTCTCTACTCACTGTCTGCACTCTGACGACGGCAACCACACAACAATGAACCATACAACCCTCCAATCCATCCTCCAGCAGGCGCAGGCCCGCCTGACCGCCGACCGAACCGGCGTTTTGGCAGACACGGGCATGCCCGCTGGCCTGGCCTACCTTGTTCTGCCGCTGCTGCAGGAACTGGCCGCCACCGACGATATCGGTGACGTGAGTGATCTGCTGGGCAGGCTGGTCGAGAAGCAGCACCGTCGGACGCTGCTGGCCGCGCTGGCCAATCCGCAGGAGGCGCTCCGTACCCTCGCTGAACAGACACCACTGCACGCTGCGTGCCAGGCATTGCTGGCCGCCCTGAGCGATGCGCCAGCAGCACAGGATGCCGCTGCACGCCAGGCGATGCAGGCCAGTGATGGGGGCCAGATCCACCATGCGACCCAGCAGACGATCTATGGCGACTATCACGCTGCGCCCCCTGACCCAAACCTGCCGCGCCAGGAACGCGCGCTGCTGACCTATCTGGACAGTATGGGCCACCTCTGCAATGCGCTGGCGCTGGGGCCGCTCGATCCCACCGATGCGGCCCATCGCCGCCCGCTGGAGCTGGCGCGGGTGTATATCGGTCTGCATACAACCACCCAGGTCGAGCTGACCGAGGACGAACAGGCCGCCCGACCTGAACAGCCAGGCCAGCGCGGCGAGCGCGAGACACGTCCCCTGACCGCGCTAGAGGCACTGGCCCACATCGGGCAGCGCCGTCTGCTGTTGCTGGGTGCGCCGGGCAGTGGCAAAAGCACGTTTGTCAATCATCTGGCTCTCTGTCTGGCCGGGGCAGCGCTGTGTGCCCGCCGCACGGATGCCTTTTCCCCGGAGGGCGGCTGGCTGGCGCAGGTGCCAGGCTGGACGCTGGGTGATCTGCTGCCGATCCGCCTGGTCTTGCGCGACTTCGCTGCCTTTACGCCGCTGGCCCGGGCCACGCAGGGGTCGGTGGCGCTGCTGCGTGATTTTCTGCAGGCGGTGCTGGAGGCAGACGACTGTGCTGATGCCCTGGAGCCGCTGACCACGGCGCTGAGCGACGGCCAGGCGATCCTGCTGCTCGACGGGCTGGATGAGGTGGTCGGCACACCCGTGCTGAACCGGGTGGCCGAGAGCATTCAGGCGACGGCGCGGGCCTATCCCCGCAGCCCCATCCTGGTTACCTGCCGCATCCTAGACTACCAGGCCGAGCGGCTGCGCCAGCTTGCCGGGTTTCCCACGCAGACCCTGGCGGATCTGAGCGATGCCCAGATTGACCAGTTTGTGCAGAACTGGTACTGCGAGCTGGCGCTGAGCGGGCGGCGCGCCAACCAGCAGGCGCAGGAGGATGCCCAGGCGCTGCAGCAGGCGATTGCCGCCCGCCCGGAGCTACGCGAGCTGGCGCGGCTGCCGCTGCTGCTCACCGTGATGGCCCTGGTGCATACCAACCGGGGCAGCCTGCCCGATGCACGGGCGCTGCTCTACGATGACTGCATTGACATCTTGCTGCTGCGCTGGCGGCAGCAACGTGGCGCGCAGGATCTGCTGACGCGCCTGGAGCTGCCGCAGTTCCGTAGCAGCGACCTGCTGGCATTGATGGCGCGTCTGGGCTTTGCGGCGCACGAGCTGGCCGAACGCCACACCGACACCAACAACCGTCCCGCTGACCTGAGCGAGAGCGCCGTGATGCAGGTGCTGGCCGAAGGCTTTGCGCCGTATGACGCTGCCCGCAAGCACGCCCTGGCCGAGCAGGTGCTGCATGCGCTGACGCAGGGCAACGGGCTGCTGCTCCAGCGCGGCCCGGCGGTGTACGCCTTCCCTCATCGTACCTTCCAGGAATTCCTGGCCGGCTATCATCTGCTCCGCCAGCCCAATGCGCAGACACTCTGTCTGGAGCGAGCGCCCCAGGCGCACTGGCACGAGGCCTTGCTGTTGATGGCGGGCTACCAGGTGCTGGCCGGCGGCGAGTTTGATAAGCCGCTGGGCCTGGTCGAAAAACTGCTGGCGCGGTCGCCCGGCGAGCAGGTGCTGGCAGGCGACCTGCTCATACTGATGGGCCGTGAGCGCCTGACCAACTATGACCCGACCCTGCTCCAGCCCGGCGGTCTCTGGCGGCGTGTGTACCGGGCGCTACTGAAACTGGCCGTCCAGGGCCAGGCACCCAGCGTCCCGGCGGCCCTGCGCGTGCGGGCCGGGCTGCTGATGGGGCGGATGTGTGTCTATGAGACCACCGCCACCGCCGCGCCCATCGTTGATCCCCGTCTTCCGCTGGCGGTGATCGGGCTGCCCAGCCAGCACACCCCCGGCTGGCGACACTCCCTGGCGGCCTACTGGTGTCCCGTGGCGGCGGGGCCATTCTGGTATGGCGATGATCAGACGGATAGTCCGCTCCAGCAGATCGTCCTCCCGTACACCTTCACCATCGCCCGTTACCCAACCACGAATGCCGACTTCGCCCGCTTTGTGGCTGCCGGGGGCTATACGGACGAACGCTGGTGGACAACGCAGGGCTGGCAGTGGCTGACGCGTACGGATAAAACGGCAGTCGATTGGCTATCCGGCAACTCGCGGTATAATAACCCTGTTCAGCCGGTGGTAACGGTGACCTGGTATGAAGCGGTCGCCTACTGCGCCTGGCTGACGGCAGAGGGCCATGCCCAGGGCTGGCTGCCTGAGACAGACGAAATCCGCTTGCCCACATCGCTGGAATGGGAACGCGCCGCCCGCCACACCGACCAGCGGCGCTATCCGTGGGGTGATGCGGAACCAGATAGCGAACGGGCGAATTATGATGACACCGGCATTGGCGCACCTTCGCCGGTCGGCTGCTTTCCCGGCGGCAGGGCGGCGTGTGGGGCGCTGGACATGGCCGGGAATGTGCTGGAGTGGCTGGCTACACCAGATGAGAAGAAACAGCAGGTAGAGCCAGAAAAAGACTTTACACGAGGTACAGTGGTACTGCTATCGGGAAGTGCATTCTGGCGTGAAATAGAATATTTGTGCTGCGGCTCCCGGGGCTGGGACGGCCCGATCGGTTGGAGCAACGGCCTGGGATTTCGGGTGGTGTGGTCCCTGCGCTCATCGAAACAGAACGTATGATCTGTAAAGTGTTTTCTGGGATTCTGGATTCTGATTCCTGGATTCTGATTCCTGCCATGCTGCGGCCTGTCGGGTGCGACTCCAGAGCGCCGCAGGCGCGAATCGCGTCTTTTTTTATCACTGAGTCACTGAGGGGGGTGAGGGCACTGAGTTGGAGGCAGGCTCTGTGAAGCGCACAACGCAACACGCAACGCACAGCGTCGCACCTTCGCCGCCGCGCTCCTCACCGCACCAACCATTGTCATGCCGAACGCCGCTCATGCGACGTGTGTGGACGGCAGGATGCATACTGGCGGCGTGAGGAATCTCCAACGCAGCACAAAGAGAGATCATGGAAGATTCCTCGCGCCGTCTAGTCATGTAGCCATCGACACGGAGCCGGACGATGGCGCTCGGAATGACATGGACGGGCGATGCACGACGG